>Ga0118677_10013520_pt1 | contig 11717 bp, 8 predicted proteins | sample AliMusrvi5mmetaG_FD_86154 | JGI IMG/M metagenome (GOLD analysis project Ga0118677, IMG submission 86154) | reverse complement strand
ATTGGCCGGCAACAGTCGTTGCGCGAACAGTGAGAACAATGCCGGCAGGACTTTCCGTTGCGCCAAATCCCCCGACGCGCCAACGAGAATTACGTTCAGCGGTGCAGCATCCATTGCTTTATCAGTATTCGGCAGGCAAGCCGCTGATGGCAAAGATGCCGACACAATGTTGCGGACTTTCTGTGCCGGCTGAAATCCAGGTAAAAGTAATTGTCGTCAACCGGCGTTGCTTGTCTGTTTCGATCAGATTCAGATATATGTAACCGGATTTTCTGTCGGCCCTCGTCACTGATGCCACTTCCGTACCGATGTTAGCCTCTTTGGGTGGACGGGCGTTGATCCAATCGTAAGTTTTAAGCTTCAATTCTTCGGCGTCACCGGCATCGTAAGTGATCCGTGCGCTGATGGTTGCACTGGCGATACTTGATGCGCTGAGAATCGCCAATTGCGAATAACGGCGTTGCTGAGTCACTGGCAATCTCACAGTCACTGAAGAAGGAAACCGCCCAGTCGCCCACGCGAGGCCAATCGAGTCGGGCTTGTTTGCCGTCAGCAATTGGAATTGTCCACCCGGATCCATATCGTGCAGCAACACTCGCCCACCATCTGGTAAGTCGCCGATGAGCGCGCTCCGGCCGAATCCGGTTTTGATGTCACCTGTGTCATCATGCTCAAAAAAGCTGGCATTACACGCCGCTCCAATATCCAACGGTGTGAAGCCCTTTGGCCCAGTGTGCTGTGCGACAATCTGCCTAGCGTGTTGTAAATCGCTCGTATGCAACTTTACAAATTCGGTATTGTTAAAATCCTTGGTCAACATCGCCAACATATCACTGGCCTTCGGCCATTGGTTTTGCGTCATGCTGACTTGGACTTGTAACCACAGCGCCGATGCATCTGTTTCGTGCTGCCGGAACACGGTCGCCTTCTGTATGAGTTGATCAAGCTCCGCCAGCTGCTTTAAATACATTTCCAACACAGCAGCTTTGGCTGGGATGCGCTTGGCTACAGCTTGCAAAGTTTGCCTAGCATCTTCCACCCGTGCCTGCTGTGCCAACGCTTGATTCGCCAAGAAGACGGCGTAACCAAACATTTCTTCCGGCTGATCAGCGTCGAGGATTGTAAAAAACAACCGGCACACGCTAGCTGGCGTTAAATCATTCCATGCAAGAGGAACCTCAGCAAATCCAGCCTCGCCCAACGTTTGACGAAGGACAACCCGGTCAGCACTGAAACTGGTCACTTGACCTTTGAAATCACCGCGTTTGGTGGTGAGTGTGACCGGCGCGCTGGGCGCGGTCTTGAGTCGCGAACTCATTCCGGTTCGCAACGCGAGTAAACCATCAAATTGACTTTGCCACTGGCTTAACTCTTGTTGAAGTTTGGCATCTTGGCCGGCTTCGGCGCTGGCGCTTTGCACAACTTGCCGGCCTTTATCCCACTGTAAACTGGTAATCAAAATTGTCAGTTCAGCTTGCAGCTGTTGGAGTTTGGCTTGCCGGGCTTGTGTAACTGCTGCTTCCGCAGCAGCCGTAGCGTCAGCGACAGCTTTAGTCGCAGCGGCAATTTTAGCTTTCTGCTCTTGTTCGATCTTCCGTCGCAAACCGGTAATCTCATCAGGCAAATCAGCAAAGCCAGCGCAGGCGCGTGCTTGTTGGTCGCAGATCGCGATAGCATCAGCAAACTTGCCAGCCGTGCGCAGTTTTTTTACTTCCTCCTGCGCCACATGCCATTGTTGCCCGGCGGTTGAGCGCAGCCGGATACGTTCAGCGGCGACTGTTTGATTGGCAGCCGTTTCTGCAAATTGGTCCGCCGGCCACTTCGCATAAATCTCATCGGCACGACCAAGTTGACCATCGGCAGCAGCCGTGTCCGCCGCCGTTCTCAAAGTCTTAAGTTCGTTCGCCGCCTGCACCTCGCGATTGACCTGAGTTTCATGGCTACCAACCGGTGCCGGCTCCGATTTCGTCGAGACAGTGCCAGTCGTCGGCTTCCCGGCAAATTGCGTCCGGTACACCAGAAACACAATCACTCCACAGGCAACAACGGAGATAAGCGTTAAAATCACACTGAACAAAGATTCGCGCCGCGGTGCTGAAGCCGGCGTAGCGGCCGTGGTTTTTTGGGGGCTATTGTTGTTCAGCAACGACCGCGGGCCAGCCAAGTGACGTTCACCAAGATACCGGTCTAACGTTTGCAGCAGTTCAGCGTAAGTCTGATACCGGGCGGCAGGATCCTTGGCCAACATTCGGGTAACAATTTGCGCCAGCGCAACCGGTACATTGGAATTAAAAGCCTGAATGGACGGCACCGGCGCATGCGTGTGCAAGTGCAGCGTTTCATCTGGCGTGGCACCAACAAATGGCGGTTGACCCGCCAGCATGTGAAATAGCGTAGCGCCCAGTGAATAAATGTCGCTCCGATGGTCAGGCACATTTCCGTTAATGGCTTCGGGGCTGATATAGCCGGGTGTGCCGTACAAGCTTTCGTTTTCAACCTGGCCGGGCACCGCCTTGACGTGCCGCACCAAACCGAAATCGGAAACCTTGAGCGTCCCGGTGTCGGACACGAGAAAGTTGGCCGGCTTGACATCGCCGTGAATGAGGCCGTGTTCGTGGGCGTGCTGAAGACCGCACGCGGCTTGCCTGATAAATTCGACGGCTTCGCGGACCGGAATCTGTTTTTGCCGGGCGAGCAATGTCTCAATCTGCTCGCCGGTCACCAGTTCCATCGCAAAAAAGACGGCACCGGCTTGCTCACCGGCGGCATACACATGGACAATATTTGAATGATTGAGCGCGGCCGCAGCACGGGCTTCATTAAGGAAGCGCTTGGAAATTTCGGGGTCACGCGCAAGTTCAGGGGCGAGAACTTTGATGGCAACATAGCGGTCCAGTGAGGGATCGTAGGCACGATAGACCAAACCCATACCGCCGATAGCCAACAACTCAACCAGTTTGTACTGGCCGAGTTGGTCGCCAACTTCAAGCGGTCGGGGCGCGCCGGTTGAATCCGTGGTGCTCATCGACTGGATGGGAGCATAACAGAACTTTTACCAATTCCAAGTGGAACGTCAGCAGCGCAATCGCCTCAAGTTTGCCCGTAATAATTTTCTACAGGCAAACCGGTGCGGTGGCGGACGATCTCCGCCAGCGCGTCCACTTCGGCATCCGTCAATGCCGCCACCACGTGCCACGCCGGCACACCGTGCAGCGGCGTCAGCGCCCGCCGCGCCAGCGTGCAGACCTGCACGAGCTTGATTTTGCCGCCGGCGGCACCAATGCCGTTCAGCCGGTCGCAATACGCGGAAACTTCCTCCGCACTCGGGCCGTGCCCATGCATTTTGAGGAACAAACTTTGGATAACCACCGGCCGAACACACGCCGTCTCTGTGACGTTTCGCAAAATGCGGCTGAACACGATGCCGGAGCGATTCACCAGCCGGTAATAGTCGCTCGTGCCGGCGTCAAGTTTCGCCCACACTTCGCCGTCGTGCGCATCCATCAATACCAGCCCGCGCTGCACGTCAGCGCGATTCAGGCCGGCAGCGTTGGTGATCAGCACCAGCTTCACGCCGCGCGGTTTGTGGCGGACAACCATTTCGATGATGGCTGAAAAATTCTTTACCGTCGTCGGCTCGCCGTCGCCGCTGAGCGCAATGTCATTCAACCTCCGCAGTTGCGCCGGCACCGTGTCAAACGGCGGAAACTTCGCCAGCGCACCCGATTGGACAATGTCCAGCAGCGCGCTCAGTTCCGCCTCCGCAACAGCCAAGTCAAAATTCTGGACCGCCGGCACGGCGATGCGATCCACCTGACAATAGATGCAATCGAAATTGCAGGCCTTGTTCGGATTGGTGTTCAGCCCAATTGAAATCCCCCGGCTTCGCCGCGACACGACTGGATAGACAAACTTGAAATCCGCAAATTGTCGCGAATGTGTCAGGTGCGCCGCGATGACCGGTGCCTTCATCAGCCCCTCGGTTGGAATTCGCCGGTCACGCCAAAGTCACCGTACCATTCCGGCCGCGCGCTGTGCGGCGGCAACGTCGTGAACTCGTCCAGCAATTGTTTCAAATGTGGCACGCCGACGCGTTCCACAAAATCGTGAAATGTCTCGTCCTCCCCGCGCGTGGCCCGGTAGGTCGTCAGTAATTTTTCCACCACGGCGGGAATCCGTTTTGCCGGCAGCATCGTGACCGGCGCGCCAAACGTCGCGCGGCCGGCAGCGGTTCCACCGCCGACCAGCAACCGGTAATGCGCCACCGCGTGACCATCAATCGTTTTGCTCGTGCCGGTAAAGCCAATGTCGGCAATCTGGTGCTGACCGCACGAATTCGGGCAACCGCTGATTTTGATCGTCAGGTCTTGCAAAACCGGGTCCTGAGTCAACCCATTCACAAACAATTCGCTCAACGCTTCGGCCAGCCCACGCGAGTGCGTGATCGCCAACTGGCAGGTGTCCGCACCGGGACACCGCGTGATGTCGGCCAGATGCTCGGCTTCATGCGCGCCCAAATCCGCTTGCGTGAGTTCAGCGTAAACATTCGGCAGAAGCTGCGCCGGGATCCAGCGCAACATCAGATTTTGCGTAATTGTCGTGCGCACCCGGCCGCCACCATACCGGCGCGCGATACTGGCCACGGCGCGCATTTGTGCGACTGTGACATCGCCGAGCGGACAACGAACAGCCACGGCAAAATAGCCGGCCTGTTTTTGCGCAATGCAATTAGTCGCCAGCCAGCGCCGGTAAGCCGGTGTATCCGATGCGGCGACCGGTTTAATCGCCGGTAGCGCCGGCGCGGTTTCGGTCACCGCCGGCAAGCTGAAAACTGAAACGCCGGATTGCGTCAGCAGTATTGTCTGCCGTTCGGCGAGCCATTGCTTGCGAAATTCGTCAATGCCCCAGTCTTTGATGATGAATTTCAGTCGGGCGCGCGCCCGGTCTTTGCGGTTGCCGTGCCGGTCGAATAACCGGATCGCCGCTTCGATGCTCGGCAGTAGCAATTCTTCCGGTGTGAATTCCTCCAGCAGTTGTGCGCTGACCGGCAAGGAGCCGAGGCCGCCGCCGACGCTGATACGAAAACCGCGCCGGCCGTCCTTCAACACGGCTTGCGCGCCAAAATCGTGGATCCCCAGCCGGGCGTGGTCGGTCGGGCAACCTTCAAAGGCGATTTTGAATTTGCGCGGCATGTTTTGGCAAAGCGGATTCCGGAGCAAAAACTCGTTCGCCGCCGCTGCGTAGGGCGTCACGTCGAAAACTTCGTCCGCCGCGATGCCGGCGAATGGGCAGGCGGTGACATTGCGAACAGTGTTGCCGCAGGCTTCACGCGTGGTCAACCCGCTTTCGGCCAAGAGTCGCAACGCGGCCGGGATGCGGCGCTGCTCGACATTATGAAATTGCAGATCTTGCCGCGTAGTGATGTGGGCAATTTTCAGCGGCGTGAATTCCGCAGCCACGTCCGCCAGGCATTCCAACTGATCCGCAGTCAGCGCGCCGTAGCGGATTTTAGCGCGGATCATGTGCCGGTCGGTTGTGCCGCGAATGCCGTACACGCCGTTTTCCAACCGGAAACGTTTAAAGTCGTCGGGGTCGCGCTCACCGTGTTGCAATGCAGCGATTTCTTGCTCGAAGCGTTGTAGTTCGGCTTCTTGTGCCGGTAAGATTGGAAGTTTTTGCCAAGTGCTCATTGTTGTAATGATGACCAAGTTAGCGCCCGACGCAACTGAAATCTGTCTGAAACTGGCATGGAAACCTGACCTGCCATCACAAGATTGCTGTCCATTTTTGCCGGTCACGGTACAATACAGGCATGGACACACCGCAACGCAAATCCGGTTTCGCCGTACTTGTCGGCCGCACCAACGCCGGCAAGTCCACGTTGCTCAACGCACTCGTCGGCACGAAAATCGCCATCGTCACCCCAAAGCCGCAGACCACGCGCGACACGTATCACGGCATCGTCACGCAGCCGGCCGGCCAGATTGTGTTTGTGGACACGCCCGGCATTTTTCAGACACAACCGAGTCGCCTCGTCGCCAATCTCCACCACAAAATCCGCGACGCCATCGAAGGCATTGACGTGATTGTGCACGTCGCCGACCCGACGCGCTCGATTGGCACGGAAGACCAGCGGGTCACTTCCATCGTCGAACACGTCCCGCACCCGCGGATTCTGGTGCTCAACAAGCTTGATCAATCGAGCCGGCCATTCCGCGAAAGCTGGTTGGAGCGCGCCCCGCAATACTCCAACGTCATCGAACTCTCCGCCTTGACCGGCAAGAATGTGCCCGCGCTCATCGCCGCCATCTTCGAGCACTTGCCAGTCGGCCCGCTGAATTATCCCGAAGGCCAAATCAGCAACGTCTCGCACGAGTTTTGGATCGCCGAAATCATCCGCGAAAAACTGTTCCTGATGACCTCGCAGGAACTGCCCTACACCGCCACCGTCCAAGTCGAACAGGTCACCGACCGCAAGGACAAGGCCGGCAAACCGCTCGTCCACATCCGCGCAGTGATCCTCACCACCGACGATCGGCACCAGCGCATGTTGATCGGCGAAGGCGCCCGCAAAATCCGCGACATCGGCAGTTTCGCCCGCAAAGAACTCGAAGTCGCCCTGAACAAAAAGGTCTTTCTGGATCTCACCGTGCTCGTGGACGCAACGTGGATTGACGCGCAGCGCTGACCGCCCCGGCCAGAACTACTGCGCTTCAATCGTCAACGTCGCCAGCGGATGGCGGTTCGCTCGACCGCATGGTTCGGCTCTTGTCACAACAACTCCTCCACACGAATAGCAAGGTAGCCCATACTACGAACCATGCTCCCCATGATACCAAAAGAAACAGCGTCATCCGCAGCCAAGCTGGATATGGATAAGACCACGGCTCTAGGAGAGCTATCGCGGGGAGGTGCGGCCAAAGAAATACCGGACTTGGCGTCGCCATCGCCCCTTGGCCGACCGGATGGATCAACAAATCCAACCAGACGATTCCTTCTGTAAACGCCGCTAAAACTGCTGCTCTGAAAACAATCTTCATGCTTCCGCCGAACGCTCAAGATAGCCGACGGAGGCCAGCGTCGTGAGGCTTTCGCATGCAACCCTGAGCGCGCCGCTGGACTCCGTTAGGCTCATCGGATGGTTAGGGAATCCTCCACCAATTTCCTCCGGGTGGCTTCTCAGTATGGAACGTCTCAAACTCTCCCCTCCGACTTCGCCGTGCTGCGCGCGGGTGTCTAGCCCAAATAACTCCCTGAGCAATGATACCGACAACCACCAGGAATAGGCCGCTCGACGTCACAAGCAAACTACCGGCAAGCGCCCCGCCGCCTACTAGAATCATGCTGATAATAAAAAGTACAATGATCATATCCGACCTTGTCCCCTAACGCTCAAAGCGAGCCGCGAGCGCCGCTGGCGCGATCTCCTGCGTCGGCAGGAGGCGTGCCAGAGGTGCGAGTTGGCTCCGCTGCCTGGTTAGGCGCATTGATCCCTGAGATAATTCGGCGCCAGAAATCTTGCTCAGCTAGCGACAAAGCTCGTTGGAGGTAAATGGTCGAATCGAGATCCTTCTGATCTCTCTCAAATGTGATCACGATTCGATCAGTGTCGATTTCAATGCCACACTTGGCGGTCAAAAGCTGCGTTTTCGCTGGGCTGAAATCTTCGAGAGAGGCGGACTTCCATCCCGAACAGTGTGTCGTAAGCCATTGCCGAATCAGATGGGCTTCGTGTGCGTCAAACGTTATGTGCCCACCCGGAACGAATAGCCAATTGGGACTAGCATTCTCAATGAAATGTGACCGAAGATCGGACTCGGACAAAACGCGGCCACACGCAAAAAGACCGCAGCATGCGACCGCTACAATCACCAAACTTGTGATTCGATAGTTCATTCGCCTAACGATAAAAGTGAGCGAACGCGAGCCAGCCGCCAAGATGCTTCGCCTTCACCTGCGAGCCGGTCGGCTGGCTCGCAGTTCGCTCGAATGAATTGATAGACGGAGGCGTCACTTGTGATCCAATATCCTCCATACAAGAAGCAAAACATTTCCAATGATGCCAATCATCAAAAACAGTCGTGCGCGTGCTCGCATCCAAGGGTTGCCTTGTGACCACTGGATGAAAATCCCAAACCCTGCGATAGCGAGTCCTGCAAAGCCGGCGGCGATCACAAGGCCGCGCTCAGAAAAATATATTCCTAGCAACGCAACACCTGCTGCCGCTAGCAGGCCGTACAGCAAGAATTTCCATGGCGGAATGGGGGCTCGGTTTAGGAATGGGTTCATTCGTCTATCATATGTATTCGGCCATACTCGGGAGTCAAAGCCTAACTGGCTAGATTGTCAAGAATCGGTTGCCGGGATGAAGGTTAGCGAGAATTGAGTCCGTACTATCGCTCCGGCGAAACCCATACTCAGTTGGGGTTTTGCCGGGGCAATATGAGCATCACCAACCAGCCCGTATTCAGTAATCCACAGGTGAAAATCCGCACTTTTGCCATTTTTCTCCCTAAGTGCCTTCATTTAGCGCGCTTCCGTCATAATTTGCGGTAATTCGGCCATCAAAACTGGCATTTTTGGCATCCCAAACCCTCAAAATGGCATGTTTTTCGGGTCGGGAGGCATTTTAGTTGGGTCGGAAGGCATGAAAGTCGTTGTCCAAGGCATTTTAGTTGCCAGCGAAGGCATAAAAGTCGGGTTTGAAGGCATCGAAGTCGGTCGGCAAGGCATTTTAGTTGGGTCGTAAGGCATGAAAGTCGTTGTCCAAGGCATTTTAGTTGCCAGCGAAGGCATAAAAGTCGGGTTTGAAGGCATCGAAGTCGGTCGGCAAGGCATTTTAGTTGGTCGGCGAGGCATAAAAGTCGGGGTCGAAGGCATTTTAGTTGGTCGGGAAGGCATGATTCTTGACCTTGAAGGCATCCCGGTCGGTAGTCGGGGCATGGTTTTCGGGTCGGGTGGCATCCCGGCGAACCCCAATTTCATACCAGATGCGGTGCCAGCGGTTGGCTGAGCTGCCTGACCGACCGACTGGTTGTTGCCGCGAATTGACTTTCCGGCATTGCCTCCGTAGGGTGACGGCACGATGACTTCGGGGGAACGTGAGCAGCGGTTGGCTTTTGTGGGTCTGACTCCGCACGATGCGCAGTTGTTGCAGGCGCTGCGGCCGGTGGTGGTGTCGCACGCGGACGCCATCGTGGAGGCGTTTTATGAGCAGTTGCTCAAGATCCCGGCCATGGCGGAATTGTTGCGCGACCCGGCCACGATTGCCCGCCTGAAACAGATGCAGCGGGAGTATCTGCTCCGGATCACGGCGGGCAAGTTCGATGCGGCGTACTTCGCCGACCGGCGCCAGATCGGGCAGGTGCATGAACGAATCGGCCTGACGGCGCGCTGGTTTTTGTTGGCGTACAGCCGGCATTTCGAGCAGCTCTGTCCGTTGATCCGGCAACATTGCGCCGGGGATGCCGGCCGGGCGGACGCGACAATTGCGGCATTGGAAAAGGTGTTCATGCTCGATGCGTCGCTGGCCACCGAAGCCTACATCGCCAGCGACCGCTACCGGCATTTGCGGCAGTTGGAGAGCATCGTGAACGATTCGGCCGATGTGATTTTCGCGCTGGATATCGACGGCCATTTCCGGTCGTGGAACCGGGCGGCGGAACGGGTGTTCGGCTGGCGGTCGGAGGAGATGCTCGGCCGGCATTTGAGCGAACTGGTGCCGCCGGAATTGCTCAAGCAGGGCGAGTTGGCCCAAATCGAACAGGCCATTCTCGCGACCGGCCAATGCCACCTGGAAACCGTCCGCCTCGCCAAGGACGGCCGGCAGGTGCCGGTCGAGGTCACGGTGTCATTGTTGCGCGACCCGCAAGGTAAACCGATTGGCCGGTCGGCGATCCTGCGCGACATCACCGAGCGCAAACGGCTCGAAGAAGATAAGCTCCGCTCCGAACGGTTGGCAGTCATCGGCACGATGTCGGCCCGGTTGGCGCACGAGATCCGCAATCCGCTCAGCTCGATCACGCTCAACGTGGAGCTGGTGCGCGATGAGATCGAGGCGTTGACGCAGCGGAACCCGGAGCTGGGCCGGGAGGCGCGCGCGTTGTTGCAGTCGTTGAACTCCGAAGTGCGCCGCGTGCAGAACGTCACCGAGGATTATTTGAAATTCGCGCGCCTGCCCCGGCCGCGCTGCCAGCCGGTCGTACTCAACGAATTGCTCGACCAGCAATTGGGATTCATGGGCTCGCTGTTCGGGGCGACGCACGTGCAGCTGGTCACGGACTTGGCCGGGGATTTGCCGGTCATCCAAGCCGACGAGGGCCAGCTGTGGCAGGCCGTGCTCAACATCATCCGCAACGCGCTCGAAGCCATGCCGGGCGGCGGCACGCTCAGTGTGCGGACGGCGGCGCGCGATGGTTGGGTGGTGTTGTCCATCGCCGATACCGGCAAGGGCATCACGGACGAGGAACACCAACATTTGTTCAAACCATTTTTCAGCACGAAGGTCGGCGGCACCGGCTTGGGCCTGCCGTTGACGCAGCAGGTCATCGCCGAACACGCTGGGACCATCCGTTGCGAGAGCGTGCCCGGCCGCGGAACAACATTTGTCATCGAGCTGCCGACACGGTAGAGTCCAGACACATGGCCAGACGCGCTGATATTTTATTGGTGGACGACGAGGAGGCGTTGCGGAACGCCGCCGAAAAGATTCTCATCAAGGAGGGTTACCGGGTCACGGCGGTCGCCACTGCCGAAGAAGGGCTCGCCCGGTTCAAAGCTGATGGCGCGGATTTGTTGATCACCGACTTGCTGCTGCCCGACCTCGACGGCATGGAAGTGCTCAAACGCGCCAAGCAACTTCGCCCAGCCGTGGAAGTGATCATGATCACCGGCCACGGCAGCATCGAGAAAGCCATCGAGGCCACCCGGCTCGGCGCTTACGATTTCATCGAGAAGCCGCTCGACAAGGCGCACCTACTCAAAGCCATCAGCAAGGCCGTCGAACGCCAGCACCTCGCCACCGAAAACCAGCAGCTCCGCGAACAGCTCCAGCAGCAACGCACCACGGATTCGCTCATCGGCAACACGCCGGCCATGGTCGCGGTCAAGAAGTTGATCCAGCAAGTCGCGCCGACCGATGTGAGCATTTTGGTGCAAGGCGAAAGCGGCACCGGCAAGGAAGTCGTCGCCGACATTCTCCACGCACTCAGCAATCGGCGCAATGGCGCGATTGTGAAAATCAGTTGCGCCGCAATTCCGGAAACGCTGCTCGAAAGCGAATTGTTCGGCTACGAACGCGGCGCGTTTACCGGCGCGGCCGGCTCCAAGCCCGGCCGGTTTGAAGTCGCCGACGGTGGCACATTGTTTCTCGACGAGATTGCCGAGATGAGCCCGGCGTTGCAGGCCAAACTCCTGCGCGTGTTGCAAGATGGCCGGTTCCAGCGGCTCGGCGGCACCAAAGATCAACAAGTGGATGTCCGCCTGATCAGCGCGACGCACGTGGATTTGACGAAGGCGATTGCCGCCGGCAAGTTCCGCGAAGATTTGTATTACCGATTGAATGTCGTGCGCATCGGCTTACCGGCACTGCGCGACCGCAAAGACGACCTGCCATTGCTGGCGGATCATTTCCTGAAAAAGTACGCCGCGCGGATGCAGAAAGACGTTCGCAGCATCGCCGCGCCGGCGCTGGACCAACTGCTGGCACACAACTGGCC
>Ga0118677_10013518_pt1 | contig 11717 bp, 7 predicted proteins | sample AliMusrvi5mmetaG_FD_86154 | JGI IMG/M metagenome (GOLD analysis project Ga0118677, IMG submission 86154) | reverse complement strand
GCGTCGGAGCCGGAGATCTTCTGGCGCGGAGGGCCCGAGGCGGCCGAGGCGATCATCGCCGCGATCGAGCTGCCTGACGGCGCCGGCCGCCTCGTCGCCGCGAGCGCGCAGCTGAACGGTCCCTCGGGCAAGGCGCTCGACGACCTGTTCCTCGCGCCGCTTGGCCTGACCCGCGACGACGCCTGGCTCTGCGACCTCGTCCCCCACAGCTGCAGGAACGAAGGGCAGGCCGCCGCGCTGCGCCGCGAGTACGACCCGGTGCGCGAGGCCCTCGGCTTGCCCCACTACGACTGGCCCCTGCTGCCGTCGCAGCTCGCGGACGCCGAGCGCCGGGCGAGCATCGAAGCGGAGCTGCTCGAGTCCGAAGCCGAGATCCTGATCACGCTCGGCGACCAGCCGCTGAAGTGGTTTGCGCGGCACTACGGCGCCGAGCCGCAGCTGGCGGCCTGCCGACGCGCGTCCGGCGGCTACGGACGCCCGATGCCCATGACCGTGGCGGGCAAGCGACTGCAGCTGCTGCCGCTCGTTCATCCTCGGCAGGCAGGACGGCTCGGCACGCACTCGGCCGACTGGGCCGGTCAGCACGAGGCCTGGGTCAACAACCTCCGGATACGGAACACCTAGCACCGACCCCGCCAAGAACGTTGGACGGTGCAGCACTTCTGCCCACGGCTGCCTACCAGCAGTCACGCCTTCGTGGTGTTTCCTTGACCCGGCGTCGCCGATCCGATCCCCACTGGGGGGCCACTTTGATGATGCACTGGGCGCTTTGGTGCTGCGCTGTTCGGCAGCGCTCGTGCGCACCGCCAAGCACGCCTCAGCACGGACTCCCCAGTCTCGCCTCCGCACACCCCTTCTTGAGACCGCAGCTCGGCTGTAGAGTGGGCGCAAGCAGGTCCGAGGGAGTTGGTCGAATGCGGTCGCAGGAGCCAGAGGTCGGGCAATACGCCAGGGGACGGCGATGATCGCCTGTCCAAGCTGCGGCTTCCAAGCTCCCGATGACTTCGCCTTCTGCCCCAAGTGTGCGACGGCGCTGACGGTCCCCCGCACCGCCCCCGAAGAACGCAAGGTCGTCACGACGCTATTCTGCGACCTCGTCGCCTTCACCGCCATGAGCGAGGCCGCCGACCCCGAAGAGGTCGACGCAAAGCTTGGCGAGTACTTCGCCCGCGCCACCCGGGTGATCGAGTCCCACGGCGGCGTGGTCGAGAAGTTCATCGGGGACGCGGTGGTCGGCGTGTTCGGCGTGCCGATCGTCCACGAGGACGATGCGGAGCGGGCGGTGCGCGCCGGCCTGCGCATCATCGATGCCATGGATGGCATGGCTCGCCCGGACGGCAGCCCTCTGCAGGCGCGCGTCGGCATAAATACCGGAGAGGCGCTGGTGCGCCTCGACGTAGATCCCCTCTCGGGCCGCGGCTTCCTGACCGGCGACGCCGTCAACGTGGCGGCGCGACTCGAGGCGGCGGCGCCTCCCCAGGGCGTCGTCGTCGGCGCCCTGACTCACTCCCTCTCAGATGGGGCGTTCGCCTTCGAGGCGCTGCCGCCGCTCACCCTCAAGGGCAAGAGCGGCCGCGTCGAGGCGTGGCTGGCCAGGCAGTCGCTCGAGGCGACCGCGCCCCGCGGCGCCGGCCTCACCAGCGCGTCCATGATTGGCCGCCACACTGAACTTGCCAGCTGCGACGCGGCTATCACTCGCCTTGGCGAGGGCGAAGGCGGCGTCCTTCTGATCACGGGCGAGGCCGGCATCGGCAAGACGCGCTTGGTCGACGAGGTGCGGCAGAAGGCCCGACGAGAGGGCGTTGCCTGGCTCCAGGGTCACACCCTGTCGTTCGGGCGCAGCACCAGCTACTGGCCCTTCCTCGAGATCCTGCAGCAGGACGCCGGCATTGGGACAGACGACGGTGAGGCGGAGCGCCTGGCCAAGCTGGCGGCACGCATCACCGCGCTCTTTCACGACCAGACTCCGGAGGTCCTGCCGTACCTGGCCTCGATGCTCAGCCTGCCGGTGCCCGAAGAGCTCGCGGAGAGGGTGAACTACGTTGACAGCGAGGCCATGGGTCGCCAGGTGTATCGCGCCTCACGGCTCTACTTCGCCCGCCTCGCGCAAGAGCGGCCCTTGGTCGTCATCTTCGAGGACGTCCACTGGCTGGACGGCTCCTCGGCGGCCCTGCTGGAGCACCTGCTGCCACTCACGGCCGAGGTGCCGCTGCTGATCTGCTGCGTCGCGCGGCCGGAGGTCGACAGCGCGATCACGAGGCTGCAGGAGCTGGCTCGCGGCGAGTACGCCCAACGCTCGCGCGAGATCCGTCTCAGGCCGCTCTCGTCGGCCGAAAGCACGACGCTTGCCTCGCAGCTCATCAACGGCAGTGACCTGCCGGCCACGCTGCGCAAGGCGATCCTCGCCAAGGCCGAGGGCAACCCCTTCTTCGTCGAGGAGATCGTGCAGAGCCTGATCGACCTCGGCGGCCTCGTGCGCGTCGAAGCGAGCGGCGGCTATCGGGTGACCGACCAGGCCGTGAGCATCGCGATACCGGACACCCTGCTCGGCGTCATCATGGCGCGCGTCGATCGCCTCGACGACGATCTCAAGCAGGTCCTGCGCCTGGCCGCCGTCATCGGGCGCAGCTTCTTCTACCGCCTTCTCGTTGCGATCACCGAGGCCGAGCGCGAGCTCGATGCGAGCCTCGCCGGCCTGCAGGCGCGCGAACTGGTGCTCGAGAAGGCACGCGAGCCCGAGCTCGAGTACATCTTCAAGCATGCTCTCGTCCAGGAGGCCACCTACGAGAGCATCGTGAAGCGGCGGCGGCGTGAGTTGCATCGTCAGGTGGCGGCGTCGATCGAGTCCCTCTTCACCGATCGTCTCGAGGACTTCTACAGCCTGCTCGCCTACCACTACACCAAGGCCGAGGACTGGGAGAAGGCGCAGGAGTACCTCTTCAAGGCCGCCGACCAGGCCGGCACCATCGCCGCCGACGCCGAGGCGCTCGAGCACTACGAGCAGGCTTTGGACGCCTACACCTTGGCGTTCGGCGAGAAGTGGGATCCGCTCGAACGCGCAGCCATCGAACGGAAGATGGGCGAGGCCCTGTTCCGCCGGGGAGAGCACGAACGTGCGCGCGAGCACCTCCTTCGCGCCCTTGCGCTGCTCGGCCGCCCCTTCCCCCGGAAGCGCGGCACCATGCGTCGAGCCATAGTCACGCAGCTTTTGCGGCAACTCGGTCACCGCCTCTTTCCGTTCCGGCGTCGATCGGTTCTTGGCCACTCAGTAGGCACGGTTGAGGAGCGGTTCTGGATCTACCACAGCCTAACGTTCATGGATGCGGGAGCAGACCAGTCGCAGCTGCTGCTGGCGCTGCTCCTGGCGCTCAACGACGTCGAGAACGCCGCGCTCACCTGGCAGACAGCGGCGGCGTGTGCCGGCTTGGGGTATGCCTGCGACTCCATCCCGCTGCGACGCATCTCTCGCTTCTATCACCGCCGGGCGCTGCGGCTTGCGGAACGAGCCCATGAGCCGTTTGCCTTGGCTACCGTGCATTGGCTCATGGGCTTTCATGAGTACTGGGCGACTGGGGACTGGGCGAAGGCGCTCGACTACGATCTGCGCGCCGCGGACGAGTTCCACGCGCTCGGCAGGTTCCGCGAATGGGGCACTTCGATGATCGAGGCGGTCAACGTGATGGTCGACGAAGGTCGGCTGGCCGAAGCGTTCACTTCGTGCGAGCGGATCGTTGCTCTCGCCGAAGAGGCGGGCGACCCGGTTGTCGTCGGTTGGGGGCTGTGCCGGGTCGGCAACATCCGCTCGATCGAGGGCGATCACGAGCAGGCCGAAGAGACTCTTCGACACGGCATCGAACTGTTGCTAGGTGCGCTGCAACCAGCCGACGCGGTCTCTGGCTTCGGGTGGCTCGCGCAATGCCTGGCTAGGCAGGGGCGGGCGGAAGAGGCCTTTGCCATACTCGGCGATCAGAGCGAGCGCATCCGCAAGTACGGGATCACGGGCTACTTCCTGCGCGGTTGCCACGCAGCTCGGGCGACGCTCAGTCTGCTCGAGGCAGAGTCGCGGCAGAACCCGGAGAGGACCGTAGCGCTGAGGGAGGCGAAGGCGGCCTGCCGTGACCAGCAAAGGACGGCGCAAGCCGACGTTTGTGGCGTTGTATCAGCTTGCCGCTCACGTGGTACCTACGAGTGGTTGCGCGGCCGACCGAGGAAGGCCGAGGCATGGTGGCGCAAGAGCCTAGTCGCCGCCAAGAGGCTCGGCGCCCGCTACGAGGAGGCTCTCACGCACGCAGAAGTGGGGCGTCTTACGGGCGACGTAGCCGCTCTCGATGGGGCCGCGACTACTTTCGAAGCCGTCGGCGCGCAGTACGACCTTGCGAGAACGCGAGAACTACTTGAGAGTGCACGCCGAGAGTCAGACGTCTCCGCTGGCTGACGGGCTACTCGCCCGCGAACACCTCTCGATTGCGGGCACCCACTGAGGCCGGTCACCAGCGCCGTGTCGTGCGCTGCGCCGCGATGGCCTCCTCGTCGAGCACGATGCCGATGCCCGGGCCCTCGGGCACCACCATCGTGGAGACGCCGTCGCGCACTTCTCCAGTGAGCCCGTTCCCGATGTCGCGCTTGAGTCCTCCCGGGCGCCACGGAAGGTCCGCGTCCCAATACTCGACGTTCGCCAGGGCGATGCTGGCGTGGAGGTGAGCCGCAAGGCCGAGCGAGCTCTCGCCCATGTTGCCCATCGCGACCGGGATGCCGGCGGCCTCGGCAATCGCGTTGACCTTGATGGCGCCCAGGATGCCGCCCGTCTTCATGAGTTTGATCACGAAGATGTCACAGGCGCCTGCCTTGACGCAGGCCAGCGCTTCGCGCGGTCCCCTCACGCTCTCGTCGAGGGCGATGGGCACGTCCACGCGCTCGCGCACGAACCGCGCCGCCTCGAGATCGTCCATGCGCACCGGCTGCTCGACGAATGCGATGTCGTACGGTGAGAGAAGCTTGATCGCGCGCACGGCCGTTCTCGCGTCCCACCAGCCTTGGTTCGCGTCGACCGTGATCCGCGCGCCCGGGCCGGCCGCTTCGCGCACGGCGGCGACGCGCTGCTCGTCTCGCTCGGGCGCGTCGCCGGCCTTGACCTTGTACGCGGTGACGCCGTCGGCGCGCATGCGCTGCGTCTTCTCCGCCAGGGCCTCCGGGGAGTCCCAGGCCAGGGTGACCTCCTCGACCAGTCCGTCCCGGGTGCGACCGCCGAGGAGATCGCAGAGCGGCCGCCCGAGCGCCTTGCCCTGAAGGTCCCACAGGGCCATCTCGAGAGCTGCCTGGGCCGCTTGGTTCCCGACCGTAAACAGCTCGCGCTCCCAGAGGCGCACGATCGCCTCGATGTCGAAGGGGTCCAAGCCGATCACGGAGGGCCCGAGGTACTCGCCGATCACGTCCTCGACGCTCCACAGGGTGTCGCCGGTGAACTCGTAGGCGGGGACCGCCTCGCCGAAGCCGGTCAACCCCTCATCGGTCTCGACGCGAACGAGGTCACAGGGGTTGGCGGCCAGCGCCGACGAGGCGATGACGAAGGGCGACTCCAGCGCGACCTCGAGGGTCTCAATGCGTACGGCGGTGATCTTCATGGAGCGCTTCCTCCTGCCGTCTCCGACGGCCTCCCTGTGGCTACCATCGTACGGGTCGCGCGGCCGTTGCGCCGCCTGATGGGTAGCCGTATTATGCGCTAACCGAAGCGGCGAAGGGTGTCACTGCGCGTGCGCCTGCCTCGGGGGGGATAGTGCCAGCGCACGACGACAAGGGGGAGCGTATGCATTCCAGTGCTCGATCAGGCCGGAGGGCAGCCGCAGCGAGGGTAGTGGTGCTCGTGTTCGTGCTCGCCGGCGTCCTGCTTGCCGCAGGATGCGGCAGTTCCAGCTCGAGCGGCGGCACGTCGGCGTCGCCCGCCGCGTCGTCGGACATCCTGCGCGTCGCTTCGCTCTACGGCGTTACCACGTGGGATCCGAGCGCCAGCTACAGCACCGAAGTCATGTACCTGGCCAACTGCTATGAGCCTCTGGTCTATGCCAATCCCGCCGGCAGTGCCACGCCGTTCTCGCCGGGGCTGGCCACGTCGTGGACCGTCGCCAAGAACGGTCTCTCGTGGACCTTCAAGCTACGTCAGGGTGTGAAGTTCCACGACGGGACTCCGTTCAACGCCGCCGCCGTGAAGTACTCGCTGGGCCGCACCATGAAGCTGAATCTCGGCGCCGCCTACTTGCTCGGCCAAATCAAGGACATCAAGGTCGTAGACAACTACACGGTGGAGTTCGTGCTGTCGACACCCGCGCCTATGGACCGAATCATGGCGGCGGACTACGCCACCTGGATGTTCAGCCCCGCGACCAAGGGCAAGAGCCAGGCCTGGTGGGACAAGGGCAACGAGGACGGGACCGGGCCGTACATGCTGGACTCGTACACCCCCGATCAGCAGATCGTCTTCAAGGCGAATCCGGACTGGTGGGGCGGCTGGAAGCCCAACCAGTTCAAGAAGGTCGTCGTCCAGCTGGTCGGCGACGCGGGCACGCAGCGTCAGCTGCTCGAGTCCGGCGCCGTGGACAGCATCAACCTCGTCGCTCGCGACCAGGTCTCCGCCCTCAAGGCGAACCCCGATCTCACGGTCTACGTGGGCCCGAGCCTCAACTCGTACCTCATGTTCTTCAACACCCAGAGGAAACCGCTCGACAACGTGAAGGTGCGGCAGGCGCTCTCCTACGCCGTTCCCTACGCGGACCTCATCGCGGTCGGCGCTGGCGGGTTTGGCACGCAGTCCAGGGGCCCCGTCCCAATCGGCCTGTGGCCCAACACGGACGGCACCGTCCGCCAGTACAAGACCGACTTCGCCAAGGCCAAGCAGCTCCTGGCGGACGCCGGGTACCCGGGCGGCGGCTTCACGCTCCAGCTCGTCTACACGTCGGAGAACTCCAACGAGGCCGCCTTCACACCGCTGATCAAGGAGGCGTTCGCGAAGGTCGGTGTTACGGTCAAGATCCAGGCTCTGCTCAACGATGCGGCTGCGGCGAAGGCACGGGGGAACCCTGCGAACCGCCAGGATCTCGCCATCCAGCTCTGGTGGCCGAGCCTTCCAGACGGCATCGACAACCTCACGCCGATGTTCGGCTCCGAGAAGACGGTGGTCTACAACTGGTCCTACTGGTACAACCCGGAGTTCGACAAGCTCATCGCCGAGGGGTTCAAGCTCAGCGCCACTGACCCGAAGGCCGCTATCGTGCCGTACGACCAGGCGCAGAACATGCTGGTCGACCAGGCGGTGGCCGCGTTCCTGTTCGACGATCAGACGGTGGCCGCGCACCTGGCGACCATCAAGTACAGCGACAAGGCGATCAACTTCAACTATCCGCAAGTGCAGTTCTGGACGCAGATCACCAAGTGACGTCGTGACATGGGATGGGCGGCGGCCGGGCTGCTTTCGAGCTGGCCGCCGCCCATCGCGCTTCTTCTGAAGCAGGATCGTTGACCCGGAGAGGAGGGGGCGAGTTTGACCGTCAGAGCCTACGTGGTCCGCCGGCTGGCGCTCGCCGTCTTCGTGCTCCTGGGCATCGCGTCGATCACCTTCGTGATGGCGCGCGTCGTCCCCTCCAACGTCGCCCAGACCTACGTAGGCTCCAACGCCCGCCCGGCGCAGATCGCGCAAGCGACCAAGATCCTCGGCCTCGACAAGCCGCTGTACCAGCAGTACGGGATCTACATGAAGGGCCTCGTCACCGGTGACTGGGGCAACTCGCTGCGCACCAAGCGGCCCGTGCTGAGCGACATCCTGCATTTCTTTCCCGCCACCCTCGAGCTCGTCATAGCGGCCCTCATCCTGGCGACGATATTCGGGATCATCCTCGGGGTGACCACGGCGCACATGAGGGGGAGCTGGCTCGACCACGTGATGCGCCTGTTCTCGACGGGAGGTGTCTCGATCGCATCCTTCTGGCTGGCGCTGATGCTGCAGATCCTGTTCTTCAGGATGCTTCATCTGCTGCCGGTGGCCGGCGAGACCAGCATCACGGTCGCCCAGGCCCACCCGATCACGTCGATCACCGGCATGCCGGTGGTGGACGCGCTGATCACTGGCAACTGGGTCGCGTTCTGGGACGCCGGCCGGCACTTTATCCTGCCGGTGATCACCTTGGCCGCGTACCCGATGGGCGTCATCATGCGGATGACCCGCTCGTCGATGCTCGAGGCCATGGAACTCGACTACATCCGCATGGCGCGGGCGATGGGCGTGCCCCCGCGGGTCCTGCTGTACAAGGCGGCGCTCAAGAACGCCCTCGGGCCCGTGTTCACTGTCGTCGGGCTGACCTTTGCGAACGCGCTGACTGGTACGTTCTTCGTGGAACTCATCTTCGCCTGGCCGGGCCTGGGCTACTACGCGACGACCTCGATCCTGGGCGCCGACTATCCTGCGATCGTCGGCGTCACCGTGATGATCGCCTTCGTCTACGTGATCGCGAACCTCGTCGTCGACCTCGCCCAGGCCGTCGTCGACCCGCGGATCGCACTGAGGTAGGGGCGCAGAGTGGAAGCCGCTGAGACCACACGGATGTCGGACTGGCGCGTCCGCCACCAGTCGTCGCTCGACGAGGCGCGCTACAACGTGCGCATCTTCTTCAAGGACAAGCTGGCCGTCATCGGCCTGGCGATCATCGTGTTCACCATCGTCGTGGCCATCATCGGCCCCTGGATCGCGCCCTACCCGGCGCAGGGTCGCGGCGACTCGAATCTCACGGAGCGGCTCCAGGCGCCGAGCGCCAGGCACCTCCTGGGCACCGACAACTACGGGCGGGACGTGCTCAGCCGCGTCATCTACGGCGCCCGGATCCCGCTCATCATCTCGTTCGTGGTCACGGCCGCCATCGTCCTCATCGGCGTACCCATCGGGGGCATTGCCGGCTACTTCGGCGGCAGGCTCGACGAGGTGGTGATGCGCATCTGCGACGTGTTCCTCGCCTTCCCCTCGCTGATCTTGGCCATCGTGTTCGTGGCCTTCCTCGGCCCCAGCATCCGCAACGCGATGATCGCCATCGTTATCTCCTGGTGGCCATGGTACACGAGGCTCGTGCGTGGCATGGCCGTCTCGCTGCGCGAGCGACCCTACGTCGAGGCCGCGAAGACGATGGGAGTGGGAGACTTCCACATCATCGCGCGGCACATCCTGCCCAACTCCTTCGGGCCGGTCATCGTGCAGATGACCCTCGACATCGGCACCGTGATCCTGGCGGCGGCCGGGTTGAGCTTCATCGGCCTCGGCGCCCAGCCGCCGGTCGCGGACTGGGGCCTGATGATCTCGGAGGGGCGCGCCTACATCCTCGACCAATGGTGGATCGGCGCCTTCGCCGGCCTTGCCATCCTGATCCTGGTGCTCGCGTTCAACCTGGTAGGCGACGGTCTGCGCGACGTGCTCGACCCGCGCTCGAAGAGGTAGGACTGTGGAAGAGCTTCTCCGGGTGAGCGACCTCAAGCTGCAGTTCCGCAGCATGCGCGGCGTGGTGAAAGCGCTCGACGGCGTCGACCTCGTCGTGCACGAGCGCGAGATCCTCGGCCTCGTCGGCGAGTCCGGTTGTGGCAAGACCATCACCGGGCTCGCCATCCTCGGCCTACTCCAGCGGCCGCAGGCGGAGATCACCGGAGGCGAGATCATCTACCGGGGCGAGGACCTCCTCACCAAGAACGACGGGGAGATGCAGAGCCTTCGCGGCCGCGAGATCTCCATGGTGTTCCAGGACCCGCTGGCGTCGCTCAATCCCGTCTTCCAGGTGGGGCACCAGATCGAGACGGTCGTCCGCATCCACAAGGGCGTGTCAAAGCGCGAGTCGCGGGAGACCACGCGCAAGGCCCTGGCCGAGGTTGGGCTACCGGCCACCGACGAGACACTCAAGCGCTACCCGCACCAGTTCAGCGGCGGCATGAGGCAGCGGGTGTGCATGGCCATGGCTCTGGCATGCGGGTCACCTCTGCTCATCGCCGATGAGCCGACGACCGCGCTCGACGTGACCATCCAGGCGCAGATCCTCAACCTGCTGCTCAGATTGCGCGAGGAGCTCGGCGTCGCCCAGGTGATCATCACGCACAACGTCGGTGTTGCCGCGCAGACGTGCGACCGCATCGCGGTGATGTACGCCGGCACAGTGGTCGAAGAGGGGCCGGTCGTGGAGGTCCTCAGCCGGCCGCGGCACCCCTACACCACGGCGCTCTACCAGTGCCTGCCTCATGGCCACACCGCCTCGGAGCTGCAGACCATTCCCGGGAGCGTGCCCGACCTCATCTCGCCGCCCTCCGGCTGCCGCTTCCACCCGCGCTGCAAGCACGTGCTTGACGTCTGCCCGACCGTCAAGCCAAAGCCGGTGCAGGTGGGCGACCGTCACTGGGTCTCCTGCTTCTGGGCGACCGGCGAGGATGGCGCGGCGCTGGGCGGGGACGACGCGGCGAAGAGCGTGGACGATGCGGCGCAGAGGGCCAAGGTGACGTCGTGAGCCTGCTGCAGGTCGACGACCTCACCGTCCACTTCCACATCCGCCGGGGTCTCGGCAAGAAGTCGATCGACACCGTGCATGCCGTGGACGACATCTCGTTCGCCATCACCGAGGGCGAGACGCTCGCCCTCGTCGGCGAGTCCGGCTGCGGCAAGTCCACGCTTGGCCGCGCCGTTCTGCAGTTGCGTCGGCCGCAGTCCGGCAAGGTGCTGTTCGACGGCAACGACCTCACCGCGATGCGCGGCGAAGCCCTGCGCAAGATGCGCCGGCGCGTGCAGTTGATTTTCCAGGACCCGATCGCCTCGCTCAACCCGCGTCGGCGCATCGGCGACATCGTCGCCGAGCCATTGATTATTGCCGGTGTCAAGGATCCCCAGAAGCGCCACCAGATGGTCAGCGATGTGCTCGCTGCCGTCGGTCTCGATCCGGCGCTGGTGATGGGACGGCTGCCGCACGAGTTCTCCGGCGGACAGTGCCAGCGCATCTGCATTGCCCGCGCGCTGGTGCTCAATCCGGAGTTCATCGTCTGCGACGAGCCGGTCTCCGCGCTCGACGTCTCCATCCGCGCGCAGATTCTCAATTTGCTGGAGGAGATGAAGACCCGCTACGGTTTGACGCTGCTGTTCATCGCGCACGACCTTGCGGTCGTGAAGGTGGTAAGCGACCGCGTCGCGGTGATGTATCTCGGCCGGCTCTGCGAGGTTGGTCCCTCCGAGCAGTTGTTTGCCAAGCCGGCGCATCCCTATACCGCGCTGTTGATCGAGGCGATTCCCGTTCCCGATCCCGACATGCGCCCGGCGGAGGCCATCGCCGTGGGCGAGCCGCCGTCGCCGATCGCGCCGCCCTCGGGCTGCCGCTTCCGCACGCGTTGTCCGCGCGCGGACGCCAGATGCGCCACCGAAGTCCCGGAATTGCGCATGGTCGCGGCGGGGCAATATGCGGCCTGCCATTACCCGCTGATCTGAATACCAGCTGCGCTGAAGGGCGTTTGTCCTGACGGGACAGACGTGGCAAGGTCGCGCCAACAAGAAGCCGTATTCCGGGAGAGACGCCATGAAGAGTTTCCAGGTTGCCGATTTCAATGCGCCGCGGAAGGAAGTCGACGCGCCGACGCCGCGGCCGACGGGCACGCAGGTGCTGATCAAGGTCAAGGCCGCCGGCGTATGCCACAGCGACCTGCACATCTGGGAAGGCGGCTAC
>Ga0118677_10013517_pt1 | contig 11718 bp, 12 predicted proteins | sample AliMusrvi5mmetaG_FD_86154 | JGI IMG/M metagenome (GOLD analysis project Ga0118677, IMG submission 86154) | reverse complement strand
GCGCCGCTGCGGCCGCCGGTGTTCATCAACTGGCTGAGAACCGCCACCGAAGCGTGCAGCGCCGGCGCCAGGCCGAAGACCACGCTGGTGGCGAGCGCAATGGCGGCCGTGAAGACCAGCACCCGCCAGTCGATGCGCAACTCCACGGCGCTCTGCGCCATGAAGGCGGGCCGGAGCGACCACAAGAGGCGGCTGCCCAGGATCCCCAGCAGCAGCCCGGCGCCACCTCCCACGGCCGAAAGCAGCAGGCTTTCCGCCAGGAACTGGCGCATCAGGTGGCCGCGCGCCGCCCCCAGCGCAGAGCGGATGCCGACTTCGCGGCTGCGTTTCGCGAACCGCACCAGCAGCAGGCTGGCGATATTCAGGCACGCCACCGCCAGCACCAGACCCGCCACGCCGCTGAGGGCCGCCGCCGCGGTGATGGCGTTATCCCGGGGAAGATAGCCCAGGGTCGTTTCGGAGAGGGGGCAGACTCCAAAGGTGCTGCCGCGGTTTTCCCAGGGGTACTCGCGGGCCAGCGCCGCGCCCACCACGCGTGCGTTGGCATCGGCGCGGGGAGCGTCGATCCCCGGTTTCAAACGACCGATACCACTCACCTGGCGATAGCGCCGGTAAAACAGGTCGTTGGTGGGCGGCGCCGCGATATCGCCCCACATGCTGATCGGTACCCACACTACATCCGGGTCGTTTACCGTGTAGGTTCCCTTGAAGCCGCGCGGCGCGACGCCGATCACGGTGTACGAAACGGAGTTCAACACCACGGTCCGGCCGAGCGCCCCCGGGCTGGCGCCGAAAAGGTCGGTCCAGACGCTGTAACTCAGCACGATTACGGTGTTCCCTCCGGGTTTGCGGTCTTCGTCCGGGAGGAACGAGCGCCCCAGCACGGGCTTCACTCCCAGCACGTCGAAGTAGTTCGCGGAAACCAGGAAGGTCGCTTGCGGCCGGGGCCTGCCATCGCGCCGGCCGCCATACCAAGGCCTGCGGACGCAATCATTCTTGCCGCTATCATCGCCGTGCCTGCGACCGTCATCATCGTCGAGCCAATGTCTCCGGAGACGATACGCCGCGCGATGAACGGAATAAGGAGGATCATGATCGCGTAGAGAATGCTCGCCGCACCCAGCAGCACGTCATTTGATGCATTCTGGAACCAACCGCCGAAGCTCCTGGCCGCCGTGATATTTCCCAATCCGTCGGTATTCAAAACCATCATCAAGCGGCCGAAGACGGCGTAAATGATGCCCCAACCTTCAAAGATCATCAGGTTGACAATGTAGCTGCGCGCGAGTTGCCCAGCTCCCATCGATGGATAGAGAGCCAGCACCAGTGGCCCCACGACATACAGCACAGCTCCGTAGGCGGAATAGAAAAGCGAAAAGATGGCGCAGGCAACCGGGAACAGAATCAGCGCGACCAGTTGAAAAACGAGGCTTATCAGGCCCGGGATAGCGCCCGTCACAAAATTCCATGTGCTCGAAAACGCCGTGTCCCAATACGATTGCATTTGAGCGCGGAAGCCGTCCCAGACATCGTTGGGAGAGATTCCGTGCGCGATCTGATTGAACCCTGCGTTGATGGAGTTGAATGTATCTGAGTAGAACGTCAGCACCAGACCCATCGCCAGATACTTCATTCCCGCGACCCCGAGCGCGCGCACATCGCCACCCCGCGCATAAGCCTCGTACATCGCAAACAAAGCCGAGGCCAGAAGAATGGCCGCCGCCGTCGAGTGGATCGTGCCCATCATTCCCGAACCTTCGATTCCGGCGAGGGCGGTTTGAAACATCTGCTCAAAGAAAAACATCGCTCTCGCTACCTCCTGTTCAGCGCGTCAGAAAACGTCTTGCGTGCCTGATCGGAATGCGCGGCATTCATCTTCAGCGCCGCGCTGTCGTTGGCGAGTGAGATGGCGCGGACCCTCATCAACTCCGCCATCGCCGCCTGCGTGTTGGCATGCGCCCGCACCAGTAACGCCACCGCCGAAGCCTCGACCATCGGGGCCGTTCCGGGAGCGGCCGCGGCGAGTTCCGCGCTAACCTGATCGGCTGCGTCCATCGTCGTTTCGGCTATCTGGTCAATTGTCATGGAGCGCTTCATGGCCGCTTGCGCCTGGGCGTCGGTCATGTCTATCAACTCACGCATCTGGCTAGATGCCTGCGAGGGAGTGGGAACGGTCTGGTACACCTGACTATAGGCGGCCGGGACTCCTCCTATCGAACCTGCGTTTTTTGAAAGGATCAGTGCTTCGAGGCTCATCGGGTTAGCCAGTGTCGCGCTGTTGACCTGTAGGTTCATGACACCCCGAATCGAGTTGTAGATGCCCATGATTTGACCAACGAGCCCTTGCGCCCGTGCGATCGCGGCGCGCGGGTAGACAATTTCGTTGAAGAAACTCATGATCGCGTTCATGACGTTCTGGACGCCGGCGAGAATCCCGTTCATCGTCCGCAGCGCGCCTCCGATCACGGAATCGAGCACAGACTGGATCGTTCCAAGGGCTGCCACAATCGCCGCCGTATCGAGTCCAGGAATGATCGCATGCGCCTTCGGCGGAGTCACCGTCATGTGCAGGATCAAGACGATTAAGACCAGCGAAAGAATGCTCGTCCGTTTCCGCCATAAGTATTGACTGACTGTTTTGATGGTTGTCATGGGCGCCTCAATACATCCGCGCCGTTCTTTCGGAACTGATCTGCGAAGGTCGCGTTGCGTTTGCGAACGTTGTTGTCGTGGCCGAGTTTCGCCGCCTCCTGGCGGATCTCGGCCGCGATCATCCGCATCATCATCGCCTGGCTCCGCACTGCGGCGGTGATGCCCGCACCCGAAAGATACGCCGCCGACCCGGGCGCCTGGAACTGTGCCTCATCCTCAATCGACTCGGCGGCCCCGATCGTTTGATCCACCACCTGCTCAGATGCCATAAGGGTCTTGAGCAACGCCTTCGCCGTGGCGTCGTCCATGTCCATCAAATCGCGCTCGATCGGATGCGCCATCGTAGCCGGTGGCAGCGGACGATAGACCTGAGTGTAGGTCGAATTCAGAGATGAGTAGCCAGCCGATGACCGGCTTCGCATGACGTTTTCAAGAGCTATTGGATTCGGAATCGTCGCGCTATAGACCGCAATCCGCGCTAAAGAATCAAACAAACCACGGAAGCGCGCAACAAGGCTCGTCGCCAAAGACGTGGCCCTGGCAATCGCCGCAATGGGATAGACAACGTTCTTCCATAAGTTCCAGAACCCATCGAGCAGTCCGCTGACAGCGCGCATGGCTCCTGTGATGGAGCTGAGGATCGGACCCAGCGTGTTGGTGATGAAATCGACGACTCTCGCCGCCGCGATCACAATCGCCGGTATCCCAAATTGAGCATAGACCGGCACAGCATAGGGAACTGCAACGATCAAGGCGAGACCGAGAGTACGCCGGACTCGGGTGGCCAGCATGAACGCGAACAGGCAACTAATCAGGGCTTGAATCGAATTTTGATTCATGGCAAGGCAATCCTCCACAACAGGTTCCAGGCACCGTTCCACTCAAACGTGTTCCATTTGACCGCTACGCCCAGCGGCACAAACACGATGGCCGCCACCACCAGATAGTTACCGCGATGCGAACGCATGACGCGCCTCCTCGTTTCCCATGGCTTCTTCCGGAAGTTCTGGCAACCCGGCGAGACCCTGCGGATACCGCGCCGCCAATTCGATGTAGCAATCAAGCGTTGGTCTCGACTTGCGCGCGGCGAGAAACTTCGCCCGGTAGCTCCGTTCTCTTGGAAACGTCGTGCAAATCCAATATTCAAGTGGCGTCGGCACGATGCGCACTGTTTGCGTTGTATCAGCCTTCTCACCCAACGCGAGCAGCGCTTCAGCGTATTTGCCTTTCTTCGGTGCGGCGAATCCCTTCACCTCGTTGATCGCGGTTGAGTTCAGATGGAGCTGTTCGACGAGCGCCGATACGTCGCCCGGCTGCTGGCCCACAATCTTCGTGCCGACGTTTGCGACGATGGTCGCCCCGTGCGGTCTCGGTTGATTCCTTGTCCCTACAAAATCTTCGAGAGACTGTGAGATTCCCCACACGGAGGTGTTTCTCTTGCGTGCCGTTCGAAACAACTGCACGACTTCCGGCGCGAGCACAGGCGAGGCCAGTAGCGACCAGCATTCATCGAGAACGGTGATGTTCTGCTGTCCTGTTTTGCCCGAGGCGCGTTCAGACATCGCGTGAGCGATGACCATGCTCATCGCCGTTTCAAGCCTCGGGTCGCTCGATAATCCTTCGACGTTAAAGAACAACCAGTCCGCGCCAGTCCTCATGTTGGTTGGCCGGTCGAAGAGCTTCGAGTAGATTCCCGATTCGCCGGTCCAGTCCCGAAGCTTGGTCGAGGTGAGCCGCGCCACGTCTTCCAACTGCTGAACCTGTTGCGGATCGCGCCAATGCTGCAATTCTTCAAGCAGATCGATGAAGGTGGGGATGGGTTGCGAATGCCTCATCCGGCATCGCCGGTAGGTGCGGTCGATGGCGTCCGATAGCACTGTATCGACATTCGATGTATCCTCCGCGCGGCTGAGCCCGATCATGTGCTTGGTCAGATTCATCAGGTAGGCGACCTTGTCGCGGGTTGGCTCGGTCTGGCCAATTGGAAGGTCCCAGGGATTGAGCGTCTCTCTGCCTTCGAGATCCACGTCAATTGATCGCCCGCCCATCAACTCGACCAACGGCCGGTAGGAGTCGCCGCGTTCGAGGATCGAAATCAGTGGGCGCACACGCGCCGCCTGCAACAGGAGCAGTTGCGCGAGAAACGTCTTGCCACCGCCCGAGCCGGCCGTAATCAGTACGTTGGCGTTTGGAAGCGACGAATCGAAGAAGCTGAAAGGGAGAAGCTGGCGGTAGGGCGTCTCAAGCAAAATGAGCGGACTCTGCCCGGTACCCGCCCAAGGCGTCTCGACGGGCAACAGGTCCGCGGCATGAAGCGAAAGGCAATCGAGTTCGCGTTTGGAAGTTTCGGCGCAGCCGGGCAAACTCCCAACCCAGAGTCTGCGCTTGGCGAGGCTTTCCGATTGCCCTCTCGCGCCGTTCATGCGCCCCACAGCATGGAGGACCTTGTTCCGCCGGTCGGCCAGAATCCGTTTCTGCTCTTCGATATCTCTCCTGGTGAGTGCCGGCGTCGAGGTTCGCACGCCGATCATGATGCTCATCTGCGCCGTTTTGAGCGAACTCGCGATCAACTGTTGCAACGTTTGAATCAGTTGCTCTTGTGCGATCTGCGCATCCACGTTGATGCGGAAGCCACCGTTCATGTCGTGCTGCGCGGCCTGCATCCGGCGCAGGCGGCCTTTGTAGTAATTCTGCCGTTCGACCTGGTCGGGGATCAGAACTTCGGCTGTTACGGTCAAAGGAAAGTCGAGCACCAGCAGCTGGCGCATCATCCCGGGAAAGGTTGCGTCCGGCAGATCCTTCAACGTGACGAAGGAGTAGAGCAGACCGCCGATTTGCAGGCTTGCTTCATTCTCTTGCTCGACGTTCGTGTTCACCGCTTGCGCCCGAACGCTCGAATAATTCAGTTGTTGCTCCGGCCGTTTGAGGGGAAGGTCGTCAAGCGCTGCCGGATCGATCGCCCGCTTCAGTTCCAGAAACATCTCGTTGGCGCTTAGACGCCGCGGCCCCATCCCTGTTGCACCAAGCGTCTGCTCGATTCCGGGGAGAATCGATTCGAATTCCGCCGCAAGATCCTCGTGCTCTCGTCTGGATCGTGCGATGCACTTGTCGACCGACATGCTGAAACCAGTGGCTTTGCGTTTCGACCACTTCTCCCACGGTGAGGCATCGGGGCTCGCGGCGAGCTTGTGAATGCGTGGATCCCAGACGAAATAGGCGCTGAGCAGATGGCGCAGGTAGAATCCCTTCCGGTCTTTTTCCGCCCAATGTTCGAGGCGCGTGGAATCGATCGCCGCAACCGTCGGGTTCGGATTCGTGAGCATCGCCTGATAACGCTCTCCCAGTTCACCTGCCCCTTCGACAATCTCAAACCGAATCTGCATGCGCATCGATTGTTCGGGCAATGCCCGCACCAGCGATTCAAGCCCTTCCTTGGTGCGGTTCCGCCCTTCGTCGCAGTGGTAGTAAGAGTGGATTCCATCAAGCGCATACCCGGCGACGAACGCGCCGTTGGTCCTGATCATGACGTTGCCGATCAGGTCCCGCACGGGCAGCAGCGCGCAGAGCGCCGGTTGTGTCAGATCCCGCATATGGTCACGCATCTTTGCCGGCGGCATCGTCTCCTCCTTCTTCGAACAAGTACTCTCCCGTCTGCTCGCTATCCCCTTCGTGCCCGGAATAGACTTGCGGCTTCATGTACCAAAGCAGAAGATCCATCAGGTAGCCACGCGGTTTCCCGTACTTGAACAGCGTCAGGAATGGAATCGCAAGCAGTGGGACAGCAAACTGCAGGAACATATTCAATGGCATTCCGAAAATCACGCGCTCAACGAAGATCCAGCGCGTTACAATGTTCATCGCGGCTGCAAGACCGATAACAACGAACCAGTCCTCGAACTCAAGCCAGAGAAAGGTCGGACGCGTAAGCAGATTGCGGTGGACGGGAGTTATATCAAGCGGCATCAACTGATTCCTCCCGTTCCTTGTGTCACGAAATATTCGGCCAGCCGAGTGAGGCCGGAAATGGTAAGCGCCATTGCCGCCGCCGCGAAATGCCGCATCCATGCTTGTCCCGCGTAGATACGATGCCCGATCCCGCCGTAAGCGAGAGTGCCCTGCACAATCTGCAATACCGCATAAACGGGCATGAACACGTTGCCCACCCAGTTCACAAGACCCCTGGTCACAAGCCACGGCAAATCCGGATCGTCCCATGCCGCCTGGACCGAGAACTTCTCAAGACCGCGGATAAGACCAGACACCATCAGGCACGCGAAGCCCGCATACGGAATGTAGCCGTGTGCATAGCCCTTGCCGTAGCGCAGAATGCCAATCGCGAAAAATAGTGCGGCCAGCGTCGGCATGATCACGTTGGCGAGCCAGTTGGTAAGATTTGTGATTCCACGCAAGAAGTCCATCCCGTTTCTCCCTTGTCTGCTACATCATCGTCAACACGAGTCTCCAGATCGACGGAACGATCAGGAAGGCGGCCGCGCTTGCCACCATACGAAGAGCTGGCCTGCCGGAAGCGAAATTGAAGATCGCTCCGCATATGGCCAAAGCCGCCGCGACCGGCAGTATCCGGGTCACGATGTAGGTCCAACCGTCGGCCAGCATGTCGGCGGTTGCATAGTTGTTCCCCGCCCCGCCTCCCCAGCCCGCCATGAGAGCACGGGTCGCGGGCACGGCCAACAGAAACATGGCGGCGAGAATCGAAGGGACCGGTGCCGATCCCTCCGCGCTATCCAGAACGCTTCGCAGCACGAAGTAGGCCGCGAGCACCGGAACAAGCCGACCGATTACCCACAGATTCACAAACGAGAGCACGTCGATCTGGAGGTTAAACAGCCACCGCGACGATATCGCTCCGCCGGGGAGCGGAACGTTGATGCCCCACGTGGCGAACCAGCTCAGAAGGCTCGGCACCGTCAAGAACACCGCCGCCCACATCATCCATTTCGAGAAGCCTCCCGTGCCCGGGCCAAACGTGACCGCACCGTCCCGCCGTAAAGCGACCCCCGCGAGCACGAGCGCAACCAAGGCCGCCGGCGTTGTCAGCGCGAGTAGCAGCCGAACTATGTCCTGAACAATCGTCACCGCAGTACCCCGGCAATTTCGCTAAGAAACACCGCCGCTGCCGCTGGTGATGAAGAACTCGACCAGGCGAGTGAGTCCGGAGATGGCAAGCATCCCAGCCGCTGTAATGAGCCAGCGAAAAACGCCCCGTCCCGTTGCGAAGCTGACGACCGCTCCCACGACGGCGATTCCGGCGCCGACCGGCGCGATCACGTTGCCCACCCAGTTGACGAAATTCAAAAACGCGCCTTCGGGCTGGGCGCCCGTCTGACCTTGAACCGCAACATTCAACTGCGGTGCCGAGCCAAGATTCTGCGCAATCGCCACCGCCTGAAGTAGCGCGAACCAAATCAGCAACGCGACCGCCCAGCTTTTTGTTGTCACTTTCGGTAAACTCATCTCAACGTGCTCCTTTCCCATGACCTGTTCGTCTTTATGGACCCTCCACTCCCACGCACCGCCCGTTGACATCCATGAAGTCGCAAGACAGCGCAAAACGTTGTTTCGGCCGAGGCCGCGCTTTCCCTATTTGCCCTCTGGAACACGGGAATACAGGTTCGTCAACTCTTGTTTGAGCGCGACCAACTCCCGCAGTTCCGCTGCAGTCGGTAATGCTGACGGCCCATCGGGATTCGATAAGCGCAGATTCGGATTCCCCGTGGACGCTTTTTGTTGGCTCGGAGCGTCTCCTGCGGCCCGCCGTAGAACGAGATAGAAACGTGTATTGCCCGGCACGGTTACGGTGGTGTTTTGGTTCGAGTTGAGAGCCATCATCTCCTGCTCGCCCGCCATTCCGATGTTCTGCGCAAGTCGCTCGCGCAGCAACACGGAGTTGTCAATCGGTCCACCGAGGCGATAGCCGTTTCCCCCGGCCAAGTTCGCCGCCACTGTGCCGATGCCGGTTAGAGTCCGCGTGAGCACGCGCTTGCCGCGGTTCGAGCCGTTCACTTGTCCCTTCAGCGGTCCGTGGTCGAGACCGATCGATCCGCCTTCGATCTTCTCTTCGTGGCCATCGGCGAATTCGAGCGTGTGAAACTTCAGGCTCACAATCCCCTGTTGATTAGCCTGCTCGAATTCACCAACGGCCCGCGTGCCGGCCGGAACGACGATTTCGCCGTCTCGTTCGTAGTGATACTCGATGACCGCAAGAACCGGTGTCTTGACGGCGGTCGTCACCGCATCCTGAATGCGCGCAACCAACTTTGTGCCCACCGGCAGGAAGTCATTACGCTGCCGGGCGATCGTTTGATGGACTCCCACGCCGGAACTTACCTGAGCTACAACTGCGTTTCCGTTCTGGCGTATGTATATCAAGGACGGTTTCCTCAATCCTTCCTGCTCGCGTTGCGCCTGCTGAATTGCCAGATTGGGATTGGGTGGTGGCGGTGCGGGCAGATACGCCGGCTGCTGGCGTCGGTAGGCGTCGCCCTGGTCCGAATACGGGATCTGATTCAGCGCATAATTTGGGGGCGGCGCATAGGTCCTTGTTGGTATCAAGGCCTTCGATTGCTGCGGCACAGCCTCATCGGTTTCGGCGCGTTCCTTCAGCTTCTTTTTGGCAGTGTTTGCGATGTCGCTTGGATCGATGTCGTTATCGGCCTCCTCCGCCGCAGGCAGGGCGTTCATCAATGGCGCGATCGATCCCGGGTTCTGCGCGGCAGTCTGTGAAGGCCGTCCGAGATTCGGTTTCGTTCGGACATCGGACTTGCGCTCGGTCGAGAACAGACCGATGAAGAGCATTGCCAAAACGACGGCACCCGCTCCCAGCAACAACATGAGCCTGGTTCGGTCCTGATTCTTGACTTGCTCCTGGCTCGTCTGTTGACTATTCAGATCGCCATTCTTGGCTCGCTCCCAGGCCTGCTGAAAGGCTGCTCTCATTCCGGTTTGCGGAGGTGCGGCCGCAGCCGGTTCCTGCTCCCTTGTGTCATTCCCACTTCCGTTGGGCAAGTTTTCATTGGGCGTCATTGCGCGCCTCCCTTCCTGATCGAATCAATCCCGAAACCGATTGGTGCAAGCGCCGGACGATCCACCGAGCCCGATTCAGCCATCTGCAGGAATACGCTCTCCTTTGCCTGCTTATATGAAGGCCGCTCGAAAACTAAAACGCCGTCGGCCCTTTCGCCAGGCCCGATCCGCCTTCGGTTGAGCCGCCACTCGACGACGTGCAATTGTTCGGCGAGTGCCCATTGCTCCCGGCGCAGCATCCCTTTTTTCCGTTTTCCACCCAGTTGCACTTGCGGTGGCATTAACTCGACCGGGTGCTTTTGCGTGTTCACCGCCGAGAACAGCACAACCACCTGACGTCCTTCGTCGATCACTTCGGACACACCGGTCTTGACCGGTTCCCTGCCCGGCTCTGCCACACCAGGTTTGATTCCGTAAAGCTTCGGCAACGGTGCCCGGCGTTGCCTGTCGAGCAGGTCGTCAAGAGCCGTGCGATCATTCGTGCGGCGCGCCGTGGCAACCACGGGCTTGACCGGAACATCCGGCCGCCGCACCAGATCTGCCGTCCGAGGCACCACAGCCGATGGAGCCACCGTGCGATCAACGACGAATCGTCCCGGCGGTTTGTATCGCATCAGGAAGTCCACCATCGGGGTGGCTTCTCCCTTCCCTTCACCGCGACTCACCAACAACAAGCTGACTTGATGTCCAGAAACTGTCGAGATCAGCAGATTCGTCTCGGCCTTCTCCAGCGTCGCGGGCTTCACGAAGACGAGATTCGGTTCTTTTTCGGAATGCTCGGCGGCGAAAGCGGCTGGATCTCCGACCACCACCGAGTTCACGGCCTCAGGCATTCGAATCGCCGTCGTAAATCGCGGCGCGAGGTATACTTTCGAAATACCCGACTCCTCTATCTGCCGCGCGGCAATCCGCGGCTCGATGCCATTGCCGTCAGCGGCGGCCAGGCACAACGATCCCGTTAGAATCGCCGGCGCGCAAAACAATCTGAGATGAGATCGCATCGCTTCCTCCTGTGATGATTTCCTGTTGATCCGTTCCGGCCTGGATGTCCCGGCAAAGTCGCAAGTACACACGTCCCGTTGCCCTGACATAGCGATATACATCGCGATCGGTAAACGCGAGCCCACGGGGCAGAATCCGGTTTTCGCCGGTGTAATAAGCGGCCACGGCAAGCCGCCAGTCGCCTCCGAACAATCCGAGTAGATGCGCAAGGTAGGCCGCCCCGCCTCGCGTGTTTTGGGCGATATCGAACCGGTCCTCGACTCCGAACCTTCGGGCTGTGCCGGGCATGAGTTGCATCAGTCCGCGCGCTCCTTTTGGGGATACAGCCGTGGGGTTCCATCCCGACTCAACATCGATCACCGCGCGGATCAGTTCTCTCTGTACACCGTAGCGATCCGCCCAAAAATCCGCCCACCTGCGCGCGATCTCGCGGGTATCCTGTCCGCTGAGTGTATGCGCCAAAATGAGAAGCGCCGGGTAGAGTTGCTTCATACAAGCACCTCGGGCAGATCCGCCGCGTAGCGTTCCGCATCTGACATAAGCGCCTCGAAGCCGTTGCGCATCTGCAGGCGCTCTCTATCTTTCGCGGTCTTGGCAATCAACGGTAGAAGGTCGTCGCGCATTTCCGGCGTGATCCGCTCGATCCCTAACAGCGACAACGCCTGTTCGAACTCAACCATCTCGGCGATGGATGGAGCCTTTTCCATCCGCCAGTTCCTCAAGGCCTGCGCAAATCCAGCGATAAACCGGCGCTGCCGTGGGTCCTCGGTCGTGCTCCGCAGATTCAGGATCTTCGCCTCCCGCTCGATGGTGGGGTACTCAATCCGCAGGTACAGACTCCGCCGCCGCAACGGGTCGCCGAGCCGCCGCGTCTCATTCGAAGTCAGAATCACGATGGGTTTCGTTGTGTGTTGGATGGTCCCTAGCTTCGGCACGCTGATCTGCCACTCGGAGAGAACCTCGAGCAAAAGCGCCTCAAACTCGTCGTCTACTTTGTCCACCTCGTCGATCAGCAGCACC
>Ga0118677_10013516_pt1 | contig 11719 bp, 3 predicted proteins | sample AliMusrvi5mmetaG_FD_86154 | JGI IMG/M metagenome (GOLD analysis project Ga0118677, IMG submission 86154) | reverse complement strand
GCCTTTTTCTTCGGGCGGCGGAGGAGGTGCCTGGCTATGGCCGATCCGGGCAAATGCCATGAAACTGAGGAAAATCAATGAAACGATGATTGGATTCTGCGACTTTTTCATAATATGTTGTATTGAACATTATTGATTTTCAAATTTTTACCATTTATTTTTACACTTTGCATTTTGCCGTTTTACTGGACAAACACCTTCGCCGAGTAAACTTTTTCTCCGGTGACCACTTTTACCAGATAGTACCCAGTACTGCCGCCAAGTCCGATGGTTGTCCTTGACCCATTGCTCAAAGACTTCTTCATCATCACCTGTCCGATCATGTTGTAAATGATCACTTCGCCGGTCATGTTCGATCCTGAATGATTGGCTATACAAACAGAATTCCCTGCAGAATAAATAGATACTTCCTGATTTTCACGGTTATTCACCCCGAACGAGCCGCCAAAATGGAGCACGAATCGTGCTGACGCATCATTTTTCGAGGATGCAAAGGTGTAAACAGGGTTTGTCATCAGGTTCTGTGTTCTGGCAGCCTGCAAATCTTCCAGCGTGATCACCGTCCAGGAGGTGAAAGATTCAATCTGGCTGGCCGTGAGGGTGTAGCTGCCGTCTGCGCCGGCTTTAAAACTTACTGGGATTGCCACGGTTCCGGGCTCTCCCCTGAAGTCGATGGAAAAATTGCCGGCTGGCTTTACGGTATAAAGGCTTGGAGCTGTTTCATAAAAGCTGAATATTTTTCCGGCCCCGCCACCAGCTGTTGCATGACCAAACTCAACAACGATTTCATCGGAATAGGTGTTGGCATTCCCCGAAACATTCAGGCGAAGTATATTCGTGATGTCATCGGGTGATTTAAGGAAAGCCTGGGTATTGTGAACCCTGATGTCGTTGTTCATCCCAAGTATTCCTGAAGATGTAGCGTTTACGAAAAAGCCCTGACCGGCGGCGATGTACTGAGTGCCTCCGTTGATTCCGCTGGATCCGTTGCTGTTGTACGAGCAATAATTGCCCGCGGCATCATTCCAGATGGCCATGTCGTAACCACTGTTATCAACCAGTGAAGTTCTGTTCCAGCCACTGGCAGCTTTCCAGTCGATGGCTGAGGCATAGGGGTTCCCAACCAGGTTGTATCCGGCATAAGTGCCGGTGCCGGTTTTTGTGAGTGCGGGTGATACGGTTCCGGTGTTCAGGTTCCCGGTGAATTGTTTGGTAAGTCCGGTGCCTGTATATGCCACGAGATAGCCTCTTCCCTGTACAAAGTTGTTACTTCCGTTTGCGGTTTCCCAAGTGGTGGCAACCGTGGTGTTTTTAAAATTAACCCAGACTTCCGTTGGTTCGTACCAGGTAAAGAAGTCGTACGAGGTAGACGGACTCGCCGTGAATGCCGTACCAATGGCCTGAGCGGCAACCGGAGAAGAGAGCAGATGCCATGCAGTGGAGGCGCCCGGAAAATAGCGGTTGACTGTGGCCGGTATCGAAGGAGTAGCGTTTATCAGCGAACCGGTTCCGGTGGCATCTGACAGGATGACCAGTCCGTTGGTTCCGGTACCATTTGTAATGGTACTGCTTACAGTCAGCGAGGCGGATGCGTTAATGGTAAGAACAGCCGGACTGTTGATGGTAAGCTCGTTGATAACCACTGCCGTGGAAATCGCCGGCTGATTGGCTGCATTGTTGATAATCGCTGCATCGCTGCTGCCAGGAACTCCACCGGTCCAGTTGCCTGGTTCAGTCCAGCTGGTATTGATTGCTCCCGTCCATTGCGAAATGCCCATTTTATTTGTAAATACATCGGCACTCCCGTGCGCGGTCAAATTGTGGGTTGCACCGCTCGCATCAAAATCGACCGTGCCGCGAAAATAACCAGTGATAAGTATACTGCCCGCATAATCGATACGGATGGAGGATCCGGCATCATCACCTGTGCTGCCAAAACTGTCAGCCCAGTTAAAATTGCCCGAAGCATCAAATTTGGTGACGAAGATATCCCTAGCGCCGGCAGAATTCAACACGTAATAATTGGCGCCTGGCTCAAAGTCAACACTTCCGTTGAAAGAACCTGCAACATAAACATTGCTGGCAGGATCGGTGGTCAATGACAAGCCGTTGTCGTCGTCTGTTCCGCCTATGCTTTTAGCCCATACAAAATTGCCGGAAGCATCTAATTTGGAAATAAAGATATCATTTGATCCATTTGAGATTAAGTTGCTTACCGAACCGCTAGGGTCAAAATCGCCTGTACCATAAAAATAGCCAGTAGTATAAACATTACCTGAAGCGTCTGTAGCAATGGATAATCCTTTATCTCCACCGGTACCGCCCATGCTTTTTGCCCATACAAAAACTCCTGAAGAATTTAATTTCAAGACATATATGTCGTACGAATTTGATACGGAAGACAAATTATACGTTCCCCCCGGGTTAAAGTTGGTAGTTCCCATGTAATACCCTGTTGTATAAACATTTCCAGATCCATCCAGCGCGATCCCATAAGAATCTTCAATCGTATTTCCGCGTAATCTCTTAGCCCATACAAAGTTTCCTGAGTTGTCGTATTTGGCAATAAATCCATCGCCAAACGGCGCAGGAGAGGATAGTAAATATTCACTGGCCGCGCCGGGTGCCGGGTTAAAATCCATGGACACGGCATCAAAAAGGCCTGAGATATAAATGTTGCCGGAGCCGTCGAGTGCCATTGATTTCCCTGAAATCAGATCATTATTGGTGGGATCTTTACCCATGATTCCCTGTACCCAGACTAAAGCACCCGAGGCATCCAATTTCAGGATGAACATACCAGTACCACCTTCAGGGTTCAAAGTAGTGCCTTCAAAATCCACACTATTGGTAAATTCTCCGATTACATAAGCATTCCCTGAACCATCAACAGCAATAGATGTTGCCTTGTCACTGTAAATCCCGCCATAAGATTTGGCCCATAAGAAGTTGCCACTGGCATCTGTTTTTGTAATAAAAATATCATCACTCCCATTTGAGGTTAAGAAATAGGCGCCTGCGCCTGGATCAAAATCCATAGGGGTATTGGCAGAATTAAGGTAAGAATTGAACCTGCCAACGGTGTAAACGTTCCCCGAAGCATCGGTTGTTACGCAATTACCTGCAGAACCACCCACGCCATCCCCACCAATACCATTAGCCCACAGAAAAGGCGGTTGCGGAGATGGTGTTACGTTGGCAAAGACAAAAACACTCATGGTGGCAGTCGTTGCACACTGGCCTGCAGCCGGTGTAAAGGTGTAAACCGTGGTTCCTGCGGAAGCAGTGCTGATTGCGGCATTCCATGTACCTGTTATACTATTGGTGGAAGTAGTTGGTAATGCTCCCGGAGTCGTACCTACCAAATAGGGACCCAGCTGGGTGAAGGCAGGTGTTACGTTTGAATTGACAACAACACTCATTGTAGCAGTTTTAGCGCATTGGCCCCCATTCGGAGTAAAGGTATAAACTGTAGTTCCGGCTGATGCAGTGCTGATGGCAGCGTTCCATGAACCTGTGATTCCAGGGCTGTTAGTGGAGGTTGTTGGTAAAGTACCCGGAGTTGCGTTCTGGCAGTAAGGGCCTAATTGTGTGAAAGTAGGCGTAACCCTTATGTCGGTAACAGTTGCGCTACCTGTCATAGGTGTGGTTCCTCCTGTTGATGTACCCGAAGCAGTATAGGTGCCTGCCGGCTGGCTGCCGAAACTGATAGCCGAACCGGTTGTACCTGTTCTGACCGTAGCACCGGGTGAAAGAGTATAGGTTACACCTGTCTCTGAGTTGGCTAAACCAACCTCCGCACTGCCGGTACACGACGAACCGCCACCGGTAATTGCATAAGCAATTGGAGCGCCTGCAGGAGGACCAGCAGGAAATGAAGCATCAACCATGAGCTGTGTACTAGTAGGATCTGTAACCCATTCTCCCAAATCAGGATCAAAATATGTATTAGATCCCCCAGCTACTTCAAAGAGAATCTTCACTTCACTGCCTATGCAGGCAGAAAGGTCGATAGGGGTGACAGTACCAGAACCTAATGAACTCGAAGTTAGTTCATAATAAATAGTACCGGGTGCAGTTGTTTTAAAAACTTTTATGTGAAAAATGCCCAAAGTAGTTCCTCCTCCCGGGCTACCCCAATACCGAATTGTAAGTGCAGTGTTACCGGATGTTACTGTAAATGCCTGATACAAATTATTGGTAGCTAAAGTCGATATTTGACCAACCTTTGTTAAAGCACCGGCAGGGAAATAGCCTGGAGTATTAAGTGCAGAAGCTCCAAAGCTTGAAGACCATCCTGTGGTGTTTCCGGTTTCAAAGCCTAAATTTGTTTGTGCATTAGCCTGTATGGCAAAAAACAGCATGGTAACCATGCCCGCTATGATACAGCATAGTTTTCTGGTAAAAAGATCTTTCATGTGATTGGTTTTTAGATTTCCCCGCAAAATAAGCTGGTTTATTTTTTTTTCACAAACCAATATACTTCAAAAGTAGGATGAGGCATGTTGAGTTTTAGTAGTTTTTTGTATATTCGCAAACATGAAGACGCCTTCTAACGAAATATTTCAACTGGTAAAATCATTGGATTCGCACGAAAAGGCGTTTATTAAGCTGTGTTTGCATAAAGAATCGAAAACCTCGATTAATGAAGGTTTATTCGATTATTTGTGTTCGCAGTCATCATACGATGAGAATAAACTGCTCTTGGAATTTAAGGCGATTAATAAAAACAATATTAAACATTCCAAACAAACCATATTTGATTTTATTCTCAGGTCACTTGAACAGTATTATGCAAATTCCTCAACCGAACAAAAGTTGTATCATTCACTTTTTCAAATAAGATTTTTAAGAAAGAAGAAGTTGTTTTCGAAAGCCAGTAAGCTTATTAATTTCTCCATTGAAAAAGCTGCCCAAACAGGTCATTTTTTAATACAACTTCAATTTATGGCTGAACAACAATTGATAGCACTTGAAAGTGATAATATTGCAGATTATGAGCAGCTGCAGGTAAGGAATTCCTTTGCAAAGGAGGATTTGCTAAAATCATATAGTGAATCGCAGCAAAATCAGGAAAAAATTTATCTATTACAAAAGCTTAATATTAAAGGCGGATGTTATCCCGGAAGCGAAAAACATCAAATAATAAAAAACATTTATTCTGATGTTATTGATAACAAAACAGCAGACTCGGGCGGGAACCAGAATACTTATATACTCATACAGAAAAAATTCATTGAATATTATTGTTTACTGTTATTAAATGAATACCATAAAGCAAATACATGTTTTCGAAAGTATCTGGAACTATATGAAAGTTTTACTGAAATATCTAATAATCCGGAAGACTATTTATGGCATGTAAATGTCGGAATTACCGTCAGTAATTTCTCCGGAGATAAGAAATTATTATGGGAATTAAATGAAAAAGCTGATAATTTGTTAAAAAAGCTTCCTGTAAAAAATCAGAGCACCGCTTTATTGGCAAACTATTTCACCGTTAAGAACAGTGTAATTGCATTTTTAACCCATGTTGAGGATTTCAGAGAGGCATGTATCAGATCAGAAAATATTCAGGCGGAAATTCTCTCCAACAAGGTTAAACCGAGCATACGAAAAATATTTTTAGCCAATTTCTGTCAAATTTATTTATGCAATGGTGAAATCAGAAAAGCATTGCAATGTTATAATACATTGAATAACAACATAGAATATTCCAGTGTCAGGAATGATATTGACCCTGGCATGAATATTTTAGGTCTAGCGATTTTCTTAGAACTAAATTCATTTGAGAACACAGAGAGTTTGCTCAGAGCCTGTAAAAGAAAAAGTGACTTTAGGTCACAATGCAAAATTTATCTCGATCTTTTGGAATTCTTTTTGGAAACAACAAAAACAATTGAAAAGAAACAGCTGTTAGGATTGTTCGAAGCTATTTTGCAAAAAATTCAATATATTGATAAACATGATTCAGGGTCAGTTTTCTTTCTCAAGAATACTATGATTGGCGCCTGGTTGAGAAAAAAGCGTGATGAGTTAGTTTAATGACACCACTGAAAATATATGTATAAGGGGCGACCAATGTGGTCGCCCCTTATAGGTGTAGGTTGCTTTTGCCGCGCTAATGAATCACCGATATTTTCACTGTTCGAATACCTGCGTTGGTTGTTATCTTCACCAAATAAACACCTGGTTTAAGTTCCGTGACTTTGAATTTTAAGGTTTTAGCATTTGCATGGCTGTTGACATAAACGGTTTGACCTGTGCAATTCAAAACAGTAACACCAGAGATAGAATAGTCGCTCTGAATAGTTACAACATCCTGTGCCGGGTTCGGAAATACAGAGATCCGTCCGTTGCTGGTTTCATCGATACCCACTGCAGGGAACATTACGGCAACCGTATCGCTTCCCCGTGATTCGCAAAGGAAGGTGTTGGCAACGGCATCGTTGAACATGGAGGTTACATAGTATTTGTAATTTCCAATTCCTGTGAGAGGAAGAACGTCGGTAAAGGTTGTATCGATGACTGGTGTACCATTCAGCTTAATATAAGGGATCACCCCGGTTGAGCCGGTACGCCATACATTATATCCCATTAATGCAGAAGCATCAGTTGAAACAGGTGCTTCCGGATGACCAGTACACCCAACTACCACATCAGAATTCAGGTTAACGGCAGCACCTTTAATTGGTGTTTCATCCATGCTCACCGGCATTTCGACAGGATTGACCGAAAGTTCCTTTTTCTTCCCGTTTACCCAGACAGTGGCACGTTGCAGGAAGGTAACCGGTGCTGCATAATTAAATGCAGTCACGGCAGAAGCAAACACACCATCTCTCCATGTCCACCCAAGGCCTGATGGCAGCACCTGTGGTGTTTGGCCATCATAACCAAAATAGTTTTTAAAAGGAGCCGAATTGACCTGGTAATCGACCAATGCATAGAAAGGGCCTGTGAAAGGCAATTCATTCATCGGAACGGTAATCCATGAACCGGAGGGAAAAGTAGCCGCAGGATTCATAAATGGAGCTGAAGTGCCTATGAGATTATGGGCCGCATTGTATATGTATAGTACACAGGATTGAGCAGTAGAAGTGTTTGCCTGCGTGAAGTACATGTCAAATGAGACCAATTGTCCCGTTGTTGCAGGGTCGATCGGGAAGTAGTTGCCCATTTTAATATTGTAGCCGGGATTAATGGAAATTCCACTGCTCATCATGCCATTATCGTAAATATAATTGACCAGGTATCCGCTGCCAATGCTGCTGCATATCGGTGCAGTCCATATCAGGTTCACCGTGTTATGCGATTCTGTATAGCTTAATGTTTCAGGCGGCTTGCAAACACCATAAGCATGCACGTTGTCAACGTACCAGTGCAGCATATCAACAGAATTCACTCCGTTGGCAACAAAGCGGACCCTGAAAGACTTACCCCTTACCGAGCTGATGTCTATATGTTTCGATATCCAGTTTGTTGATCCGTTGTTGGTCATTTCCAACTTCTGGTGCCAGGTATTGTTGTAGAACAAATCAACGGTGAGCTTTTCTTTGCCTGTGTTGTTGCGGTCAATCAGCTTCATGTCGAAATCAAGCCACACTGTGGTACATGTCCAGGGAGAAGCGTCAATCACTTCGCTGGTCAGCGCCTGTGAGTAGTTAGTGATACCAGGCTGCCATGCAAAATCAGCGCAGGGAGCCGGATTGCCGATGCCGGTATTCATGGTCCAGTGGCCGGTTGGAGACCAACCCTGGAAGGTAAATAATCCAATATCCCAGGGTTCATAGAATGGCAGCGGTGCACCGCAGTTCAGTGTGACGGATTTTTCACCTGCAGTATTGGTAAGTGATTCACCAAACTGGCCCGGGAATCCAAAAGCAGCAAGGTCATACCTGGCCTTTACATCATATTTGTAGGTTCCCGGATCACGGTCATAATCATAGTAGGTGATGGAATCCTGATGGGGGTTGGTATGGATAAAAACTCCATCCCTATAAATGTTGTAACCGGCAAGCCCGTCTGGCGTTGCACCACTGGCGGTAACCGGTTTCTTCCAGGAAAGGTAGGTCGTGCATCCAATACCATTAGCAGTAAGCAAACGGGCAGGATAGAGGAAATGTGACGTCATATTCACACAAACCTGTGGACTGTACCCATTTCCATAAACAGCCTTAACACATGCCTGGTAATTTTGGCCATAAACCACCTGGTTCGGTGGAATGTTGTAGGTTGTATCAGGGGTGAAAGCACTCTGTACATTGTTCAGGTAAAAGTTGTACCCAATAACGCATGGATTCGGGCCACTGGTGCCATCAGTACTGAAAATTTTCACATTGTCGATATCCCACCAGTTTAAATCGCTGCTGTTACCACCACTTGCATGGAAACGAATCTTGAAGGCAGGGCTGTGCGTTTGAGAAGAAATATCAATGGTCTCGCTGGTAAACGGGAAGTTGCCCCCGTCGCTGGAATAGGTTTTCAGCACCGACCATGCAGCTCCGTTCCATAACTCAACAGCCATGGTGTTCACGGTGGTGGTTCCATAATTATCAAGCAGAATGTCATATCTCAGTTTCATTTGCGGGGCATTGATGCCGGCGAATGATTTACTGGTCAAATATTGATCATACCCGGAAACGCCGGGATAATAATTAAACTCAGCACAAGGGGCAGGGTTTCCTCTTGTTGCAGGCACAGTCCAGTTGGCTCCTGCAACAATCCATCCGTTGGCAGTGAAGTTGGCAAATGGCTCGTCGAGCTGATAAACGATGGTTCTCGGGGGACTCCATGAGGCTTTCAGCGTCTGATCGTTTACGGCAAAGTTGGTTGGTGGTGCAGTGTCCTGAATTAGCATCACGTTGTATGTGGCATCTCCCGAAATCGTCAGATTCTGCGTATAGAGCGGATAACTGAAACAGGTAACCGACAACTGGTAGTTACCCTTCCAGATACCGGTAAAATGGGTGCACCCGGAAGTGTCGGTTATTTTGACATAGCTGGTGTCGGGATAATCAGTGTTAACCAGTTTAACTACTGTTCCCGCTTTAGGATTGGCAGCACAGGTTAAAGAAATGCAGACATTTACATTGGCAATCCAGCCTTTGCCGATGACGTTTGAGAACGTTGGTTCGGAAAAACGCTGGCCCGGAGGGGAATAGATTGCCTTTACAGCCCACCGGTAAGGTCCGTTTGGCAGGGTTGGCCAGCCATTGTCAACTGCCATATTCACAATTCCTGTCCAGATGGAAGTCCAGAGAGCCTGGTTGCCTTCCTGGCCCTGTTTCAGCCGCCATACCTGGTATGACATGGACAAAGGGACATCATCAGCAACACCTTCGTGACCTGTAATTGTAGCAACCGGAGTTTCATATATCAGGCCTTTGGGAGCACCTGCAGTGATGAGTTCCTTGCCAGCCATTGGGTTGTCACTCAACATCGGGCCACCTGAGCCCTGCATGATGGCACGGATCATAAAATTTCCTGCGGCTGGCACCCAGGGAGCACCCCCGCTGACGAATCTTGAATAACTGCGAAGCTGGGAATTGGTCAGGTCAACACCAATTCCTGCCGCATGGGGAGGAATGCCACCCTGTCTCATCACCAGGTAAAAATCGCCTGAATTGATGGTAATTGAATTTGCAAAAGTGAAATCTGCCCAGCCAAAACCTGTAGGTGTAACTTCCACACTGTCAAGTTTCGTTCCCGGGAGGCCTCCGGCACCATCGGCTTTATAAGCCATCATCTTGAATTTGGCAAGCGGAAGCGAGCTGGCAGGATAGTTTGCAGCAGTTCCGAGGTTCACTTTACCTCCGATTAATTTTGCAGGCCATGTTAGCGGAGTGATTTTTAACGCATTGAGGTTGCCGGCTGTGGCCCAGATTGCAAAGTTATCCTGTACGCCATCGTCATAGATAAGCTGGTACATGCCCTGGGGAGCTACCCAGTTGAGGTTGACCGCAGTCGGACTTAAAAGATTGTTCAATGCAGCGGTGAAAGGGCCGGGCTGAACCACAGTGGGCAGTAAGGCTGCATTCTGAGTAGCTGTTGTGTTGGGTACCAGGGTAACAGTTCCTGCAAAGTCATCATAACCGGTTTTCCCGATCACAACAGGTTGTACCCCATAGCTGGAGAGCAAAGGGCTTAGATAGTTACCACCGGCAACAGTAAGTGTCGTCACAGCGTTAGCGCCGGTGCTGATGGTAACAGTGGCGCCAATAATCGGAGCGCCTGTCGAAGCATCTGTAACAAAACCACCGACTTTCGGTCCCGGCGACATCAGAATATCAAGGTTGGTTAAAGAGCCTGTTACAATGTTGGCTGTCGCAGAACCTGAGATATAACCGGAAGCAGTGCAGTTGGCCGTAACGGACCCGGAATTGAGGTTGTAAATGATGTAGATGCCGTTGGCGCGGGACGTATCTCTTTTTGTGCCAATAATTACGATAGCCCCGGCAACCGGGGCGAGCGTGTTCACATCTCTCACATAGCCTGTCAACGCGCCAAGCGTGATCGGGGGAACACCTAACCGTATATTGGGGCGTGCCGGAGGAACATTATTCACCGATGTGGTACATTCTGTCTGGAGATCGGCGCTGTGCCCTGCGATTTTATTGGCCAATGATGTACCATAAACCTTGGAAAAATCGGAATAGGTCGTATTTGCATAGCAAATTTCTACAAGAACGTTGGAAGTGCCATTCCAGATGAATGGTGTGGTGAGAGTAATATTTTGCCAACCGGTTCCGGGAACTGAATATGGTGTCGTATAATAGGAGGTAAGGCCATTCACATACCCTGCAGCCAACGAGATAAGGGCAGTGGCGCCCAGTTTAACATTGAACCCGTTCATCAGCTGGGTAGAATTGGAAATAACATTAAACCCGATGGACGTGATATTCCCGGCGGTGGCCCCTGTGGCTGTTAATTCAGCAGCAGTATATAGCATCTGAGTCCTGCCGCCCATCCAGTAAGTGGTGTATGGGTATTCCGAAGGAACCGTTCCTGTACCGATCGTTACAACGGCAGGAGGAGCGGCAGGCCCGGCGGTAACATGTACCAGGTCTAATGCGCAGTTATTCCCATACGCGGAAGTAAACAGGAATGAAATATAGAGGGTGGCCTGATTACTGGCACCATTCGGAAGAACAACATTCTTTAACTTCCATCCTGCCACAGCATTGTATCTGTTGAAGCTACCCGCAGTGCTCCAGGTGGTGCCATTTGTTGACCATTGCACATCAACTTTATCGGCGTTTGTTGCATAGGCCGGATCTTCATACCAGGCAAAATCAACCATGATGAATGATTTGTTCATGGTGGAGACTGCTATAGTCCTCTTCATGCGGGTGGAGCCACTGCTGATGCCATAAGCGTTATACTGGACAAATTTCACGCCATCATAGGCGGCGGCAATTGTCGGGGAGGTACTGGTGGTAACAAAGTTCACCCCGAGGGTGGTCCCTGTAATCTGTTCCAGTGCCCATCCGGCCGGGGGAGTTGTTCCTGTGCCTGTCTCAAAGCTTTCAGTCAACAGCATCGTCTGCTGCGCAATCCCGGAAAAAACGAAGATAAGCATCGAAACAGCAATGAGAATCATTGATCTCATCGTTTTGGTAAATTTTTTCATTGTTTTTGAATTTTAGTATTACAAGTACCAGGCACAGTACCCCGCCAAATTCCCCCTTCCTGTTGAAAGGAAGGGGGTTGGGGTTGGGGG
>Ga0118677_10013514_pt1 | contig 11720 bp, 6 predicted proteins | sample AliMusrvi5mmetaG_FD_86154 | JGI IMG/M metagenome (GOLD analysis project Ga0118677, IMG submission 86154) | reverse complement strand
GGGTAGACCGCCTTGCCGGTGTCGACGTCGTCGCGGAACGTCGTGACCTTGTACGCGGGGTCGTAGACGACGCCGCGCTCGACCTCGAGCCGCGCGCGGGCCAGCACCTTGCCGACCTTGCTGCTCGGCGCGGCGCTCGACGCTGCCGCCAAATGGTCGGGCCACCAACTGAGCGAGGGTGCGCAAGCATCCGTGAATGCGCTCAAGCAAGCCGGGAAAGCCACCAGTGAAGGCGCCAAGGCCAGCGCCGACAAAGTGGACAAGTGGTTCAAGGGTATAGGGGAGGGGATTGAGGACCTTGGCCGTAAGCTCTGAGCTGAAAGCAATGCCACCACGGATAGACACAAATGAACACAGATAATAACCACGCTAAACCGCGCCTTTCCATGACAAGAATCCGTTCACAGAGCAGCAAACCAGAGCAGGAGCTGACCCGGAATCCAGCCCTTGGAATCCGTGATCATCGTTGTCCATCCGTGCTTAGCCTTTACGCAGCAAGCCTGATTCTCTGCGCTGCCGCCACATTGAACACCAGCGCCGCTGAAGCCACCGACAAGCTCGCCGACCCGTCGTCACGGCCCGCCTATGAGCCTTGGACGGTGGGCGCGGAGTTCGGTTCGACCGGCATCGGCGGGTTCGGTTCGTGGCGCTTCTCCGATCATCTGGGCGTGCGGACCGGCTTCGATTATTTCCAATGGACGGAGAGCAACCTTAGCATCGCGGACTTCAGGTACAGTGTTAAGGCGCGACTCATGTCCGAGCCTCTCACCCTCGACATCTATCCCTGGCAGAAACACTCGTTCCACGTCAGCGTGGGCGTGATGTTCAATCAGAACCAGATCACCGGCAACTCGAGCGGCTTCGGACCCGTTGACGTTGCCGGCCATACGATCGAGGCCTCCGACGTCGGGGTGCTCAACCTGAGGATCCAGCAACAGCCGGTGGATCCTTACCTGAGTATCGGAGGCAATTTCCTCTATTTCGATCGCGCCCACCAGTGGGCCCTGGGCGGTGAACTAGGCGTGGCTTACACCGGCACCCCAATAATGAGCCTAACCAGCTCGGGCCGTTTTTCCGGAGGCGGGCATGACGTGATTGACGCGGCGTTGGGCCAGGAGAAGGCGAAGGCCCAGGACTGGGCCAACAAGTTCGCCTGGTTTCCGGTGATCAAGCTCATGGTGACCTACTCCTTCTGACCAGATCATACGAATCTAACCTGCCATCTAACACAAGTAGCCAGTAAACAATAATCAGTGATCAGTAAACGGTGGCCAATGACCAGTAATTAGCAAACAAACAAACCAATAAAAGAAAGGCAGATAGAGAGAATGAAAATGAAACTAATGAAACACAGTTTGACCGCACTGACCGTTGCGGCTGCGACGATGGTCGCAGTGGCTCCAGCCCGTGCGGCGGACAAGAAACCCAACATCGTCTTCATCATGGGGGACGACATCGGCATGTGGAACATCGGCGCCTACCACCGCGGCATGATGGCCGGCAGGACACCGCATCTCGACAAACTCGCCAAGGAAGGCATGTTGTTCACCGACTATTACGCCGAGGCGAGCTGCACCGCGGGCCGCGCGAACTTCATCACCGGCCAATTGCCCATTCGCACCGGCATGACGACGGTCGGTCAGGCGGGTGCCAAAACCGGTTTGCCGGCGGAAGCCTGCACCATTGCCACGGCGCTCAAAGCACTGGGCTACGCCACCGGCCAGTTCGGCAAGAATCACCTCGGCGACCGTAATGAATTCCTGCCCACTGTCCATGGATTCGACGAGTTCTTCGGCTACCTGTATCACCTGGACGCTATGGAAGACCCGGCGCATCCCAACTACCCGCAAAACCTGTTGAACGTCGTTGGCCCGCGCAACATGGTGCATTCCTGGGCGACCGAGGTGGACGACCCGACCGAAATGCCGCGTTGGGGCAAGATCGGCAAGCAAAAGATCGAGGACGCCGGCACGCTTTATCCCAAGCGCATGGAGACGGTGGACGACGAAATCCGCGACCTCGCCTTGAAGTTTATCGAAAAGGCCAAGGCGGACAACAAGCCGTTCTTCTGCTGGCTCAATCCGACCCGCATGCACATCGTCACGCACCTCTCGGAGAAGTATGAGAAGATGCGAAACTCGGAGAACGGCTGGTCGGAACAGGAAGCCGGCATGGCCCAGCTCGATAACGACATCGCTTTGGTATTGCAGAAGCTTAAAGACATGGGCGAGGACGACAACACCATCGTCGTGTTCACCACCGACAACGGCACCGAACTCTTCACCTGGCCCGATGGCGGCACCACTCCCTTCGCGCAGTGCAAAGGGACGGTTCTCGAGGGCGGCTTCCGCGTGCCATGCATCCTGCGCTGGCCCGGCCATGTGCCGGCGGACTCGGTACAGAACGGTATCTTCTCCGGCTTGGACTGGTTCCCGACCTTCCTCGCCGCCGCCGGTAACCCGGACATTACCGACCAGTTGCTCAAGGGCGTGAAACTGGGCGACCGGACTTACAAGAACCATTTGGACGGCTACAACCAGATGGACCTGATCACCGGCAAAGGACCCTCCGCGCGTCACGAAATCTTCTACCTTGGCGAAAGTACCGTCGGCGCCGTGCGCATTGACGACTACAAGTTTCGCTTCATTGACCAGCCCCAAGGCTGGCTGGGGCAAAAGACCCATCCGGACGTGCCTTACATCACCAATCTGCGCCTGGATCCGTTCGAGCGCATGGGCTGGCCGAACAACGGAACCAAAGAAGGAGGGCAGCAATACTTCGATTGGTTCAAGTTCCAATTCTGGCGCTTTGTGTTTGTCCAACAGGTAGTTGGCAAAGAACTCCAGACCTTCCTCGAATACCCGCCGATGCAGCGGGGCGCGAGTTTCAACCTTGATGCAGTAAAGGCGGAGATGGAATCAAAGATGGCCGCGGCGGAGAGGGCGAGCCACGGCCCTAGCGACTAAGCGGGATGATCTTCACGGCGGGCGGCCCGCCGTCTCAAAACTCCCGTCAGGGATTTCAGACACGGTAGCCCGGGGTAAGCGCGTCAGCGCTCCACCCCGGGATTTGACGCAAGTGCCTGGCTGCCATTCGGATACACCGAAACTGCGGTGACGCTGCTGCCAGTGAACTATAGCCAGGCCGCACCCGATGCCCTCGCTCGCACCTTCTCTACCTCGTGCGAACCTCGCCGGAGACTCGCCGGCGGGACTGGCGCCCTATCAGCGGGAATGGGCCGGGAGGGTGGCTTTGCTTGGACAGTTCTCCGACTCGCCGAAAGGCTCACTGAGCTTGAGAACGCTCCTATGACGCCGATGGCAGCGTCTGCCCTTTGCGCGGAGGCTTGGCGGCGGCGACCAACGGGGCGGTGAGTTGCTCGTAAATGGCAAAGAGGTATTCGAATCTGTGCCGGTCGCTGGGGAACTGCTCGGGCCGGTAACAGCGGTCCACCGCGCGGTCCAGTTGCTAATGCGCCTTGAGCAGGGGCGCGGGCATCGCCAACGGGTCATACAAATCAGCCAGCGTTGAGGTCGGGTACTGCGCCCGCGCGTCTAACACCGCCTGCGCCGACGTTTCCACCGCCGCTCGCTGTTTGTCCGTCACCTTCTCGGGCCAGGGGTAGTTATTGTAAACCATGCTACCGGAATACCGGTAGTCGGACTTTAATCGACCGCCGACCTGACGGACCCACGCCATGTGCATTGCGGAGGTGAGGACACCGAACAAAAAGAGACTGTCCGAAGGCACAAGGAAGTTAGTGTTTGCCGAAATCACCGCGGGCGACATGAAGCCGATGGGAATGTAATTGCGGCGCTCGGACGACACCTCCGGGATGAGGATGTACCTCGTAGCGGGCTGGGAGACGTAGAAGAACAGCGTGGGCGTCCGCGCGGCCTTGCGTGTGGGAGCAGCCGTGCTTTTCAGGCGGAATTCTCTCACCGCCTGCACGCGTTTCATAACCACAGGCAAGGCGCGAAGCTCAGTCGGGCTGGCGTCCTTGAGCCAGAGACACCAACGCATGTTGCCATTGATGAACTCCTCGGAACCGGTGAAGCGTTTGAGAAACTTCGCGGCTGTCGGCTCGGCGGCAAGCAGTTCCTTCTTCTCAGCGTCAGTGAGAATGAAATTGCCTCCATCGGATGGCTTGTTGCCGCACCGCATTTCGGGCACGTCGCCCAGCGGCTTGGTGCGTTTGGTGACAAAGCTATCGGAGCCGGGAGTCAAATAGGGGCTGATGTTGGCCGCTTCGCTAACAAACGGATGCTCGGGGTCGGTTTCGTAGTCGTAGATGCGCTTGACGGGAGTGTCGAATGCCGCGAAGCCTATGATAACGACGTGGACGTGCGCTTTGCCGCGTGCTTCGCTTTCCCAGGCGAATGTGCGGTGGCCAAAGTGAATCTTCACCCGGTAGCGGCCAAAGAGCAGGCCCCAAACGACCGGCACTTGCTCACCCTGCGTGATTGAGTTGGTGGCGACGAATCCTACGCGGATTTGCTTCCCTTGAATGTATTCGGCCGCTAGGTAGAACCACGCAACAACGTAATCCATGTCACCGGTATTCTTGAAGTCACGGAACACACCGGCCATATCGGCCCGCTGGTCGACGTTCTGGTAATGCTTCCCCACAAACGGCGGATTGCCGAGGACGAAGGAGCACTCTTCGGGTGGCAGGACGGTCCGCCAGTCCGTGCGGAGTGCGTTTGCGACGACGATGTGGGGCGAGGCGCGCAACGGCAGGCGGTCGTAGAACTGGCCGAACGCCTGCGAGAGCGCGATGTTGGCCTGGTGGTCGGTCAGCCAAAGGGCGACCTCGGCAATGCGGGCTGGGAATTCCTCAATCTCGATGCCGTAGAACTGGTCCACGTTGACCTTGGAAAGCCGAGTCACGTCATCGAGCGACATTTCGTGCTGCTGGCCGTAGAGTTCCAGCAGGACTTCGAGTTCCAGCTTGCGCAGTTCACGGTAGGTGATGACGAGGAAGTTGCCGCAGCCGCAGGCGGGATCGAGGAAGCGGAGTTTGGCCAGCTTTGCATGAAAATCTTGGAGGCGCACGGTGCGGCGCGTGGAGCGGTCAGCCTTGATGCTCTCGAATTCGGCGCGGAGATCGTCGAGGAACAGGGAGCGGATGACTTTGAGGATGTTCTTCTCCGCCGTGTAATGCCCGCCGATCCGCCGCCGTTCCTTGCTGTCCATGACCGCCTGGAAGAGGGAGCCGAAGACGGCGGGGGAGATGGTTTCCCAGCGGAAGCGGCAGCAGGCGAGCAGGCCGTTGCGCATGTCGGTGTTGAACTCGGCGAATTCGAGCCGCTCGGCAAAGAGCTCGCCGTTGACGTAGGGGAACTGGCTGAGTTCCTCGTCGAGATGGCGTTGGCGCTTCGGGGTGTCGGTGTCAAGCACGTGGAAGAAATGCTCCAGCCGAATGCCCAGATCGGAGCCGTCCTCGGCGGTGCGGTCGCGCAGGAACAGCTCGAAGGCTTTTTGGGGGAAGATGCCGTTGTCCTCGGCAAAGAGGCAGAAGAGGATGCGGACGAGGAAGCGCTTGAGTTCGTGGCCGTTGTACCCGCCCGCCTGCAAGGCATCGTGCAGGTCGCACATGAGCTGGGTGGCTTCCAGGTTGGCCGGGTCCTCGGGATTGAGGCGGTGATGGGTGTAGCCGGCGATAAAGGCGAAGTGGCGGACGTGTTTGTGGAGATCGGCCAGCGGGAACTGGACACTGGGCGGCAAACGCTTGAGCAACGGGGCGTCGGGGTCCTGCTCCGGTTCAAGGTCGTGGATGGCGATGCGGGCAAAATCGGAGACGATAAGCCAGCGGGGAATCTCGCGGTCGCGCTTGGTGTCCTTAAGGCCACGGATATAAGCCATGCCCTGAGCGTGTGCCTTGCCGAGATCCTCGCCAGCGGACTTGTGCTCAGCCAGCAGCCGGCCCGGCCAGAATAGGTCAATAAAGCCCCAGTCGCCGGAGAGCTTCTTGACTGGCTCCTCGAACGTAGCGACCGTGCGGCGGCGGACGCCGAAGACGTTGAAGAAGTCGTTCCAAAAGGATTGACGTTCAGCAGCCTCGCGTGTTTCGCCCTGCCATTCCCGGCTGAAGGCGATGGCACGGTGGCGAATCTCATTCCATGAAAGCGGCACGGGAGAGTTTTACCCTCCCGGCGAGCGGCTGTCAGCAGGGATTTGCAGGCATCACCCCAAGCATTTGACAAACTTTCCACCCTGGCAGACGTTCCCTGTCATAAACTCAGGAAGCAGACCATCCTTGATGAACTCTTCGAGGCGCGCCGGCATTTATAGCGGGGAGCGGCTGGGAATTAGGTTCTCTGCCCCATGGGTTGCAACCTCACAACAAGAAAAGGAGAGCGAATGAAATACAAATGGAAACACTACGTCTTTTCACTGTTGGCATTTGCGGCGGCGATGTTCGTCGCCCGGCCAGCGCCAGCCCAGGAGATCACCGGCACACCCGGTTCGCCCAGCGCCACTGTCACGATTGACGGGAAGCAAATCCCGCCGCCAGCACTGCCTTTCGGCGGCGTGATCAAGGAAACCGCTCCGGATTCCAAGCCGTATTGGCCGCCGCGCATCGTGCCAGCCAAAGGTGCGCCGAACGTGCTGCTCATCATGACCGATGACCAGGGCTACGGCGTGTCAGGCACCTTCGGCGGTGTCATCCCGACGCCTGCGATGGACCGCATCGCCAAGGCGGGGTTGCGCTACACCCAGTTCCATTCCACGGCGCTTTGCTCGCCCACGCGGGCCGCGCTGATCACCGGTCGCAACCATCACTCGGTTGGCTTTGGCGTGATCGGCGAGATGTCCACCGGCTTCCCGGGCTACGATTCCGTCATCGGTCCGGAGAGCGCCACCGTCGGTACCATCCTGCGGGACAGCGGTTATGCTACCTCGTGGTTTGGCAAGAACCATAACACCCCCACCTATCAATACAGCACCGCGGGGCCGTTTGACCAATGGCCTTCGGGAATGGGCTTCGAGTATTTCTATGGCTTCATGGGCGGCGAGACCGACCAGTGGACGCCCTACCTGTTCCGCGATCACACCCAGATCTTCCCGTTTGTCGGCAAGAAGGACTACAACCTCATCACCGACATGGCCGACGAGGCCATCAATTATCTGGGCGACCTGAACGCGGCCGCGCCCGACAAGCCGTTTTTCCTGTATTACGTGCCCGGCGGCACCCACTCGCCGCACCAGCCCAAGGCGGAATGGCGGGAGAAGTTCAAGGGCAAGTTTGACATGGGCTGGGAAAAGACGCGCGAGCAGATCTTTGCCAACCAGAAGCGGGTCGGCGTGGTCCCGGCGGACACCCAGCTCACCCCGTGGCCGGACAGCCTGCCCAAATGGGACTCGCTGTCCCTCATCCAAAAGAAACTCTATGCCCGAGAAGCGGAGAACTTCGCCGGCTATGCCGCCTATACCGACAATGAAATCGGACGCGTCATCCAGGCCGTTGAGGACATGGGCAAACTGGATAACACGCTCATCATTTACATCAGTGGCGACAACGGCACCAGCGCCGAAGGCACAGTGGAGGGGACGTTTAACCAGATGACCGCCTACAACGGCATTCTGACCCTCCCCGAGGTCGTGCAGATGTTGCATTACGAGAATTGGGGTTCGGAAAAGACCTACCCGCACATGTCGGTGGCGTGGTCCTGGTGCTTTGATGCGCCTTTTAAGTGGACCAAGCAGGTGGCGTCGCATTTCGGCGGGACCCGGCAGGGCATGGTCATTTCGTGGCCCGGCCACATCAAGGACGTGGGCGGCATCCGCACCCAGTTCCATCACATGATTGACATTGTGCCGACGATTCTCGAAGCCGCCGGCGTCCAGGCCCCCGAGATTGTCAACGGCATCAAGCAGAAGCCCATCGAGGGCATCAGCATGGCTTACACGTTTGACTCGGCGAACGCCACCGCGCCGTCGAAGCGTGACACGCAGTATTTTGAAATGTTCTGCAATCGCGGCATCTATCACGACGGCTGGTATGCCTGCACGACGCCACCGTTCCCGCCCTGGCTCCTGGGGACGGCCAAAATGCCGGAGATCAATGACTACAAGTGGGAACTCTACAACCTCGCGGAGGATTACTCGCAATACAACGACCTCGCCGCCAAGATGCCGGACAAGCTCAAGGAATTGCAGGCGCTGTTCCTGACCGAGGCGGAGAAATACCAGGTCCTGCCTCTGGATAACTCGATCCTCCCGCGCCTCCTGACGCCGCGGCCCAGCGCGGTCGCAGGGCAAACGGTGTTCACCTACACGGGTGAGAAGGCCGGCATTCCCGTTGGCAATGCTCCCGACATTATGGACAAGGACTACGCCATCACCGCCGAGATCACAGTGCCCGAAGGCGGCGCGGAGGGAATGATCGTGACGCTGGGCGGCCGCTTCGGTGGCTACGGCCTCTTCCTGCAAAAAGGCAAGCCGGTCTTCGTTTACAACCTCCTCGACCTGGAGCGATTCCGTTGGGAGGGAGGCGTCGGTGGCATCATCGGCGACGACTTGTTTGCGCGCGCGCTTAAGCCCGGCAAGCACACGCTCGTGTTCGAATTCAAATATGACGGCCCCGGCCCGGGGAAGGGCGGCACGGGCGTGTTTACCGTTGATGGCAAGGAACTGGCCCGCAAGACGCTCAAGCACACGATTCCAATCCTCATGTCCATTGATGAGACCTTCGACATCGGGCTCGATACCCGCACGGGGGTTGACGACAGCTATGAACTGCCGTTCCGCTTCACCGGCACGATTGACAAGCTGACTTTCAAGCTCGGTCCGTCGCAGTTGGCGGCGGCGGATCGGAAGGTTATGGAGGAACGGCTCGCGAGGGCTAAGGACTAGGCATCGGCCCATGACATATTAGCGAGGCATGCGGCCCAAAATAGCCGCCTGCCTGGCATCGTAGGCGCGATGAACCTTTTGCTCACATTCACCGCCATTATCGAAGCGGCCACCGGACTGGCGCTGAGCGTCGTGCCCTCGGTAGTCGTCCGCCTCCTGCTCGGTGGCGAAATTTCCGGCGCGAGCATCCCCCTCGGCCGCGTAGCCGGGGCCTCGTTGCTCGCACTGGGTGTCGCCTGCTGGCTTGCGCGGGGTGACACGCAAAGCCGCCCCGCGAGAGGGTTGGTCAGCGCGATGGTGCTGTATAACCTCGGTACGGCTGTGATCCTCGGTACTGCCGGCATTTCGTTGCAGCCGGTCGGCATCGCCTTGTGGCCGGCGGTATTTCTCCACGCGGGCATGACCGTCTGGTGCCTCACGGATCTTCTCGGCAAACCAGCGCAAACCACCGACACAACAAATCAACCTGGAATGGAAACGGAACCATGACGGGTGAACTCAACCAACCAAGACAACAAAAGAAAGGCACTGTATGAAGAAAATGATACTACTCACCACCGCCCTGACGATACTCAGCGGCGCTCCGTCCATCATCGCGCAGGTCCAAAACGAAGGCCTGGCCAATTCGATCATTGCCGCGCGTCAAAAGAATGCCGCGCTCATGAAACAATACTCCTGGAACTGCCGTTCGGAACTGAGCGAAAATGGCACACCCAAGGACACCCGGATTGATACAGTCACCTGGGGCCCAGACGGCCAGCCCCAGCACACGCTCCTGAACGACCAGAGCAATCCGCTGCCGCGGGGCTTCCTCCGAAAGCGAGTCGCCGAGAAGGAACGGGAAGAAATGGAAAGCTACCTGAAGAGCCTCCGCACTTTCCTGCATCAGTACACTCTGCCGACCGCCGGCCAGGTCATCAATCTCATCAGCACGAGCCCGATTCCAGCCCCCGGTCCGGACGGCGCATTGCAGATCACCGGGGGCAGCGTGGTGGTTCCCGGGGACACGGTCTCTCTGACGATAAACGCGCCGACACGCCAGACACGCCGGATGACCATCATGACCTTTTTCAAGGGCGACGAACTTACCGTGACAGCCACCTTCAAGACCCTGGCCAGCGGACTGAACTACGCGGCCTACATCCAGATCAACGTGCCCGACAAGAACCTGACCCTGCTCATCCAGAACTACGACTACGTGAACCAGAACAATTGACCCCAGAAGTCTGACTTTGGCGGATTGGGGACGGCTCACGACCTTAGCCCCTCTGCTTCGAAGTCGTCCTTTCGATTTATGAAAACGCACAATTCGAATCCGTTGTTCGCAGCCCCAGTCATTGGTTTGCTACTTCTCTGCTCCTCCCTGGCCTCGCTGAGTTCTGTTGCGCAAACGCTGCAGCCCGGCCAGACACTTGACCCGCTCTCGATGCAATGGCCGCGCTTCTTCGCCGCCAACGGCTACGAGTTCGCCGCGTATCAGCCGCAAGTCGCCGCGTGGCCGGGCAACCAGATTCAGGGCCGCTTCGCCATCGCGGTGCGCCCGGCGGGCACCAGCAACGAGACCTACGGGGTCGTCTTCTTCACAGCGCGCACCGAGATAGACAAGATGAGCCGCCTGGTCACGTTGGAGGAGTTCCATATCACGAAGATGGACTTCCCCACCCAACGCGCGATGCAGCAGGTGTATCAGCCGATCATCCGGGCGGAGCTCCCGCAAGCCGCCAAGACCATCCCGCTCGATCATCTCGAAGCCGTATTCGCCATCTCCGGGGAGGTCACGAAGGCGAAAATCCAGCAGGTGGACAATGCTTCGCCGCGCATCATCTATACTACGCAGCCCTCGTTGCTCGCACTCGTGGACGGCGCACCCATCCTAAAGCCGCTAATTGGAGATTACGAACGCGTCGTCAATAGCCGCTCCATTCTTCTGCTCAACACAAATGCGTTCGCTCAGGGATACTACCTGTACGCGGCGAGCAACTGGTATAGTGCGCCCTCCATCGAGGGGCCTTGGACGGTGAACGTCACGCCGCCGGGCGACATCAACCCCGCCCTGGAAACCGCGTTGGCCACGAAGGAGGTGGACCCGGCCTATCCCACATCGCCTCTCGCCGCGCCGCTGGTCGTGTACGTTTCCACGGTGCCGACGGAGTTGCTGCAAACCACCGGCCAGGCCAATATGCTTTCTTACGAAAACACGGATCTCCTCTACGTCTCCAACTCCGACAACGCGATCTTCTATTACCTGGATGACGGCAATTACTACGTGCTCATTTCCGGGCGCTGGTTCAAGTCCAACTCGCTTTACGGGCCGTGGAGTTTCGTGGCCACCGGCACACTGCCGAACGATTTCAAAAAGATCCCGCCCGGGGGACCGAAAGCCAACGCGCTCGTCTCTATTCCAGGCACGCCGATGGCGCAGGAAGCGGTGATCGCCAACTCGATTCCACAGACCGCAACCATCAAGCGCGCCGAGGCGAAACTGACGGTAGAATACGTGGGCGGACCGAGCTTTGTCGCCATCCCCGGCACGTCGCTGTTCTACGCCGCCAACACCGTGACGCCGGTGGTGATGGTGAATGCGAGCACGTATTACGCCTGCCAGGCCGGCGTCTGGTTTGTGTCGTCCAGTTCTCTGGGGCCGTGGGCGGTCGCCACCACGGTGCCCGCCGCCATATACACCATCCCGACCACCTGCCCGATCCATTACGTTACCTACGCCTACGTTTATGGCTGTACGCCGCAGGTCGTTTATGTTGGATACACCCCCGGCTACATGGGAACCGTCGTGGTGGCGGGCGGCGTGGTGGTTTACGGCACGGGTTATTGCTATCCGCCGGTCGTCGTCGGCACAACTTACG
>Ga0118677_10013512_pt1 | contig 11722 bp, 8 predicted proteins | sample AliMusrvi5mmetaG_FD_86154 | JGI IMG/M metagenome (GOLD analysis project Ga0118677, IMG submission 86154) | reverse complement strand
GATCCGGGCTTTAAAGGCGAATGGTTCTACTGTCCCGGGATCGACCGTGATCAAGATTTTCCCGTCGCTCGGGTAAATGGTCCCGGTACTCAGCCCGACCATTTTGCCATTGCGAAGTTTCAGGCTGGCTGACCCGGCGTCGTAAAGATTCACCACGACGCCGTCGGCATCAACGCTGGCGGCAAATGTGGGAATCAGGGCTATCCCGCGCGGCCCGCTGGAGAGACAGCAGTGTCCATCAAGAGTGCTGCAATAAGGTTTCTTGTCTTCCATCTGGACATAGTAACCCCATGCGGTGCCATCCGGCTTTTGTGCGCCGAACAACTGGTTGAGAACAACCCGCTCCAGCTGCTCGGCAAATCGGGCCTCGCCAGTCAGACGCAAAAGCTGTGCATTGAACTGGATCCATGTGACAGTCACGCAGGTCTCACCGACATTATCGACATTGGGTAAATCAAAGTCGTCGTGAAAAAGTTCGCGGTAGCTCGAAGCGCCGGTAATGTATAGCCGCTTGCTGACAATATCCTGCCAGGCGTTGAGGCACGCCTCCAGCAACCTGGGATCGCCGGCGGTGCGGTAGAGCTCCAAAATGCCGTTCAAACAGGAGAGCATCTCGTAGGCCTTGCCGTTTCCGACCTTGTTTACACCCTGATGATCCAGCAGGCGCGAGACAATATGCGGGCCGGTCGGCGTTTCCCAGGCGCGCAGCAGATATTTGCAAAACTCCAAATATCGCGGTTCGCCCGTCAGCCGGAAAATCAACACCATCGGCTCCATGATGCTTCCCGACGCCAGGCCGCCATGCGGGCCTGAGGGATTGATATCGCGCTTGCCTGGCTTATCGCCAAAGATGTTGCAAATTAGATCTGCCATCTTCAGGCAAGCAGGCAAAGGATCAAGATTGCCTGTGTAACGCATGTAGGTAACCAGGCCGATCAAATTGTATTTGTGCGCCCAGACATCCCATATGGTCCAGCGCATGTCTTCGGTATAGGTTCCCAGGTAGCCATCTTCGAGCTGGCACTTCACCAATTCCACGGCCGTGGAATCGAGTTTTTCCAGCAGCTCCTGGTCGCCGGTATTGACCCAGGCAAGCGTGGCGGCATGCATCCACTTGCCGATATGCTCGCCATCCCACAACTGCCTACCTGGCCGTTTGCGGTAGCCTTCCAACAGGCGGTCCGTATCAATCTTTACAAGCCGGTTCGCTTCGTTCGCATTAATGCGCGATCCAATCCAGCCCGTCAGACGCACCCGATCTGGCACCTGAAAGTCCTGGCGGTCTGCAATGGTGCCGGGGTTCTTTTCCGGCAACGGCGTTACGACAACAATCGATTCTTTACTCATAATATGGATGCTTCTACATTTTTGTTGTGGCGCCGGGCGAGTTCCTCCTTGATCTGCTTCATGCGTTCTTCGGTCAGAGGGTAGCGCCAGAGGATCAGAAAGCAGAGGCAGAGCAAGATGCCGGGCACGATGCTGAAAAGGATCCGCATGAGGGTGAACACACCCGGAGCTTGGTCGGGACCTGCTTCGATGTGGAAGCCTGAGATACTCACCAGGGCACCGCCGGCGACGGTTCCAAATACGCCAAGCCAGCGCAACACCAAGGCCGACACCGCGCCGAACATTCCCTCGCGCCGAGTGCCGCAGCGCAGCTCGTCCACATCGGTCACATCGCCCATCATCGAACCCAGCACCAACATCAGCCCGGAAATCCCGAAGGAAAAGAAAAACGGCAGGATGAACTGGTATTCCGGATGCGCGGGATCGTAGCACCACCATTTGAGAATGCAGCCGATGATCATCATGGATAGGGCGAAGCGCATGGCGTTGTGTTTTTCAAAGCGCCGGCACATCCAGTTCATGAACGGAATCCCCGCCATCGTAATGAACGAGGTCATCGTTCCGATCACCGCGCCGTAGGAAGCACCCACGAGCAAGTCGCCCTTGAAGACATAGTATGTGCCAACCATCGTGCCCACGACACCGAAGAGGCCGATGCTATTGCCGACAATGAGATTGATGCCACAAATCTTCCAAAAGTGGATGTTGCTGCCGATCTCCTTGAACGTCCTCAACAATGGGATTTTTTTGGTTGTTCTGTCTATCTTTGTTCGCTCCTTGCAGTTGAAAACCGTCAAGAAGACAGAGACGACGAGCAAGAAGCTTCCGAAAAGCGTCAGCCTAAAAACCCCCTGGACCGCCGTCGTAAACCAAGGAAGAAAGCAGAACATCCCCCACCAAGGCGCGGTAAACATCACGATTTTTGTGCAGACAGTTTTATAGGTAATGACTCGAGTCCGCCCGTGATACGAGGGTGCCAACTCAAGGCTGAGGGCATAGGCGGGAGCGGAAAACCCGGAATGAATCCAGAACTTCACAATGAAGAACAGCAGCACGTAAATGACGATACCGCGATCCTCCGCGGAAACTTTATCCCAGACCTTGAGGCCGGAGATGATGCTGCTCCAAATGCCGTCGTCTTTCTTCATGATGCTCAAAGGGTTGTGGTACAGGGATAGGCGGCTACTCCCTTTACTGAAATCTGCCTCTTCCCAGAGTTTCAGGTAGAGATCGCGTTCTGAGCCTGCCTTCAGGCTAGACGAGAGTTCCGCGAGATTTTTTTCCTCAGTGGAGGAAAGGTTCGCGCTCTTGAGATCCATGCTGTATCCGCTCGCGTAGGCAAGGGCTTTCAGTTGTGGCAGGTAGGCCACTCTGTCCGTGGGAAGCGCCTCGCGGGTGCGCTGTTTTACGGCCGGGTCGACCACGGTTCCCTGAGGCAGGACGCGCCAGTAAGGGAGCTTAAACCATTCGCCGAGGCTTTCGATCAGGGCGATTTCCGATGCGTAAACCACGGCGCGGTAACTGCCACGCCGCGCGATATGCAGATTTCTTCCGTCCATCCCGCTACCGGCATAGCGCAGTTCCACCCGCGCCGATTCATTCCGGGTAACATCAGAGATCCACTGTGATATGGAACGCTTTTCCTGGCTTGTGCTGCCGGCTTCCGCAACAGACACCTGCCTGTCCATGCGGTTCCCTTCGGGGCCGACAGCCAGGCTCAAAGCGAACGTGGTTCCCGCAGCAGCCGCGGGTTCCGGGTCTGCCACACGGCCTTTGAATCCATGAATGGAGAGGTCCACCGCCAACCCTTGCGCGTTGGCTTCCGGAGTGGACAAAACTGCGGAGATCGGCGAATTCATCTTCTTGACCGAGCGCAGCAAAAGATCTTTCGTCGCAGCGGGGAGTGGCTCCCCACCTTCCACCTTGATCGGGGCAATCAGCAGCTTTGTCTTCGGCACATCATAGGCCGTAAGCATCCTGCCAAAGTCAACCAGCGCATTTTCTGAAACCGCATCCTTGGGAATAAGCGGTGTATTGAGTTCGACCTTGCTGCTGTGCGGAAAAAAGTAAATCCCGAGTGGCAAGACGATTCCGAGGAGGAGCCCAAACACGAGCATGAAGGGCAGCCGGCGACCCATCTTAAATCGCGCATTGTCGGAGAGATGGGCCAGCACCGGATCAGCGAATACCGTGGCCACGGTCACGAGGGCCATCATCATGCCGACGATCAGCGGATCGATCTTATAAACCAGCATGAGCATCGATCCCAACATTGCCACGGAACCTGAGACAAAAGCGTCGGCAGCCCCGCTCAGGGAAAAGAATATCATTTCTTTTCTGCTGGCCTCATCAGGCGTTACTGCCAACGCTGAAGACGCTTTGAGCGTATTGTCTGATGCGCTCGATCCGGTTGATTTCATAAAATCAGCGAGGCCATCGACGACGGGAGATTGCCCCAGACTCGGGGTTCGGGAGCAACTTGTGGTTGTATTTGTTGAGATCCACGACGTTCGGCGAAACCCACCATGATGAGTCGCGCATTATCTCCTGAACTTCTGCGATCACTTCCGGCATTTCGTCCGCAGCATGACAGACCTCAGAGTATTTGTCATCCTAGGCCACGGTAAAAACCTCATGGGCATTGAGTTCGATCCCTCTATTGTAACGCGCGCATGGCTTGAGCGCCGGAGAACGTGATATCCTGAGCTAAAGCGGTGATCGACGAGGCGGGGGACACGGACGCGATGGTTGCGATGGATCTCTTTTTTCATGGTGGTAAAAACTGCCACGCTTCCATGTATCCGCATTCTGCATTTTTTTCGCAAGGGAAGAAAGCGTAAATCGATTTGCATTCAAGTCTTGAGACGCGGGCAGTCTTTGACACATGTAACAGGATTCATCCTTCGCGTGTTTGCATGAGAGTGCACGGGGCGTGTAGGGTTTGCGGATCCATGAAAACTCCTCACCTCTTTCTGGCCCCCGCAATGGCGGACACGACACTGCTGGATGCCGATCCGGTCCAGCCCGAAGACGTGTTGCCCGGCGTGACGGAGCAATTCACATTTTCCACGAGTGTGATCTTTCCCGGCGCCGTGCGCGACGTCACCGTCTTCATCCCGGCGCAATACGATGGGTGCAAGCCTGCCTGCGTCTATGTCAAAACCGATGGCTACAATCCCGACGAGAAGCGACTGCTGGAATCGCTCATCGCCAACAAAGAGATGCCCGTGACGATCGGAGTGTTCGTCAAGCCGGGCGAATTGACTGCTCCGATGAAGGGGACTTTGGGCCGTCGCAACCGTTGCTTTGAATATGATGGCGTGAGCGACAACAACGTCCGATTCCTCATCGATGAGCTGCTGCCGTTTATGGCAAAAAAGTTTAATCTGAACCTGTCGACTGACGGGAATGACCGTTGTGTTTCTGGCGGCAGCAGCGGTGGGATCGCCGCTTTTTCTGCCGCATGGAATCGCCCGGATGCCTTCAGCCGCGTCTATGCCGCCAGCGGCAGCTTCGTTGCGTTTCGAGGCGGCCATGAGTATCCCACGCTTGTCCGAAAGTTTGAAGCAAAGCCGATTCGCGCCTATCTGACGACAGGGACGCACGATATGGAAAATTGCGCGGGCGACTGGTTCCTGCTGGATCAAGAGATGGATAAAGCACTCAAGTTCTCCGGCTACGATTACATATTTCGCATCATTGACGGTGGCCACGTTGCGGGTTACTTGGACCACTACCGCGAGGCCATGGCTTATCTCTGGAATGGCTGGCCTGAGCGGGTGAAAGCCGGCGCCAGCGCGCCGCGTGCTCAGGACATCCTCCTGCCAAATGAATCGTGGCAGCTGGTTGCTGAAGGCTACAACGGCGCTTGCGGGCCCGCTGGCAACGCCGCAGGCGAAGTCTTTTTTGCCGTCCCGAAAGACAATAAGATCCACCGCATCGGCCTCGACGGGAAAGTTACCGTGTTCGCGGCCGATTCCGCCCGGGCCAATGGTCTCACTGTTGGCGCAGACGGCAGGATCTGCACGGTATCGAGCCAGAGCGGAAAGATCATGAGCTATGACTCCACCGGTAAAGGCCGCCTTGTGCTCGAAGGAATCCGGGGGCACTCCATTCTCTCGACACCAGACGGAGGACTTTACGTTGCCAGCAACAGCGACGGCAATGAATCCGGTTCGGTTTGGCATGTCAAAGACGGAAAAATGACCATGGTAGATTCGGGTCTGAAACACGCCACAGGCCTCGCCTGTCGCCCCGATCAGTGGTTGTTGTCCGTTGCCGATGGTCGTTCCAAATGGGCCTTCAGCTATCAGATTAACCCCGACGGTACGCTCACCAACAAAGAGCGGTTCTTTTGCCTGCATGTCCAGGACTGGGATGACGACGCAGGGGCCGAGTCGGTTTGTTACTCGAGGGAGGGTCAGATGTTTGTCGCCACGCGTGCCGGCATTCAAGTGTGTGCCGATGATGGCCCCACACAGGTGATTCTGCCCCTTCCTGACCGCAGTCCTGTCGCAGGTGTCTGTTTTGGAGGAAGCGGCTTGGACACGCTCTTTGCCTTCGGTGGCAGCAAGGTCTGGAAGCGCAAAATGAAAGTCCACGCGATGGGCGCGTTCACGCCGTGGACGGAGGTCACCAAGACACCGCTTTAACCCCATTCCTTAAAGTCGTCGGATGTCAGAAGCAGGGAGTGATTCGAACGATCTCGCATGCATGTGACTGAAGGAGACCGCTATTGTAATTTCTGGTAAAGGTCCCGCATTCCTCGCCGGTGACAAGATTTTTGATTCGGCAAGCCGTGTGATCTTCAAGCCCGATGGATTCCCAGCAAACCGGGGTGCGCCCGACCGGGGTAGGGCCAAGATTGAAAAAACCGACCGCGATGTCTCCGTCTGCGAGCGGCTTGGTCCAGACTTCGACGTTTTTCGACGCGCCGCGAAGGCTTGCTTGAATGCCGAGGGGGTCCTGATTAATGGCGATGAGCTCTGGATTGGAAATGATGGCGCGGGCAACGGGATCAATCCTCCGCACGTCGCAGCCGAGCATAAGTGGGGCGGCCAGCATGCACCAGAGCGCGAAGTGGGTTTGATACTCGTCATCCGTGCATCCCTGGCCTTCGCTTCCATGAATGACTTCGGCGTTGCCGTTGCCGCGCATGCCCACCACAAGCATGTCGGGATCGTTCCATCCTCCGGGGCCAGCGAACGGGGCGTGAGCGGACTGTTTGCGAAACCCAATGTCATGGATGGATGACCATTTATCCTGAATGTCCCCAGTGGTACGCCAGAGGTGCCCGCCAATGCCGCGTGCCCAGGTCTGGACATCGTCGTGGCCCCAGTTGCAAAGGCTGAAGACGATGGGCCGTCCGCTGTTGCGCAGGGCCTGCGCCATGCGCCGGTAGGAGGCTCGTCCATTGGCCTCGACCGGGTGGAAACAATAATCGTATTTCAGGTAATCCACACCCCATTCCGCGAAGGTGCGAGCATCGATATCCTCATATCGAAAGCTGGCGGGTTTGCTGCCGCAAGTATGTGTGCCGGCACAGGAGTAGATACCGAAAGACAGCCCCTTGGAGTGAATGTAGTCGGCCAGGGCTGGAATGCCGGCAGGAAAGGTGGTGGGATTCCATGTGAGTTTGCCGTCGATGCGGGCGTCTGCTTCCCAAAAGTCATCGATGACCACGTAGCGATAACCCAGCGCTGCCAGTCCGGAATCCACAAGAGCATCGGCAGTTTGGCAAATATCCTGCTCGGAAATATGGGGGCCGAAAGTGTTCCAGCTGTTCCAGCCCATCGGTGGCGTGAGTGCAAGATTAGTCATTGTTTTCATGCGATACGGGGTTGTAAACACTTGCTCTGCAAACTGCAAATTCTGTTTATTTATGCGTGTGCAGAACTATCGAAACAGCCCGCGCAATTCCTGCGCCGCCCCCAATGCGCCGGCCTTTGCCGGAGGGTTCGCTGATTGGAACCGGCGGGACACACCGTATTGGTTCACCGTTGTGGCGGTTGACTCAACAGGACAGGAATCCGCCCCCGCGGTGCCAGTCAAGATCGAGCGGGGCAACGGGACAGTGAAGCCTGGACCCGATAAACGACAGACGGTGGACTTCAATGTTCCCAAACCCGCCGTCACCGACGGGAAGGGCCCGGACGCGCCGAAGAACCTCAAGGGCTCATGGAATCCCGACACCGGCGCCGCCGAACTGACATGGGATCCGACGCCGGGCGTTGCCGGATACCGGGTGAAGTCCAGCGAAACCGACCCCGCCACCCACCGCGGGTATTTTCTGGATTTGGCAGGAAAGGCCGCCAGCGAAGAGGAGGAGATCAAGGCGGGCGACATGGTTCTCGTCTCGAAGAAATTTTACACCACCTCGCGAAAAAACCATGTCCCCAAGAGGGTGTTCGGCACAGTGATGGAAAGCAAAGAAACCTATCCTTCACCCGCATTCCTGAATCTTTTTCCAGACGAAGATCCCACAGTGACATGGGTGCTGGAAAAACATCCGAAGGGGACGCCGGTCGAGGCGGCGGGCGAAACATGCCTGCGGATTGACATGAAGGGTGACACCAAGAGGGAGATCGTGCGGGGGCACCGGGCAGTTCTGGTATCCCGTGCTGAACCCCAACAAGACCTGTGTCGTCGAAGCCTGGCTCCGCCAGAAGGACATGGCCACCCCTGTGCTCTCGTTCTCCATCAACGGAAAGTTCCGGGACCTTCCGCCGAGCCAATTCAAAATTACCGGAGAGTGGGAAAAGTATTCCGCCGAGTTTACCGTACCCGAGCTGGACACGAGCAGCGCGGATGGCCATACGCGCTCGGAGACTGGGGGCCAACGCGGGACATGCAAAAGGTCCGGCAGGCTGCACCGTATTTCGATGGAATCCATTTTGGTGCCCGTATCACCTGCCTGTCACTTGTCTCTGCCGGACTCTTGGATGAGTCCTCGCGTTCCACCGGGATCATTGCAGCCTTTAACTCCATCCGCGCGCCCAAGGAACTCGTGCTCCTCGCGAAATCCGACCACCAAGGATCAAGAGGCTCTCAGAATCTCTATTGGCAGCGCGAGAAGGACTGGAAGAAATTCCTCCGCGCGCAAAAGCCGCCGCCCATTCCGGAATCCGGAATCACCACTGATCCGTTTTAACAAAAACCGTTCCCAGGAGATAACAAACAAACAATCTCCGGAAACTTTTCGCCCGATGCCAGCATAAGGTTCGCGCGAATCCGCAGGGCCTTTTCCATGGGTGCGGCACGCCTGCCAGCCGCTCTTGGTCCTCGCGGTCGTCGAAGTCTCTTATTGTGGCGGAACGGCGCGCTCGGTGAAGATCCCAAGATAGAGCACTGAGGAAGTTATTGGATCGAGGTCATGCTCCTCTTCCGCGCTAAAGTACAGACTGTCCCCCTCACCTAAAGTATAGGTGGTATCGCCCACCCGATAGCGCATCCGCCCCTTCAAAACATATACAAATTCTTCTCCGCAGTGGGCCATGGTGCCCTGTTTCACTTTGCCCTTCTCTGCGACAAAAATGAACGGCTGCATGATTTTTTCAGCCCGTTCCCCTGCAAGCAGATGAAATCCATACCCTTTGTCCGTGCGCGTCACCCCGCTTTTGGATCGATCCTTCGCCAGGCTCAGGACGGTGGCAACGCCCTGCCTTTCCTCAACCAACCCTCCCAGAGTCGTTCCAAGCGCCGACGCAATCTTGGCGAGCGTGGCCACCGGAGGAGAAATCTTTCCGGATTCAATCTTGGAGAGCAGGCTGACTGTAAAGCCGCATGGCTTGGAGATATCGGACAAGGTCCTCTGTTGACTCAGGCGAAGTTTCCGGATGCGCGACCCTAAATTACTCATGATTGCACGCTGGGCGAACCAACCAATTTGTTCAAGAACAATTCAAAGGTATTGCGTGCGGATAAAACGCGTTGATTTATTGACTGCTGTGCGTATCGTCGTCTGGGGAACGGCATAAACGCACGATCTCCCAACTTCAAATTGACTTCTATGAACAACGATACCGCACACAACTTGATCTTTTTGCAAAGCCCTACGGTTTTCTCCCTCGCAACGATGACGTTACCAGCTCTGTTCTCGCTGGCATGTATTGCGAGCGCGGCCGATCCGAACCCATTGCCTGCGTCCGCTCCGATTCGGGCGCTGCTCGTCACGGGTGGGCGGTATCATGACTACAACGGGCAGTCAAAATTCTCACCGAGGGGGTCAGCGCACGGGCGAATGTGGAATGGGCGGTTTTTCATGACAACGGAATGACTGACGGCAAGGCCGAACTGACGAAGATCAACGCGTTTTTTGCCAAACCGGATTGGAGCAAGGGATTCGACGTTGTTTACAACGATAGTTTCCAGCGCAACGCCGATTTGAATTTGGTTAAAGAAAAGCTCGCGCCGCATTTCGCTGGCTTGCCCGCAGTCATTTTGCACGGGACGGTGCACACGCATGTCGATCTCAAGACCGACGAATGGCGGAAATTCCTCGGGATCCGCTCGCCCAGGCACGGTCCTGCGCAACTGATTACCGTGAACAACATCGCGCCCGAGAATCCGATCATGAAAGGCTGCCCGTCGGCGTGGGCGACGGCATCGGTGGATGAACTCTATGATGTGGATCAGGTATTCGCTACCGTGACGCCGCTTGGAATGGCGCATGACGCGCATACAGGCAAGGATTATTGCGTGATTTGGACCAACCTTTACGGCCCGGCAAAAACGCGCGTGTTTGGAACCTCGATGGTGCATGCCAATGTATCGATGAAGGACCCCGTATATCTCGATCTTGTGACACGCGGGTTGCTCTGGTCGGTCGATAAACTCGATGACGCCCATCTGCATGCTGCCGCGAAGGTCATGCTCGATGGTTCAAAAATCAAATCCACTTTCGCGGACCAGACCCATCCGGGATTGACTGTCCATCAGTAAGGGGTCTCGACGGGTTCGCGTCTGGATTCCCTTTGATTTCATTTTTACCAATGAACAAAACAGATTAATCTCTGTGTTTTCCCGAGCAATATTCATCCCCCAGTTCCTTGCCGCACTCGTCCTGACCGTTCCGATTCAAGCCTCCGAATGGTTTCAGCAGTGTGGGCCGGATCGTGATGCGAACGTTCCGGTTCCCACCGCCGGAAAGCTGGCGACATCCTTTCCTGGCAAGAAGATCCCATTGCTTTGGAAAACCAATGCCGGCATGGGGGCTGCGCCGGTGGCCTGGCGGAATTATGTGATTGATGCCCTTTACATGTGCCAGAACAGCAAGACCTGGTGTATCCAGATCGTCAATAATCAACCCAAGCTGGTGTGGGAGCAGAAGGAGTTTATTCCCTACAACAAAGATGAAAAATCTAATTTTATCATCAAGGACGGTAAAGTTTATGGCATTGACGCCAACGGTCTTTGGGGCGATCCGGACATGCCGGATGAAGAGAAATCTAAACATGCGAGTGTCATTAAGTTTAGAAACGACCGGGATAAGAACCTCGGACAGTTCCAATGCCGGGATGTTGCAACAGGCAAACTCTTCTGGAGTTCAGATGTGCTGGCTCATCATGTCGTCCCTGATGCCAAGTGGAAGAATCGGAGCGGTGTCACCTACGATGTTTTGAACCGCCTTTCCGCAGAAAATGCCCTCAATGAGGATTTCTCGGGGAAAAACGGGACCGTCAGTTTTGAATGGTATCCGACCAAGTCGATCATTGCTGGCGACCTCCTGATCGCGAATGGCTTTTCCGGGCTCTGGATTGCCCGGCTCAAGGAGAACGGGATGGAGATTCTGGCCAGAGGCACCGGCGATACTCATGGCAGCGAGCCGGTGCTGGTGGACGGGCTTCTCTACGTTCGAAAATTTGACTCGAGCAAGGAAGGGAACCTTTCCTGCTACGATCTCCGCTCCAAATAACGAACCGGACACGAAATTTCCTTATCTTCCATGTCGCCGTCGGAGGCATATGGCCTGGTCCGCCTTCCCCGGAAACCGTTTTCCCCCAAGCGATGGAAGTAGACTACGTCCGGGTCTATCAGCCCTGACCCCCTCTCTTCGGGATCATTACGCCCACTAGAAGGCATCTCGCCACAGGCGCCCGGCTTTTTCCGGGGATCACAATGTCTCGACGAGATCTTTTTTCGGAAACCGGACTTTGGAGAGGCCGGCGTATTTGTCTCCTTCGGCGCGGTATCCCGCCGGGCAGGCGACGACCGTGTGAAATCCTTTTGAGGGGAGCCCGAGGATTTCGTCGTATTTGGCCGGATCCATGCCCTCCATCGGGCAGGTATCCACCCCGAGCAGGGCGGCGGCGGTCAGGAAATTGCCCAGCGCAATATAGACCTGGCGAGCCGCCCACCTGTCCACCCACTTCTAACG
>Ga0118677_10013511_pt1 | contig 11722 bp, 7 predicted proteins | sample AliMusrvi5mmetaG_FD_86154 | JGI IMG/M metagenome (GOLD analysis project Ga0118677, IMG submission 86154) | reverse complement strand
GGATACTTCCTTAGCAGTGATTGCCGCAAAAATATCGAACATTATTGAAACTACAATAAAAGAACGGAATACCTCGCTTGTAGAATTAAAAAATGTAGCTGATTCACTTCATTTGCAGAATTCAAATCTGGAACCTCCGGAAATGAGCAGTTTTAGAATTAAAAGCTGGCTTTCACCATACAAAAGCATTCCCGGCGGTGATTTTATTGATTTTATCACATTACCTAATAATAAGACGGCTATTATTATGGGTGATATAATGGGTAAAAGATGGGGGGCATGGTTTTACACTTTTTCTTTTATTAGTTATATCAGAAGCACAATACGAGTAGTCCTTAATAATGATAATCAGTTTTCTGCTGGTGAAATATTAACCAAAGTTAACCTGGCTCTATATGACGATTCAAATGTTTCTGATATATATTCCTCAATAAGCATTCTGGTACTTGATGATGCAGAAAAAATAATTTCATATGCAGGCGCGGGAGATTTACCTTTGATGCTTTTTAGAAGCAGGAGCAAATCAATTGATTTGATTGAATCAAGCAATCCCCTTTTAGGTGTAAAAAGATCTTGTACCTATGACAATATAGAGATACCGATGAATGATAGGGATTCGATTATTTTATTTTCAGATGGGATTACGGAATCAAGAAATTTAGAAGGCACACAATTCGGGACAAGAAGGATAAATCTTCTACTTAATAACATTAATGAAACTGAAAAAGAGCTAACTATTTTCGAAGCAATAAAAGAAGATTTTATTGATTTTACTGGAAATAGCTTTGAAGATGATGTTAGTTTATGCGTTATTACAAAGATAAATTAGGAATATGATGGAGATTCTACTATGGATTTTTATAGTTATAGTGTTTTATTCATACGCCGGATATGGAATTATTTTAATTATAAATAAAAAAGCCGCTTTTCTTCAAAGGATATTCCATAAGCCCTTTAATTCTATTGCTTCAGAAATCATTTCAGAGCCAAATGAATACCGGCCTAAAGTTACTTTAATAATTTCAGCCTCTGGAGAAAACAGATCAATTATAAGGGAGAAAATTGCAAATACTAATGAACTGAATTACCCAAGAGATAATTTCGAAGTAATCTTTGCAATTGCTTATGATAAGAATTCGGAAACAGATGAAACTATTGAAGAATATTATAATTCGATGGGCTCCGGTTTTGATTTTACCAAATTTACATCTAAAGATCAGGAAGTTTATGTAAAATTTCTGGATATGGATAAAGAGGAAACAGGAGTCCGCGATTCAGAAATACTTGAAAGTTTAAGTAAAGTTTTGCAAAGCGACTTATTTTCAACAGATGAAATTACAGAAGGAGCAAAGGAAAAGCTTGATGAAATTAATCAGGCGGGATCAGGTAAAGAACTAATAATCCGGGTAACTAAAGATATTGAAAGGAAGGGGAAAATTTCTCAAGTAAACAGAACTGTAAACAGAGCAGAGGGAGAAATAATTGTATTTTCAGATGCAAACACGATGTTTAATGAAGAAGCCATAGTGAATATTGTGCGTCATTTTGCTGATAAAAGAGTGGGTTGTGTAGCCGGCGAGAAGAGAGTAAAAAAGGGAGTCAATTCTACAAGCGGTGAGGGTGAGGGATTATATTGGAAATATGAGTCTTTGCTCAAAAAATTGGATTCCGATTTATATACCACTGTAGGGGCAGCTGGAGAAATCTTCGCGGTCCGAAAAGAATTATTCCAGGAAGGCATCGATCCAAATGCTTTGATTGAAGATTTTGTGGTTTCAATGAAAATCGCGCAAAAAGGCTACCGTGTTATTTATGAACCCGAGGCTTATGCTGAAGAAGAGCCAACCTTTGATTTGAAATCTGAATTTATAAGAAGAAGGAGAATTGCGGCTGGCGGTTTCCAGGCAATTGTTTGGCTAAGAGAACTGTTGAATCCAATTAAATATGGTATTTTGAGTTTTCAATATATATCCCACAGGGTATTAAGGTGGGCTGTTGTACCATTTTTATTACCCCTTATTCTATTGTTAAATATACTTCTGATTCCCCAAGGAGCTGTTTATGGATTACTTTTTGCCATTCAAGTAATATTTTATTTGCTCGCATTTGTCGGATATTTTTTAGAACTTAAGAAGAGAAAGATTAAAATTTTTTATTTTCCTTTCCTTTTAATGATGATGAACGCCGCGGCTTATTCCGGGATAAAACGTTACTTAAAAGGAGAGCAGCAAGTAGTTTGGGAAAAAGTAAAAAGATAAAATTATTGGAGGTTTACATGGAGTATTCGGTTATAGAAGAAAATGGCATACAAGTAGTGACTATCCATTTAAAAAGAGCAACTGCCGATGTTGCCAAAAGCTTTAAATCATTTCTTTTGGAAATTATTGAGGACCAAAAGAAACAAAAAATTATAGTTGATTTTTCTGAAGTAAATTTTGCCGACAGTTCATTTCTCGGGGCACTTGTCTCGGGTTTAAAAAAAGCAACAGAAATCAAAGGAGACATTAAACTCCTTGGATTACAACCATCAGTCCGTGCAATGTTTCAATTAACTAGGTTGTATAAAGTATTTGAAATTTTTGATAATAAAGATGATGCATTTAGAAGTTTTTAATGTGCATCAATTTCACGCAATTCCCTTTTCATTTCATGCGAAGCTCATAATTTCAGATTAAGTGATATTTTAATTTTGCAAGGGAAATAATAAAATAATCATCATTTACCCATCTAAAACGAAGTAAGGATTTTGCTATTATGAAAGCAATGATTTTATCCGCCGGACTTGGTTCGCGACTTATGCCGCTTACTCTTACAATTCCTAAACCAATGCTGCCAATTGCCAACAAACCTTCACTCCAGCATATTATAGAACTTTGTAAACGCCATGGCATAACTAAATTAAAGCTTAATCTATACCATTTGCCAGAAGTTGTTGATTTATATTTTAAAGACGGATCAGAATATGGAGTAGATATTTCCTATTCTATTGAAAAAAAACTATGGGGAACAGCAGGCGGAATTAAACGCATACAAAGCTTTTTTGATGAAACTTTTGTAATCCTAATGGGAGATGGACTAACTAATATTGACCTGACTGAAATGCTGGCATTTCATAGAAGCAAGAATGCAAAGGTCACTATCGCGGTTAAAACTGTTGATGACCCATCAAAATACGGAGTTGTAGTAACCGGAAATGAAAATGAAATCCTCAGTTTTCAGGAAAAACCAAAAAAAGAAGAAGCAAAATCAAATTTGATTAATTTGGGAATTTACATTATTGAACCTGATATTCTTGATTTAATACCTGAAAAAGAAGAATATGATTTCGGGCATCAGTTATTTCCTAAGTTATTAGAATTAAACATTCCATTTTTTGCATATCCAACAAACGCAGCCTGGGATGATATAGGCGGTCTGCATGATTATTGGCGGGTTAATATGGAAGTAGCTGAGGGAAAAGTTCCAGGTTATATTTTTGAGGGTAATGAAATTAAGAAGGGGGTCTTTGTACACCCTTCCGCAAAAATAGATAAAAAGGTTTTAGAGAAGGCGGTGGCCCCAATAATATTGGGTAAAAATGTTGAAATAAAATCTGATGTTGAACTTATTGGTCCGCTAGTAATAGGTGATGAAGTATTCATCGATTCAGGAGCGACAATTGAGCAAAGTGTAATCTTAAACAATACGTATGTAGGAAAAAATGTCGAAGTAAAAGAATCCGTAGTAAATAAAAATTACAACCTAAATGTACCTGATAATTATGGTACTTTTGTTGATGATGATAAGGTATTTAAAACCCACAAAATAGTAACATTTCGGACCCAATTAAATCATTTTTTAATAAATGCAACAGACCGGGTTGTAGCTTTTTTTGTGCTGTTAGCCTTAGCTATTCCATTTATTGTTATAGCAATTTTAATTAAACTGGACTCTAAAGGACCGGTATTTTATACATCTAAAAGGTTACGTTCGCCGTCAATTGACAAGAATGGGAAACATTGGTACGTATTCTTTAAGGAAAAAGCAGTTAAATACTATGTATTCCGTACGATGTATATTGATACAGACCAGCGTGTTAAAGAATTAAAGAATAAATATGAAACTGGTCCATATGTAAAAATTGAAAATGATCCCCGAATAACGAAGATTGGGAGATATCTAAGAAAAACCTCAATAGATGAGCTACCTTTATTTTGGAATGTTTTAGTCGGGAACATGAGTCTGGTCGGAATCTGGGCTTTACCTGTTTATGAAGCAGAACATTTGCTTAACAAGGGATTACAAACCCAAGGTGGTGATAACAATTTGGATTTATCAGAGCTTGCGCAAATCAGGTTTGATGGTAAACTAGGAATCGCAGGTTTCTGGCAATCAAGAGGAAGGTCTAACCTTACAGCTGAAGAAAGAGCAATTCACGATACGATGCAAACTGTTATGGGAAATATTGATATGAACCATAAAGAATATCTAGGTGAATATGCACAATTCCCGACGTATAAAGGTTACTTAAAAATGTTATATGAAACTTTCACAGCGGTTCTTAAAAAAACCGGGGCAGAATAAAACGTATGAAGACGATAAATATATTATTCCTTGTTTTATTTTTATTAATGGTTAATTGCGGGACTAATAATGCTCAGCAAGTTAACTATGATGCCTTAGTAAACGATACAACAAGCAATGAATTTGTGGAAAAATTAATTGTTCTTGCCTGGAAAAATTATCCTTTGAATGAAGTTTCCCAAAGGAGAATTCATTCAACTGAAGAATCACTTTTCCAATCTAAATGGTCGTGGTTAAACACTTTTTCTTTAAGTTACCAATATACTCCGAATATTACATCAGATCAGAGTACTCAGCTCGTATATCCAAGAGCGGGAATTGGAGTTACAGTCAATATAGGAAACATATTTAGTGTCCCAAGTAAAATAGCGCAGGCAGATGAGGATTATAAAATTGCAATTGCAAATTACAATGCACAAAAAGTCTTTATTCGAGCTGAAATAATAAGAAGGTACGCTGATTATAAGCGGGATATTGAACTTCTTAAAGTCCGTACACAAGCAGTTGAAGATTCCTATTCATCATTACTATTGACCAAAAAAAAATTCGATAATGGTGAAATTGATTTAGACGAATACAATAAAGTTCTTCGTTCCTATACAGATAATATGGAACGCAAAGTAGTTTCAGACGGAGATCTTATGTATCATAAAGGCACTTTAGAAGAAATGATTGGAATAAAACTCGAGCAGGTCAAATAATGGATTTAATAATATTTATAAGAATTCTTCTTAACAGAAAAAAGCTTCTTATCATCATACCATTATTAGCAATGGTATTTGGTTACTTCCTGCTCAAAAACCAGGCGGATACATACAAGGCAAAGGCAGTTTTATCTTCCGGGATAATTGATGAAACGAAAATTTCATTAGATAATTCAGAGAACATAACTTCCTCATTTACGATACTGGCAAAATTCAGCAATCTTGTCGAATTGATAAAATCCCAATCAATAATTGAACTTGTTTCTTACCGGCTTATTCTGAATGATCTTAGCTCAGGCACTCCTTTAAAGAGGCCAAGCAGTTTATTATCAGACCTGAACCCACAGGCAAAACAGAATGCGATAAGGATACTTAAGGAAAAAATAGATTCGATAAAAAGCCTGAATTCAGATGTAAAAGATGAACATGGGATCATGCAATTAATCAAAAGTATGAATTATGATTATGAATCTATTTTACGAAAACTAAAGGTAGAGCATGTGGGTTCAAGTGACTTCATTTCTATTGAATTTGAAGCAGAAACTGCTTCACTGGCTGCATTTGTTCCAAACACAATTTGTGAGGAATTTTTAAGGTACAATAAGTATATCAACGGAATAAAGAGCAGTTATTCTGTTGATTTTTTTGAACGTCTTGCTCGTGAAAAGAAAAAGGAATTAGATGGTCTAGTAGATCAATTAAAGCAATACAAAGTCAGCAATAAGATTATAAATCTTTATGAACAGACTAAAGCAATAGTGTCTCAGGTTTCCAATCTTGAAATTATTAGAGAGAATGACAACAAACAAATTCCGGCATTAAAAACTGCGTTAGTAGATATAAACAGCAGGTTTACTGATAAAGAGAAAGGATATTTAGAAAGAGAACTGATTCCAAACAGTAAATCTATTTCAAGATTAAAGGATCTGTTAACTCAGTTAAATGAACGACAGATTAGTTTAATTATTCCCAGCCAATCGATCAAAGATTCTATTGAAATAGTAAGAGCACTTTTGAAAACGGACATTGAAAAAGCCTCTGACGACCTAATACTAGACCCGAATATTCCAAAAAAAGAACTGGTTCTTCGTAAAATTAATTCAGAAATAGATCTGCAAATCTATCAGCAAAATGTAAAGTCGATAGATAAAGAGCGGGCAAGATGGTCGCTTTTACAATCAAGGTTATCATGCTTCTCAATATTTGCTGTGAGTCCGCATTCGTATGCGCCTCATGACGAGTTAGTGAATTTTAAAATGCATTGATGTCACTTAACGGGAGACGCTCACCAATAGGAGTGAACTCTTTTGTTTAGTTTCGGGTATTGGCGTTTTGGTGGCATTTCTTCTTTTTTACTTTTCGGAGCAGACTCAAAGTTAGGATTAAAAGTGTAGTAAGAGATCGCGTATCTATACCGGAAATAAATAATCTGAAATGTTCTCCTGCTCTTGTTTAAAAAACTAATTTTGCACGAAATTTATAAAGCAACGGGTATGTCGGGAAAGTTGAATAAAATAGAAGAAGCAATAGAGGAATTTAAACAGGGCAGAGTGATCATTGTTGTGGATGACGAAAACCGCGAAAATGAAGGAGATTTTATTTGTGCAGCTCAAACCATCACCCCGCAGATAGTTAATTTCATGGCTACCCATGGTCGCGGACTTATTTGCGTGCCTGTTACTGAACAACGCTGCTATGAACTGGCGCTGGACATGATGGTGAGCAAAAACACTTCATCGCACGAAACTGCTTTCACAATTTCAGTGGACCTGCTTGGGCATGGTTGCACCACCGGTATTTCAGCAAGCGACAGGGCAAAGACAATTAAAGCCATTGCCAATATGCACACAAAACCCGAAGAACTGGGAAGACCGGGACATATTTTCCCCCTGAAAGCAAGGAATGGCGGCGTGTTGCAACGTTCAGGTCATACCGAAGCCACAGTGGATATAGCACGGCTTGCCGGTTTGTTTCCTGCCGGCGCTTTGGTTGAAATCATGAATGAAGACGGCACTATGGCAAGGCTTCCCGAGCTTTTTGTTATTGCTGAAAAGTTCAACTTAAAGATATTTTCCATACAGGATCTTATTGCCTACAGAATAAAAAATGAGAGTCTCGTTTCTAAGGAAGTCGTGGTTGATCTGCCTACTGAATGGGGCGATTTTCAACTTCATGCTTACAGGCAGATCACGAACAACCGCACACATATTGCATTGGTAAAAGGTAAATGGAAAAAAAATGAAGCTGTTTTGGTTCGCGTTCATTCCTCCTGTGTTACCGGCGATATTTTCGGTTCATGCCGTTGCGATTGCGGAGAACAGTTGCACAAATCCATGGAAATGATTGAAAAGGAAGGCAAGGGTGTGGTGGTTTACATGCATCAGGAAGGCCGTGGTATAGGGCTTCTGAATAAATTAAGAGCTTACCATTTGCAGGAACGCGGCAAAGACACTGTGGAAGCAAACATTGCTCTTGGCTTCAACGCTGATGAAAGAGATTATGGCATTGGAGCACAGATTTTGCGTGACCTTGGCATTACAAATATGCGTCTTATTTCAAACAACCCGACCAAAAGAGCCGGCCTTACAGGCTATGGCTTGAAGATCGTTGAGAATATCCCCATTATTATAAAACCCAATAAACATAACAAGTTCTATCTCGAAACGAAGAAGAAAAAGATGGGACACAAACTCTGAAGAAAGTTAGTTGTTAGTTGTTTGTTGTTTGTAGTTTCGCATTGTTTAAAGTTCAATGTTCAAAGTTGAAGCAGCCTGCTACTGCTACTGCTACTATTGACCATTGACTAATGACCATTGACTAATGACTAATGACTAATGACTATTGACAATTGACAATTAAGGTTTTTTGTCTATTTTTGAAAACTATAATCCAACCATATGAGATCAACAAAAATTAGCTTCCTGATGTGTACAATTCTATTGGCATTATCACTTATCATTGCCGTTCCTATTGCAAATGCACAAAAAAAGACTGACCAAAAATCGCATAGACCTCTTAAAGATTCTTTAAAAAAAGATACCGCAAAACGCAAAGCTTTTGGCGATCTTAAATTCAGAAGTATCGGACCTGCTTTTACCAGCGGCAGGATTGCTGATGTGGCCGTGAATCCGAAGAAATCCAGTGAATGGTTTGTTGCAGTGGCATCGGGTCATTTGTGGAAGACCTCCAATGCTGGTGTTAGCTGGGATTGTGTGTTTGAAAATTACGGAGCTTATTCGACAAGTTGTATAAAGTATGATCCGAAGAATTCTCTTGTCATGTGGCTGGGCACAGGAGAAAACAATCATCAGCGTGCTTTGGGCTATGGCAACGGAGTCTATAAAAGTATTGACGGCGGAATAAGCTGGGAAAACATGGGATTGAAAGAATCGCGTCAGATTGGCAATATCCTGATTGACCCGAGGAATTCAAATATCGTTTTTGTCGCTTGTGAAGGCTCTGTGTGGGGACCCGGTGGTGACAGGGGTTTGTATAAAACCATTGATGGCGGCAAGACCTGGAAAAAAGTTTTAAAGATCAGCGAAAACACAGGCGTGAACAACATCATCTGCGACCCGCGCAATCCTGACATCATGTATGCAAGTTCTGAACAAAGACGCAGGCATGCATTTACCAAGATAGGAGGGGGGCCGGAAACTGCCATTTACAAATCAACTGATGGCGGTGAAACCTGGAACAAACTAACAAAAGGACTTCCAACAAAACCTATGGGAGGCATTGGTCTGGCAATATCGCCCGAAAACCCTGACATCATTTATGCAATTATTGAATCCACCAAAGATGCTTCGGGATTATACAGAAGTTCCAATTGCGGCGCATCATGGGAAAAGATGAGCGACCACAATGCATCCGGGCAATATTTCAACAAACTATTCTGCGATCCTGTGCAGCTTGACAAGATATATTCTGTTGAGACAGTCTCGAAAGTTTCACTGGATGGTGGCAAAACATGGAAAGAAATTGGCTTGAAAAACCGCCATGTGGATGATCATACCATGTGGATAGATTCAACAAATACGGCGCATTACCTGATCGGTGGCGATGGAGGTTTGTATGAATCTTATGATGGAGGCGCCAACTACAGGTTTATCTCTAATCTTCCGGTTGCACAATTTTACCGCGTTCAGACTGACAATTCGCTTCCGTTTTATTATGTCTATGGTGGAACTCAGGACAATTCAAGTGTCGGCGGACCCTCACGCAATATTTCAAGTGGTGGTGTAACAAGCGATGAATGGTATTTTACCAATTACGGCGATGGCTTCTGGTCGCAGGTGGATCCCGATGATCCGAACACTGTGTACGCAGAATCTCAGTATGGCGGGATGGTTAGATACAACAAGAAGACCGGCGAAATGCTTGATATACGTCCTGAGCCGGACAAAGATTCTTTGACTTATAAATGGAATTGGGATACCCCGCTGATGATAAGCCCGCACAACAGCAAACGACTTTATGTGGCAGCCAATAAGATCTTCCGTAGTGATGACCGTGGAGATAGCTGGAAAGCCATCAGTGGTGATCTTACAAGTAAGACGGACAGAAATTCTTTTAAAGTCATGGATAAATACTGGAGCATTGACGCTGTTCAAAAGGATGTGTCAACTTCATTATGGGGAACAATTATCGCTCTCGAAGAATCCACACTTAAAGAAGGGCTGATCTATGCAGGAACTGACGATGGAGTTATAAGCGCTACCGATGATGGAGGCAAAAACTGGAAGCAGGTAAAGACTTTTCCTGATGTCCCGGCTTATACTTATGTGACCGATATTATGGCTTCACGATTTGATGAGAACACCGTTTATGCCTCATTTGACAATTCACTGAGAGACGATTTCAAACCCTATATTTACAAAAGTACAGACAAAGGAAAAACATGGGAAAGCATATCTTCCGATCTTCCCAAAAGAGGCGCTGTATTTACACTTCAGCAGGATCATGTGAATCCTGATCTGCTTTTTGCCGGCACTGAATTCGGTGTTTATTTTACTATGAACGGAGGTGTGAAATGGCAACAATTAAGCGGTGGTATTCCTGACATAAAGGTTCGGGATATTGAGGTCCAGAGGAGAGAAAACGACCTTGTTGTCGGGACATTCGGTAGAGGTATTTATATCCTGGATGATTACACTCTTTTGCGTACGCTGAGCCAGGACACAGTTAGAAAAGCTGCTGTGATCTTTCCGGTAAAAGATGCATTGCTGTACATCGAAAGTCGCAATAAAGGCGCCTTGGGTTCAACATATTTTGAAGCTCCGAATCCCCCTTATGGCGCTTCATTTACCTCTTATCTGAAGAATGCTCCAAAGACATTAAAGCAGATGAGAAATCAGAAAGAGGATACGCTGTTCAAATATGGAAAACCAATTCCTCAACCTACAATTACACAATTGCGCCTTGAAGAGGAAGAGATTGCTCCATACCTCACTTATACTATTACTGATGATGCAGGAGATGTTGTAAGAAGGATCAATACCAAGCCGGCTGCAGGTATAAGCAGGGTGAACTGGGATCTGCGTTATAGCTCGATGAGCCTTGTGAATGCAAGTAAATTCTCGCCGGGTGTTGTCCCCGCAGGAATATTGGCTGCTCCCGGAACTTATAAAGTGTCATTGTCCATCACGGTGCGGGATACTACTAAAATATTGGTAGCTCCGCAGACATTCATTGTAAAGCCACTCGACAGTACTTCTATTACTACAGTTAGTAGCAAAGCAGCAGTAGCTTTCTTTAAAAAAGGTGCAGAGTTGTATCGGATCACTGACGGAGTTTATAATTCAGCCACTGCAGAAAAAAAGAATATGGTCAGTGTGCTCGAAGCATTGCAGAGAAGTGACAAGGAAATCAGCAAGGAGTTAAAAATGACTGAAAATATTTTGGCAAAACTGGATACTATTTGCTTTGCTTTTGATGGGAAAGTTTTAGGAGCAAGTGATGAAGAAACTCCACCATCACAGGTAACCATCTGGCAACGTTTTGGTAAAATTGCATGGGCAACGAATTACAGTTCCAGCGCACCCACAGCAGAGCAGACAAAAGCTTACAATGTTTTGTTATCACAAGTTTCGAAAATTTATGAACAGACAAAGTTGGTTGTAGAAACGGATATTCCTGTTTTGTACAAGGCGCTGGATAGTAAAGAAGTTCCTGCAACACCAAACAGGCTGCCGGAATGGAAGAAGTAACAATGTCATTTGTCATTAGTCATTAGTCAATAGTCAATAGTCATTGGGTCATTTGGGCAGAAAGATTACAAAAGTTTTTAAAACTTTTGTAATCTGCTTTGATTTTAAATCCAGGTCAAAGAAATGCAGAACATAAAAATCCCGCAACCATCTAACATCCAACATCTATAATCCAACATCTATAATCTCAGATCAAAAAATGTAAAATGTAAAACAAGAAATTTAAAATGTAAAAGTTTCAGGAAA
>Ga0118677_10013510_pt1 | contig 11723 bp, 5 predicted proteins | sample AliMusrvi5mmetaG_FD_86154 | JGI IMG/M metagenome (GOLD analysis project Ga0118677, IMG submission 86154) | reverse complement strand
CTCCGGCCACCCCCTCTGAGTCACCTCATCGATGGGGAAAGGTGGTTGTCGTTGAAGAGGAAATGTAGTTGACGCCAGGGACCAGAGCCATCGAACGGGCCTCCGATGCTCATAGGCCCCCTCCCGCTCCTTGGGCTGGAAGGAGTAGGGCCCAGTCACTTCCGCTAAGGCTCTGAATCTCGTGTTCCCATCAGAGACCAGGACAATATCCCCCTGCCTGATCTCGTTTTTCAGATAGTGCACAGCCGTGATGCTGTAGTCCGTATCCTTTGCCCCAGGTCTGGCTGCAAGAAACCGATCGCGAACGCTTTGCAGGGTGTCACAACCGTCAAAGTCGATGCCAGAGGCGAATCCAAGGACGACGTAACCATTGTCGATGCAGTCCGGGAAAATCCACTCCTCCCCACTCTTGCTGGTGTCGCCCAGGGACATCTTGAAGAGTTTGCGGCCCTCCACCTTCATTCGCGTTGCGGGGGTCGTTCGTTTCTCGAACATCTCCCTGGCCAGAGCGGCGGTCTTTTTGAACACCCCGGGCCTCACGTCGTAGCGAACCTTCCCATCCTCCGTCGTGGAGGGGCGAATACCCTCCACAAACTCCTCGTAGGTGAAGGACGGATGGAAGGTGACGAAGCGAATTCGGTGGAGGTTGCGCAACTCTCGGTAGCGGGCCATGAGGGCCTCTCGGCCTTCTGGAACCACACCATCGCAGGTTTTTACCGCAAGTTCGGCTGTGCAGTAGGTCTTCCCTGTGCCTGGAGGGCCATAAAGGATTAGGTTCAGAGGCAAATCGGAGGGAGCCTCGATAACGGGTTCGTCCTCATCCTCACCTGCTCCAGTACCGCCCGGCTTGATAGGAGGTTCCTCGGTGGCAGTCTCCTTCCAAACAGTGTCGGAGAGGGTGATGAGGTCCTTGCCTGGCTGAAGTAACAGGATCTGGCGGTAGAGCTCTGATGTTTGCGATGGGATGTGTCCGATCTTCCCCTTGAGCCAGGCCTGAAGGCGTTTGGGTTTGAAGGCAGCGATCACGCCGGGGTTCTGTCTGTCCTGGTAATGGAAGGCGATCTTCCATTTGTAGGATTCCCCGAGATCAATGGCGTCGATGGCTGCATAGTCCCCACGACTCGCAGCTTCGGCAACCTGGATGACCAGGGACTTCACCTTTGCAAAGGCGTCTTCCTGGGTGGAGCCATACTTCGTATACCAAGCGTAATCCTGGGAGTAGGAGTCGCTTGTATTGTTGGTCCTGGGTGTCTTGTCCTTGCGGGAAAAGATCCCGAATTTGAAGGACGAGCCGCCCCAGATGCTGCCCATCTTGTCCAGGCGGCTCTCGATCCAGATTGTAAAAGTGTGGTCCTGACCAGCAGCGGTGTAATCCGAGAGTGTCATGGCTCGGAGCCGTTCTAGGGGCCACTCAGTTAGAAAGGCTTCCCACACTGTTTGAAAGGGGTGTAAGTCGTCGCTCATTTGAATTCCGAGGTGAGAATGTGAATGAATTATTGACAAACTATCGGTGAATTTTTGGATTCTACACTCCAATTTTAGAGGGTCATGGAATTATGAGTTAACGGAATTCCACCTATTCTCAAAATTCGACACAATCCATCGTCCTTCGTGCCCCGATGCTGGTCTTCATGGAGTTATTGACTAGTAGCTCGGAATCCGCCCTAGCAGCTTTCATCAGCTTCACTAGGTAGCGGAAGAGTCGGCCCTGGTAAGGGTTTTGACAGCATCCACATGACTCTCCAACTAGGAGTAGGAACAAGTTTGCCATGCAAATGTATCGCGATGGTCAGCCTTGGGTGTCAATTCACGGTCCGTCTGCTGAGGGTGCCCATAATGCCACTTCAGCGAGGGCTTCCTTCGTGTCGAAGACATTCGCGTTGCCAAGTTGATGCCTTCGAGGCAGCGCATTGCTCTTTCCCAAATACCCATGTTCACGGTTGACCGAGCAGTAGACACGACTGTCACGGTATGGCTGACCGCACCGCAGGTAGTTCACCCAAATGCGGATGAATCTGGACGTTTCCCTCACGCTGAGCACCCTTGAATATTCCGGCGCGAAACCGTGCTTTAGCATTTTGAGGTCGATGATGGCCTGGGCACCTTCAATGAATGCCAGGAATTCGGGAGTGGAGGTCGAAACAGTAGGCATGTCCAGAACTGTGGCAGAACGTGAGCCCAGAACCTATGTTCGACCTCATTTGTCGAATCAATCCTGGCATTCTAAGGAAAGCTCCACTCCTCCAATGGATGGATGGCGTTAGGGTTAGTAAGAAACGACCAATAAAATTTCGAGAAATTGACAATTTTTGACCACTCCGATGTGACTAATATCATTGGTGATGTCAAGGTGTGGATTTGTCAAACACTGATAGTGTTTGATTGGCCTGAAGGCGAACTATAGGTAAATAGATACATGCAATAGCTTGCTTGAATAATAAATATATCATTTGTTGAAATCGAAATTTTCGACCAAGGGTGATTGCCAATGATGAGTTTTGTATGCCTTATCAGTTTCCTTGATCCTATTAGTTCTCGAGTTCAGCAGCAGATAGGTGCGACCCACAGCAGCCAGAGCCTAGTAGACCTGGCGCTAAGTATCCCCCCGTTTCTGAGGACGGTAGTGCTGTTGCTCATCGTGGTGACCGTGACGGTATGGAGAGTCATGGAGTTCAAGAGGGGGAAAATTGTCAGCGCTCTCGCCCAATTTGAGAATGGCCTACCGCAACCTGATTCATCCCTAAACCATGCGCCATCAAGGAGCACGGTTGAAGGTCTTCGGGGGGTATTTCAGGGAAGCACTGGTCCGCAGGCTCGTTGGTGGCATCGTCTAGAACAGCACCTCCAATTGTATCAAGGAAGAGCTCCACGAGAAGGTATGTTTCTAACAGTGTCTGCTTCTGAAGCTCTACCCGAAAGTGAAGTGATCGATCCTCTCTTCCCATTCGGGAAATTCCAGATATGGCCAGGGCTCATCACTAGCCTCGGATTGGCTGCGACCTTTCTTGCCATCCTCATCGGACTTTCAGGAGTCAGGCCAGATCCAAATGTAAAGGGTGCCTTTGAAGGGATCGAAGGATTAATTGGCAGTCTCGGTGGCAAATTCGCCACCTCTATCGTTGCGTTGGTTTGCGGCGCTCTCTTGACGTTCCTTGAGCGACAGACTGAGAGAAATCTTCAAAAAAGTTATGATTCAGTGATCCAGCATGTGGCTAGGATATTCCCCTTACTTACGACTACAAAGGTCCTGGTGGATATCCAGCACTCAGCTGCAGAAAGAGAAAAGGCACTAAGAAATATCAGTAGTGAGGTGGTGGATCAATTGCGTGATGTATTCACAAAGGATGTTTCGCCTCATTTTACGGATGGGATCCTTGGAGTAATGAAGCCCTCCTTTGATGGAATGTCTGAAACGCTTGCTGACTTGGAGGCGGCGATTCAGGGCATGGGGAGTCTTAAGCCCATGCATGATTTACAAGAGCAAATGGCTGTCGTCGGGAAAACGATGATGCACCAGTTTGAAGATGTGCAGTCTCAAGCTGGAAATCGAGCCGCAGAGGAGGTTGGGAAGATCGCCGCAGCAGTTCATGCAGCAGAAAATCAAATCGCTTTATTGATGGAATTGCTAACAACCCGAAGTCAAGATTTAGTGATTTTGGGAACCCAACTTGAGAATGCGGGTGGAAACCTAAAAGGACTAATCGACGGGGCTTCATCAGCAGCCGATACTATGTCAAGGGCAGCAACGGTCTTTGGAATGTCGCAAGCAGGCCTTGTCGAGTCTGTTGCCTCAGCTCAGGCCATGGCGGTCAAGCAACAAGAAACACTTACAAAACTCGGTTCTTTATTTAATTCCATACAAGCCCAATACGAACACGGTGCTGAGTTACTACTAAACTACCGGGACACGTTTTCGGTTACTCAGGCTCAGCTCTCACATCTCGATCAAGATTTGGGTGGGGCATTTTCTGTGGTTCATCAAGGTATGGAGGCTTGGACGCAAGGTGTGGATAACACCATGCGACAGTTAACAGCTCGTACTAATGAGCACATGGGTGGCATTGTGAGGTCTCTCGGTGCCCAACTCGAAACCTTGAATGAAAACCTTCAGGAGTTCAACGATACTCTTTCGCAGGTGATTGAGCAGAGGCAGGCGTGAGACGAGAGAATCGCTCAGATCACTTGATGGGCTCCATCACGGATCTTGTAACGAGCCTGATGGTGATTTTTATCCTATTTTTAGTTGCTACGCTTACCAACAAATCAAAACAACAGGCGCTAGTTGTAAGGGATTTGCTTACTGAGCTTAGGGCTGAGTTCCAAAGTGGTGGATTCAACGATGAGAATATCAAGCGCGATCCAAAGGATCCAAGCTTACTTCTATTTATCGTCCCAGAAAAAGTTATGAATTTTGCATCCAATGAAAGTTCCATTAAACCAGAGGGTACTGCCTTCATTCGGAGCCGGGTTCCTCAGTTAGCCCAAACGTTATTCGCAGATAGATTCCGACCCCACGTAGAAGCCATAATGGTTGAGGGGCATACCGATCGTGTGCGTCCAAAGCATTTGAAAGAAACGGAGGGGGAGCAATGGAACCTCCGCCTTAGTCAAGATCGCTCCATGGAAGTTGTGAAGCAGAGCCTTCAATCCCTTGAAGCGACACCGAACCTTAGGAGATTTTTCCTCGACAAGCTGTCAGCTAATGGGAGAGGAGAATCTCAGCCCGCCCTTCCTGATCGACCCGATGCTGAAGAAAATCGACGGGTTGTTTTCAAAATTCGGATCAAACAAGACCTGGGTAGTGAAAGTAATGCTGACCTCCAGGAGCAGGGCCTTAAGGCTGTGATCTGACAATGGCTACGCTTAAGGAATCGATCCTGCTTCTCCGCAGCCTACCGAACCGCTGGCAAGCTTCCTGGAGTTCGGGCGAATTCAACCCGATACGTGAATTGAGCTGTTTAGCCGGCATTCGGGCAGATTTGGACCGCAAAGTTGGTGGACGAAGAGGACCGCTTTCATTAGATGGAGATCAGTTCGAGAACGCCTTGGCACTTTGGAAGGCCCATGCAGATGCAGCAGCCCTACCTGGGTGGGCACTCCGAAATCTATGCAATCATCCAACTACTGCAATGGACGGACGCTTTCTAGCCTCACTTGAGGTTCATCCGAAGCTCCCTCGCCGGAGAGCATGGGCCGAAGGCCTCATCGCAATCCACTTTCTTCACTGGGAAATAGTTCCAGAACTAGAGGATCGCGTTAGTGCTTTAAAACGAATTCTGATCACCTTTTCACCTCAATCCCCTTGGCTTATTGATCTCCGGAACAACGACTGGGAAGTACTGGGGAGACAAGCACCGCAGTGCCTGGTCAATTCGATGGGGAATATTCTTAACGATCTAGATCCTCTTTTACATCATTGGTGCCTCAATAGCCAACAAGGTTTAGGCAAGGCTGTAACTCTCTCTGCTCTGCGAAATTGGTCGAATCAATTCCGGAACCGTCGACCAACGACAGAAGCCAGGCCTGTCCTCGAAGAACTCCAGCACGCATTCTCGACATTATTGAATCGTGTACCTATGGGTGGGCCCTTCCTTCAAACGGTCGAGGATATTGTCCTAAGCGGATGGTCGAGGTCTTCAGAAGAAATTCGCGAGCTTTTGACGAAGTGGTGCCTATCACACCAAAATCTTGGAGATCCTAGAACCAATACGGGAAATTGGCATCCAATTCCTTTGGCGAGGGCTAGGGTTCTGTCCTGGATGGCACGCCGTGATCTTGCCTTTTTCTATGACAAAATTGTTCCGACTGCTTCCGATAACCAAGGCCGAAAGGAATTCTGGTTGCGGTACGTCGACAAGGTTATTGACTTTAAGATCGCGATAGGAGTTCAGGATCAACGAAAAATCAATAAAGGTGACTACGGAAAACACGAAATAGCAACACTTGAAGGATCGCCAGACCTAAGCGCCTTCATCTTGAAATTTGAAGGAAACAGCAAAGGCGGCTTCGTTTGTGTGGAGTTCAGCCGTTCTGGACATGCATTATATGTATATGAAGCAGAACGATTTGAAGACCATATTGCTGGAATGCATGCGATCACTTACCGAGCCACTCCAGGGCCTCGAAATTTAAAAAACCAGGATGCATATGCCCATCGCCAGTCCCATTACTCGAATTGGCAAGAGGTTACGAGGTATTACCTGAATTCAAGAGGGGTGTCCCCATCATGAGTGATTGGCTGTTACAAAAACTCGGTGACCGAGTGAGCGTTTACGCAACAGACCAGGGGCTGCGCGTGGACCTAATGGGTGACGGGGTTATTGGGGACCTAGCATCATGGCCTGGTGATGCAATCCAGGCAAAGCGGGGCCGGAAGGCGGCATTTGAGATTTCTGTTGCCATCGATCTGGATTTGGCAACAATCGAAGGGAATTCGGTCCTCATATCAGCATCGCAATTTGACGAACTCCGAAAGGCTGGCCTCGATCTTCCTGGGCTGTGGGTGGAACCAGCACCCTTTGCCCTATTTATTGAAAGCACTAGCTCACTTGGGTATGGCGACTTTGCATATAAATATCGATTTTTCCTTGGAAGTCGAGAAGTCGACGTAGAGCGGAAGGGATCCTACGTTCGGCTTGTTGGGCAACCGACACCATATGTATTAGATCCTCAGTCCTGGGCTTTGCTGAACGGGATGGATCATTTTAATGCTCTGCCAGAGTCCCTACGTAAGGGAACCAACGCTTGGCTTACCTTCTCGGAGATTAAGGGGTGTGCCAAGGGAGTCGGGGCAAAGTTGGATGAATACCTTGAGAGTAACGATGTTGTGGTTCCTCCCAAAATCGGTGTCACGATTGTTGAAGGGCAGGATGGAAGCATCAGTTTGATCCCTGGTGTTGAGGGCCTTCCAGATGCACCTTTTGAGCGCTCTTTCAGACGAAGTCGAGAAGGTCAGGGGCTTTACTCCATCGACAAGGCAGATGGAAATCGCATACGAGTGGTTTTCAGTGAAGCTCAGCAGTCCGTTTTGGATCGCATTCGGCAGACTCAGAAAATTACCGGTGATCTCGGCCAAAGGATCCGTAAGGACCCTACCATTGCATTCGAAGGGCTCCTCGATTTAATTGAGCCCAAATATGCACGGCGCGTTGAGGCCATTGGCGATTGGAAATCAATTCCTGTTCCTAGAATTCCAATCTCCGATAAGTCACTACTAGACGCCGATGGTGTAGATCTTGATTCTGTCGAAGCCGTGGATTTAAACTGGCCACACTTCAAGGGCCGCATTGATACGCCCGTCACACTTGAAGCAGAGCGGGCCGATACCCATGTGCGCCACCACATCTCCTTGCAGACCCCCAAGGAAGCAGAATCCTTCATGACGGCCATGGCGAAAGCGCATGAAGCGGGAGAATCGACGTTTGTATATGCAAACGTACCGCTTACCGTGGATAACGAACTGCTCGAAATTCTCAAACAAGAAGATGGGGATCTAAGGCCACAATCGAAAAAATACTTACTGATCTATACAGATGAGGAAGAGATCCAAGAGGCGGATCTACAAGAAGCCCAGGCGGCAGGCGAAATTGAATCGGGTATTGATTTACCCTACGAAGCGCCGAAATGTCTGAATGCCAATACCCCTTTGAAAGGACATCAGGAGATCGGTGTTCAGTGGCTCCAGAATTGCGTTCAGCAGATGCCGGTTCGACGCGGGGCTCTTCTGGCTGACGAGATGGGCCTAGGCAAGACTCTCGAGGTGTTAGCCTTTGCGGCCTGGTGCCTGGAGAAGAACATATTTGAAGGGTTCAATAATTCGGATGGCATATACCGACCGATGCTGGTTGTGGCCCCTCTCATGCTTGTGGAAAACGCAACATGGCAAGCAGACATGGAAAAGTTCTTCTCAGGGACGCCATTCGGGCCTGTTCTTTCTCTAACGAGAGATACCATACCCCTATTTCGTCGGGCATCGGGTAGGGAAACAGATATCGGCGTGCCGTTGCTTGACCTGAATCGAATCCGAAGATTCAAGGTTGTTATTACCAACTATGATACATTGGTTAATTACCAGCACAGCTTTGCCCAGGCCCAAGATGGTCATTCGATATGGTCTCTCCTTGTAACGGATGAAGCCCAAAAATTCAAGACACCCAGCACCCGGGTATCACACGCCATTAAGGCTTTGCACCCCGATTTCCACATCGCCTGTACTGGGACACCTGTCGAAAATCGCCTCCTTGATCTATGGAACATTATCGATGCTGTCCAGCCTGCACTGTTGGGATCAGCCACTGACTTTAAGCGTCAGTATGAAGCACCAGTGGCCAGGAACGATGGCGCAGAACCTCTCACGCGTCTTCGAGGGCATCTCCGATACAGGCAACCCAAGGCTTTCTTGTTGAGACGAGAAAAGGAGAGCGTTGGTGGGTTTCCGCCGAAGGAACATCGGACCATTCCTTGTGAAATGACCTTGTATGAAGTGGACCGGCACATTGGTCTGTTAAAAGCCTTACAGGTTGCTGATAAGGGAAAGGGAGCCCACCTCTCCTGCCTCCATCAGCTAATATCGCTCTACCAGCACCCTCGAGGAATCGATTTGGATTTCTCGGATCTACCTGTTGATGAATTGCTTTCTGGGTCCAGTAAACTGAGGGCGACCGTTGATCGATTGCGAGAAATTGAACAAACTGGAGAAAAAGTCATCATCTTTGCCCGCCACATCTTGATCCAAGAAATGCTGGCCAGGGTCATTAGTAAGGTATTCAATACCCCAGTTGACGTGATCAATGGAGAGACAGGTAGCGGGCCCAGCCCAGCAGGTTCATCTGGTGGTCGCAATCACAGAGCCACGGTCCTGAATCGTTTCCGCAAGCGGGAGGGCTTCTCGGCCTTGGTGCTTAGTCCTTTCGTTGCCGGTGTCGGTTTAACCATCACAGAAGCTAACCATGTGATTCACTACGGAAGGTGGTGGAATCCAGCCGTTGAATCCCAGGCTACAGATCGGGTTTATCGTATCGGGCAAGAGCGAACCGTAGTGGTTCATTTCCCTATCCTGCGTGATCCATCGGGTCGGCTGCCATCAACGCTCGATGAGCGATTACATAATCTCCTCGAAAAGAAGCGCGATCTGGCCAGAGACTTTCTACTCCCTGGGGAGGCCGAAGAAAGTCTTGCAAGAGAACTCTACGACTCGCTCCGTTCAGATGTGGTCGGGCTTAGCAATTAATTGGCGATGTGACTTTGGTAAAAGTCGGGAGGGAGTCCCCTAGCCACCACTGCTTGGGCGGCCCAGGTGGGCCTGGGTCTCATCCACCATGTATGCTATGGCCAATCGCCTCTAGATACTGCTTCCTCCCTTCAGGGTCGCTCATCGCGCTCCAAGGAATCCGGTGAACGTGGTAGCCCTCCATCTTGAGGATGCGATTGATCATCGCGTCGGTCTGCTGGGTCTTTGGATTGCCGTGCAGCGCCGTGGACATGCCGTCCAGATAGACGGCGACCTTCTTGGTCCTGTAGAGCGCGTCCGGGGATGTCACGATCCCATCTCCCAGATCCAGGTTGGCATTCAGTTCGGGACCGTCGTCACCGACGAGCCCAGCTTCCTGTAGGGCAAGCAGGAACACCTGCTCCTTCGAGTGGTGGGGCTGGCCCTTGATGGGAATGTCCCCCGTGGATGGTTCGATGGTGTTCTGCACCTTCAGGCCACGCCACGTGGCCAACAGGTCGGCGGCCTTCACCCTGTCCAGGTAGGGCTGGTGGAAGGCGTTGGAGTGGTTCTTCAAACACTCGTAGCAAGCGGTCGCACATGCTTCCGGACATCCATGAAGCCGTTCAGTGGCGCCGTCCAGAACCTGCTCCCACCGGTCCAGGATCTCGTCGAGGACCCCCGACCCACCGGGCATGGGATCGTAGATGAAGGCTTCCCAGGCGCCGTCGTCCTGGGCGATCCCCACCCACGTCAGGTCCCGCTCCCCCATGTCGAGGAGGTCACGGGCGCCAAGCAGGAGCGCCTCACACAAATTGGCAGCGTCGGCCATGGAGGCCTGACCACGTAGGCGCAGACCGTCCACCCGCACGTCGGCATAGAGCGCTCGTGGGACCGGCACCTGTCCGCACGACTTCTGGTGGGTCTCGACGAACGACAACTTCTCGGCATCCGAGGACATCGAACTCCTGGCCGCCCCGCATACGGTGCAGATGGGGTAGCCCCATTCGCCCTGACGTGACAGGTTGGCCGGACCGAGGTTCACCAGTCGGAGTTTCTGCTGACGAAGAAGCTGGAGTTGTAGCCCGCTTGGGGCCACATACGTCGCCCCGCCGTTGTGGACGTTCTCCAACTGGCTGGCACGGAGGTCCACCGACAAGGCGAACCGCATCGACTCGTCGTCGGTGATCCTGCTGGCGTGGTCCAGGCTGCCGTCCGACATCGGGATGGCGTCTACGGATGCCGGTGGGGTCGCGGCGCCGACGCCGAGCTTGCCAGCCTGACCAGGGAGACGTAGGAAGGGTGCATCGGGGTCCACACCGATCTCGAACCGCTCGGCGGTCCGGTCCTCGGGCTTGGGGCTCATCCGGTAGCTGACGACCTTGAAGCGCTCACCCATGGCGTAGATCAGGTTGCCCGGCACGAACTCCCGGACGCCCTGGGCAAGCCCACGACCCAGAGACAAGTCACGGCTGGCCGACTTGGAGTCGGCGCCGTGGAACTCGAATCGACATCCACCCTGGGTCATGCCGTAGCCGGGCAGGAAGCCCTCCAGGGCCAGGACCGACAATGTGTAGGTGTCCTGGGCTTTGGCCCGGTAGGCCCGGATCATGGCGTCGAAGCGCTGCTTCAACCGGCTTTCGGATTCTTCCAAAACCTTGCCTTGTGCTTCCAACTTGGCCCACTCAGCCTTACGGTCGCTGGCCCACTTTGCACGGTGGTAAAGGCGTTCGACTACGTCCTGAAGGTCGGGGCCCAGGGTATCCAGGAGGCTGTCCAGGATGTCGTGGCGGACTGTCTCCTGATCCTCCACCGGCCACGACTGGTCGAAGGCGGCCCGGACGGCGATGACGAGCTTGTCCCGGTGCTTGACGACCAGCTCCGCCAACGGCTCGCCCACCTCGGGAGCCTTCGCCCGCAAACGGGTGTGCTCATCCTCGCCCTCACGGATGAACATGTAGTCGCCGATGAACGGCGGGAAGATGGCCTTGATTGCCTCGGACTCGGGTCCCTCCAGACGTAGGAGGGTGCCGACGACCACCGCGTGGACGTGCTTGGCGACGAGCACGGGGTTCCGCAGGTTGAACCTGGGGGCCTCGATCTCGCCCCGGAGCAAGTCCAGGGGGTTGTTGAAGAAATACTGGTCGTGGTGCCAGCGCTTGCAGTAGGTGACGATGCTCGCCATCCGCTCACGTCGGCCAGCCCGGCCAGCCCGCTGCCAGTAGTTACTGGAGCCTGGCGGCATGTTCCGCATCAGCACCATGTCCAGGGCGCCGATGTCCACGCCCATCTCCAAGGTCGGGGTCGCCACCAGACAGTTGAGGTCCCCGTCCTTCCGCTTGAACTCACGCTCGATGCGGGCCCGTTCGGCCGCAGGCACCTGGGCGGAGTGCTCGGAGGGCACCAGCGGCTCGAAGTCCGGCTGGAGCAGCAGGGCCACGTCGAAGTTGTCCTGTTCCAAGGGCTCCGACTTGAGGATCCCGTCGCAGTTGTGCCGGGGGCACTTGTTCCCCGG
>Ga0118677_10013508_pt1 | contig 11723 bp, 9 predicted proteins | sample AliMusrvi5mmetaG_FD_86154 | JGI IMG/M metagenome (GOLD analysis project Ga0118677, IMG submission 86154) | reverse complement strand
GTTATACATCTTGCGATGAAACGTCGGATCGCGCTCCTGTTGCTGATCGTGTTGCCGGCCGTGACGCTGGCGGCGGGTCCAAGCGTTCCGCCTGCGCCCCACTGCTGCGGCCTGCGCATGGAGTTCGTGCTCTTCGGCCTGATGCTGGTCGGCGTCGCGGTCTTTCACCGCCGCACCTTTTCCATGGCCGTGACGGGCCTGGCCGCCTTGCTGGTTTTGAAACTCGGGTTCACCGACTTCCCCATGCTCCACCACTTGGCGCACGAATCGCGCATGCTCGTCAACCTGTTCGGTCTCCTCATGGGGTTCGCCATCCTTGCCCGGCATTTTGAGCACTCGCGCATTCCCAATATTCTGCCTCGCTGGTTACCCCAGGATTGGAAGGGCTGTTTTGTTCTGTTGCTGCTGGTGTTTGTGATGGCCACGGTCATCGATAACATCGCCGCGGCGATGCTTGGCGGTGCTATTGCGCTCGTGGTTTTCCGTCGCAAGGTCCATGTTGGTTATGTTGCCGCCATTGTCGCAGCTGCCAATGCGGGGGGCGCATTTAGCGTAATCGGCAATACCACCACCACGGTGATGTGGATCGAGGGCGTTTCCGCGCTGAACGTATTTCATGCGTTTGTCGGATCGCTTGTCGGTCTCCTGACATTCGGCATCATTGCTGCCCGGCAGCAGCAGCGCTTCCATCCCATCGTTCAGGATGCCAATCTGCGTGGTGGCGTTGACTGGGGCCATCTGGCCATTGTTGTTTTGATCCCGGTCCTGGCAATCGTTGCCAATGTAATGGTGGAGTTCATGGCCGCCGGTGTGTGGGCCGCTATCCTGATTGGGACGATCTTCCGCCGTACGGACTGGGGAGAACTCCGCCGTTCGCTCAAGGGGAGTTTGTTTCTGGTGGTGCTTGTGTTTAGCGCGTCATTGATGCCCGTGGAAGAACTGCCAATCGCAAGTCCGGGGAACACGTTCGTGCTCGGCCTTGTCTCGGCGGTGTTCAACAACATACCGTTGACCAAGCTGGCGCTCGTGCAAGGTGGCTACGACTGGGGATTTGCCGCCTATTGCATCGGTTGTGGCGGCTCGATGATCTGGTTCGGTTCCTCGGCCGGGGTCGCGCTTGGCAATAGCTTTCCGGAAGCCCGCTCTGTCTATGCCTGGATAAAAAACGGATGGCACGTCGCGCTTGGGTACGTGCTTGGGTTTCTGGCCATGTGGTGGTTACTCGGCTGGCACCCCCAATAAATTCCGCGCGCCGCGTAATTTAACGCCGGCCGAATTGAATGATGAGCCCGCCCAGCAGGATGACGGCAAGTCCGATCCAGGTGGAGATCGGAATGGATTCTTTGAAAATAGTGCGGCCGCAGATCACGCTGATCAGGGCAAAGAAGGCGACGTACACGCCGAGCAGCCTCGAAAAATCCCATTTCACCGTGTTGACGACCAGTCCGTAGGAACCAAGGACGGCAATCCCTGCCAGAATGAAAAGCAAGCCGCCGCCACGCAGGCCGCGACGCATGAGCGCATCGCCGCCGACTTCCAGCAGCGCGGCGAGGATAAAAACAAGCCAGGGTAGAAATGACATGATTATCCGATGGCCTCCGACCCGGTTTCGCCGGTGCGGATGCGGATGCATTCTTCCAGGTTCGTCACGAAGATCTTCCCATCGCCGATTTTTCCCGTGCGCGCGCCGGCAACGATCCCCTCGATCGCCGGCGCAACGAAACTGTCGTTGACCGCGATTTCGAGGCGGATCTTGGGGCGCAAGTTCACCTCGGAAATCGTGCCGCGGTAGGTTTCGGTGTACCCCTTTTGCTGACCGCAACCGACGGCGTTGCTGACCGAGATCTTGAACACCTGCCGCAGGAACAATTCCTTTTTCACGGCCTGCAGGCGGTGCGGCTGGATGAAGGCGACAACAAGTTTCATGGCGTGGTCCTTCCTGTGGATCACAGCGGTGACGATTTGTCGGTCAGTTGATAGTCCGGGTAAGCTTCGGCGCCCATTTCGGGAATGTCAAGGCCCTGCAGTTCCTCTTCGACGTTCGTCCGCATGGGTATGACAAACTTGGCAAGTTTGAACCACAGCCAGGCGAAGGTTCCGACAAATACAATGCAGGTCAATGTGCCGATGACCTGCGCGCCGAGTTGCGAGCAGTCGTTGAAATGTGCGCCGAACAGTTTTCCGAACAGGCCTGTGATGCCTTCGTCATGCCAGCCCGCGGCGAGGAGCGATTTGTATTTGGCGATCGTCTCGGCCGTGCCATCGTTGCAGAGAACCTGCACGACGCCATCCTTGAACAGTTGGTGGACGCCGTTCCAGCCCGCGCCGTAGCTCCCATTCGCGAAAAGGCCGACGCACAAGGCTCCCCACGCGCCGTTGACGCCATGCACGGAGATTGCGCCGGCCGGATCGTCGATGCGGAAGCGGGTGTCGAACAGCAGCACGGAGAAGATGACGATGGTTCCGGCCACCGCGCCGATGATCACCGCGGCGAGCGGCGTGACAAATGCGCATGGCGCGGTGATCGCAACCAGGCCTGCCAGGATTCCATTGCACAACAGCGAAGGCTCCGGCTTGCCAATTTTCCAATACAGAACGAGACAGCTCGTAAACGCGGCCGACGCGGACGCGAGCATCGTGTTGACGGCGATGATGGCGATGCGATGGTTGGCGCCGCTGAGCGAGGAGCCGGCATTGAATCCGAACCAGCCGAAGGCGAGGATGAACGTGCCCAGAATGACATAGATGACGTTGTGCCCCGGAATCGGGCGCGGCGTGCCATCGGGCGCATATTTACCATAGCGCGGACCCAGCACGTATGCGCCGGCCAGCGCGATCATGCCGCCGCACAGGTGTACGACGGAGGATCCGGCAAAGTCCACGTGGCCATGGCCCAGGCCGAAATTTGCGCCCAAATGCGCAAGCCACCCGCCACCCCAAACCCAGTTGCCAAAGATCGCATAGGGCAGCATACCGATCCAGAAGCCGTAAAACAGGAAATTCCGGAAGCGCCAGCGCTCCGCCATCGCACCGGTCGGGATTGTGGCGGCGGTGTCCATGAAAAGCATCTGGAACAGGAAGAAACAGAAGATCGCCGGTTCAAAAACCGAGGGGTTCAGGAAGAATCCTTTTCCGCCCCAGAGGCCGAAGAATTTTCCGCCTACGGTCACCCCATGCTCGAAATGCAACAGCGCCAGCCCGTGGCCGAGCGATGACTGCCAGCCGATCGCGACGGGGGCGGACGCCAGGCCGCCGAACATGATCGCAAAGCCGCAAATCCAGAAGCCGAGCATTCCAAGCGGATAGATCATGAGATTCATCGCCATGATGTGCGCGGCATTCTTTGCCCGGCACATTCCGGTTTCCACCAGCGCAAAGCCGGCTTGCATGAACATCACGAGAAATCCCGCCAACAGGGTCCAGACAAAGTTGATCGAGAGGCGGTTGTCCGCAACCTGGCGTGCCAGATCGACGGTTGCCGCAGTCCCCGCCGCGCTTTCCGTCGTCGGCGCAGGATCGCCGCTGACACCAGCGGCATCCGGATCGTGCTTGACTGCCCCCGGTGTTGTCAGCGCAATGCCGGTGTCGGTGTTCTTTGCGCCATCGGTTGCATCCGGCAGTTCCAGGCTTGCGCCAGAAACCGCCACAGACTGCGGTTGACCGCCAGCCTGAACGTCAGTCGCCAAACAAACAAACGCGACGCAGGCAGACAAACAAATCGTAGCGATGCTTGCGCAATTTGGTTTTGAAGCTTTCACGTGGCGATCCTTCGAACCGGTTTTCCTCGTTGCCATTCAGTTACGCAATAACCGCGCCAAAACAGGTGAAAGCCATGATCCATTAATGTAACCAGTTTATCCAGAACGAGATGAATAAAACAGCATAAAGGTATATCCATTTAAAAAAGCCCGTAAAAAGTATTTATTGCAAAATACAATACATTTATGTATTAAACTTGCAGATAATATACATTAATGATTTGTTGAAATAGAAGAAAACCAAAAATGACGGACTTATATATTAACGTAACGTTATAATTACAAACAAGTTATGTCAATACAAATTAATTTCTCTGACATTTGGCATACCCTTTGCGATGTGACTGATCGGAACCGGAATAGCAAATTACAAAGCAGAAAGGGATTGGAGCAACATGAGCAGCGCAGCGACACCGCCGAAAGGAACCGGCAACGACAAACCATCAACCAAGGCGACATTGGGCCTGACAGGGCTGACGTCGAATGCCATGGCGCTGATTGCGCCAGGCGCATTTCTCTGGTTGACCTTCCAGATGCAATCGTTGTACGGCGCGCCCATGGCGGGCTGCGCCATGTGGTTTGGAATTCTTGCGGCGCTGTTGCTGTGTTTTGCCACGGCAATCAGTTACGCCGAGTTATCCAAGCTGTTTCCGGGCGCTGGATCCTCGTACCTGTATGCAGAACAGGCGTTCCTGTCGAAAACCAAGGCCTACAAATTTGCCCGGCTGGCAAAATTTGTGACAGGGTGGGCGAGTCACCTGTATTACTGGGTCTATCCCGGTTGCATGGTGGGTGTGACGGCGATTCTGGGCGGCTATCTGCTGAACCAGTTCTTCCCTGACACATTTGCAGGCAACTACAACAGTCCGCTGTTCATGTTCCTGTTTTGCGTCGTGTTCGCCTTTGGTGTCGCCTATATCGCGTTTCGCGGCGTCAACGGCACCACGGGGGTGAATGCGGCCATCAATGTGATCCAGATCTCCGCGCTGCTGGTCTTCACCGTCATTGCCATCGCGTATCGCCTGCACCACCCGCAGGATGCGCGCGGCTACCACCTGTCCAACGGGGTCGCGGTCGATTATCAGGTCGCACAAGAAGTCGTGAAAGACGAAAAAGGCGTCCCGCAACCCGTGCTCGGCGCGGACGGCAAACCGGCGTCGGTACTCGATGACAAGGGCAAGCCGCTGGTCGATGCCAAAGGTCAACCCGTCTATCAAATGCAAATGGTGGACTCGCAGGACAAGGACGGAACGCCCGTCATGGCCGACAAGGATGGCAAGCCCACGACAGATGTGAAGCTCGCGGCGCCATTCACCGTTAGCTACAAGCCCGAGGAAGCCATTACCAAGGATGACAAGGGCAACGCGACGTTCAACTTCCACGCCACGGCGGCCTCGGTCATCGCGCCGCACGGTTTCAACTTCATCTTCATCCAGGCCTGCATCGCGATTCTGATCCTGGTCGGATTCGAATCGGTCACGGCCATGGGCGAGGAGGCGAAAAATGCCCGGCGCGATGTGCCGCGGGCCGTGCTGCTCTCGCTGGCGATTCAGGGTGCGTTCTGCTATCTGCTGGAATACTTCGCAGCGAACTACTTCCTGAACAACGGCTACACCCTGCCGAACGCCGGCGCTTCGGGCGCGCCGCTGGGCGACATGATGGTCATTGTCGGCACATGGCTGTTCGGCAGTTACAGCGCCGGACGCGCCTTCATGCTCGTCCAGGCCTTGACGGTGTTCCTGGCGCTCATCGGCACGACACTGTCCTGCCTGAGCACCGGTGCCCGCGTGACCTACGCGATGGGCCGCGACGAGGAAGTGCCCTCCCACTTCGGGCTGGTGCATGGCAAGACGCTCTCGCCGTACCGGGCGATCTGGACGCTGGCCGTGATCTCCGCCATCGTGGGCGTCGTCACCTGCGTCGTCTATCTGGGCGGGCAGAGCACCGCGCCGGCCGCGCTCGATGCGAAGTATCACAACATCTGGTACAGTTTCGGCATCTTCTCGCCCGAGACCTATACTAGGCTGCCCAACACGCTGGTTATCGTCACGCTGATCAGCAACTTCGGCACGTTCATGCTCTACATGATCACGAACATCATCGCCATGGTCGCCTTCAAGGAACACCACTCGTTCAACGGCTTCAAGCACGTGTTCGTGCCGGTGTTCGGACTGATCGCCAACCTGGCCTGCATGCTGTTCTACATCATCGGGCCGTTCACGGTGGCCGGCATGAGCTGGAAAGAACCGTTTATCGCGCTGGCCTTCTGTACGCTGTGGGGCATCTACGGCGCGTTTTACTTCGTGAAGGCGAGCAAGGCCAAGAGGAAAGACATCATCCTCGCAAAAAGGCCAGTGACCGTCGTCGGCTAACGACGGGTTCTCCATCAACGCACACACCGGGCGGCGGTCGCGAAAGCGCCCGCCGCCTTGTTGCAAGAGGAAAGGCATACATCGCGCTGCGGGGCAGCGCTCCTGCAGATGCGCGAACCCCGTCAATCGGTGGGAGCGCTGCCCCGCAGCGCGATTTTTCTCGGTTTCTACGGCGGTTATTTTGTGTTCTAATGTTCCGATTGGAAGGCCGCTTTTATGGAAGTTGTCGCCGCAGATTGCACATCCCCCGGAACCGTGCGCACGGTCAACGAAGACGCGCACGGATTCTGGCAGCCGGAGACGCTGGAGGAAAAGCGCTCACGCGGCGCGATCGCCGTGCTGGCCGACGGCGTCGGCGGCCAGGGGCACGGCGAGATCGCCAGCCGGTTGGCGGTGGATACCATCCTGAAAACTTTTTGCGAAGCGCGCGACGGACTCGCTCCGACGCAAATCATCGCGCAGGCCGTGGACGCGGCGAATCTGGCGGTCTACGACCGGAATGTCGAGAGTCACGGTCAGACGCAAATGGCCACCACCGTGGCCATCGCGGTTTTCCGGAACAACCAGGTTACGGTCGGAAATGTCGGCGATTCGCGCGTGTATCTCATCCAAAAAGGGGCGATACAGCAACTGTCGACGGATCACAGTTATGTCGGCATGCAGCGGAAATTCGGCCTGATCAGCGAACGCGAGGCGCTGGCGAGCGAACAGCGCTCGATTCTCACGCGCAGCATCGGCCAGGAGCCGATGATCCGCGTCGATTGCGATGCCGCCACGGTCACGAAGGGCGATTGCATCGTGTTGTGCTGCGATGGGCTGTACACCTGCGTCAGCGATCCGGAGATCAGCGACATCGTCTGCCGCGTCGCGCCGGAGGAGGCCGCGCGGCAACTGGTCGCGCTCGCGGAAAAGCGCGGGGCGCAGGACAACATCTCCGTGCAGGTGATCCGCGTCGACCGCGTCGAGGCGGTCAGCAATTATCGCGGCTCACCCATTTATTATGAACAGGCGCAGCCGGTGGCCGCCGGCGAGTTTTATCCGGGCCAGGTCGTGGATAACCGTTTCGAGATTGCGGAGGTGATCAGCCGCAGCGGCATGGCCGTGATCTATCGAGCCGCCGATCGCGAAAGCGGCCAGGATGTCGCCATCAAAGTTCCGCACATGCAGTACGAGAGCGATCCGGGCTTTTTCGGGCGGTTTCAGCGCGAGGAGGAGATCGGCCGCATCCTGCATCATCCGTTCCTGCTCCGGTTCATCCCGGTCGAACACAAGAGCCGTCCGTACATCGTCACCGAATACCTGAAGGGGTACACGCTGGCGCATCTCATAACGACCGTCCGTCCGATGCCGGAGGCGGACGCGCTGAAAATCGGCAGCCGCATGTGCGACGCGCTCGACCACATGCACAAACACAACATCATCCATCGCGACCTCAAGCCGGCCAATATCATGCTGTGTTACGATGGCACGCTGCGCATCATGGATTTCGGCATCGCGAAAGCCATCCAGGGCCGTCGCCTCACGTTCACCGGGTTTACTCCCACGATGGGCACGCCCGATTACATGGCGCCCGAACAGGTCAAGGGCAAGCGTGGCGACGCGCGCACCGATGTCTATAGCGTCGGCGCGATGCTGTATGAAATGCTCAGCGGCGCCTCGCCGTTCGAAGGCGAAAACCCCTTCGTCATCATGAACGCGCGGCTCATCGGCGATCCCGTCGCCCCGCGCAAACTCAACCCGCTGCTTTCCGCCAATGCCGAGGAAATCGTCCTGCACGCCATGGCGCGCCAGCCGCATGACCGCTATCAAAACATCGCGGACATGAAGCGGGAACTTGACGACATCGGCGCGGTCGTCGTCACCGGACGCGCGGAAAGGCTGCAACCGCCCGCGAGCAGCCGATCCTCCATGCTCCGGAACATGCGCACAATCCTATTGGTCGCAGCCATTCCGATTGTGACGCTCATCATCCTTGTCATCGTGCTGCTGCTCCGTTTGCGCGCCGTCTCGCATTAACATCCTGTCCGCGCGGGGTTCAAAATCTAAAACTTTCAGCAAACAGATCTGTTGATGTAGTCAATCTTACGACGTTTTTGTTGTGTTACAGCTTTTGCAGGACAATATATAGATATATAAAAACAGCGATTCGTTTATGAATCATTTTGAATTCTTGCGTAACATCTTATTAACAATATAGTTGCGTCTATTTTATCAGAGCATTAAAACTCCGTGGCATAATTTCTGCATATCCATTCCTCGTACTCCCGATTCGCGTGTGAGAGACCATGAACTTGACAGGCATGCACGTGCTGCTGGGCGCATCAACGGCCATGCACAGGCTTCGGCAGCAAATCCAACAGGTGGCGTCCACCCAGGCCCCGGTGCTGATTCATGGCGAAAAGGGCGTCGGCAAGACCCTGGTGGCGGAGCTGATTCGCCAGGAAAGCCCGCGCCGCGAACGGCCGTTCGTCACGTTCGGATGCATCGAAACACCGTCGGACCTTCTGGAGCGCGAACTGTTCGGATTCGAAGGAATCGATTCCTTCGGCGCCTGGAATGTGGAGGCGGGCTGGTTGGCGAAAAACCGTGGGGGCACGATTCTGTTCGACGAGATTGCCGCGCTCGCCCCATCCACCCAGATCAAATTGCTGCGGCTGTTGGAAGATCGTGTGTTCGAGCCGTTGGGAAGCGGCACGCCGGTCTCGGCCGACATCCGTGTTCTGGCTGCCACGCGGCGTCCGCTGGAACAGCTCGTGCGCAGTCCGACGTTCCGGCAGGATCTGTATTACCGGCTCACAGTCTTTCCCATCCAGGTTCCTCCGCTGCGGGAGCGCAAACCGGATATTCCGACCCTGGTCGGCCACTTCATCGAAAAGTATGCCCGCGCGCACGGGAGAATGGTCAATGGCATCCTGGCTCCCGGCATGGCGCAGCTCATGCGACATCGCTGGCCGGGCAACGTGCGTGAGCTGGAAGAATGCATCGAAAAGGCGATCCTGGCGTCCACCGACGGCTGGCTGCGCATCGACGATCGCTGCTGTCCGGCCAATTTCTGGCTGTACGCTCCTGTGCATGACACGCCAACCGCGTAAATCCACAACACCAGGAACACCTGCATTGAAGGCCAGGCGAACCGCATATCCGTCGCAACAGGATTGCTGATGGCACAATCAACCAGCAAATTTGCATTGTTGTTTGGCCTTTGGCTTCAACTTACGCTCAAATCCAGCGCTTGGCAGCGGGTTTCCATGAACTAGCAGCTTTGTCGGCACAATGTTTGTGCTGTCACAACCCTAAGTCCGACAAGCTGCTAGGCTCACTGGTTGACATGCACCACCTTGGCGGGCGGAAAGCCGTTGAAGGTGGTGGAGGAGGCGATGCTGTAGGCGCCGATGTTCCTGCTGTAGAGCAGGTCGCCGCGCTCGAGATTGGACGGCAAATCCTCGGACATGGAAACCACGTCCAGCGCGTCGCAGGTCGGCCCGAACACCGTGCAGATCTGCTTCGGCCCCTTCCGGAACGCGCCGAAATGGTACGTGCAGTGGTCGAAGAGGATGCCCGAGAACGTGTGGTAGACGCCGTCGTCGATGTAGTAACAGAGCTTGCCGTCGCGCTCGGCCTTGCCGACGATCGCGGAAACCGCGGTGCCGGCTGTGGCCACGAGGAAGCGCCCGGGTTCGGCCAGGATCTGGATCTCCTTTGGAAAGAGCCGGTCGAGTTCCGCGTTGATCTTGCGGGCCAGTTCGCGGAACGGCTTCACGCTCTTGTCGTACGGCGCGGGGAAGCCGCCGCCGATGTCCAGCAGGTTCATCTTCGTGTAGCCGCGGGCCTTCGCCTCCTCGAACACGCCGGCGGCCAGGTTGATGGCCTGCACGAAGTTTTCGAAGTTGGTGGTCTGGCTGCCGACGTGAAAGCTGAGTCCTTCCACGACCAGGCCGGCGCGGTCGGCGGCCAGGATCAGGTCCACGGCCTCGCCGGGCGCGGCGCCGAACTTGGAGGAGAGCTCCACCATGGCGCCGGTGTTGGGCACCTTGAGGCGCAGCGCCAGGCCGGCGTGCGGCGCGTGCCGGGCGATCTTCCGGATCTCCTCGGCGTTGTCGTAGGTCACCAGCGGCTTGTACGGGTCGAGTTCGCGCAGCGTGGCGTCGGCCTTGATCGGGTGCGCGTAGATGATCTTGTCCCAGATCCAGTCCTGGCGTTCCCGGGGCGGCAGGTGCTGGACGATCTCGTACACGATGCGGAACTCCGGCATGGATGCCACGTCGAAGCTTGCGCCGGCCTGGAAGAGCGTTCGGACCACGGCGGGCTCGGAGAGCGCCTTGACCGCGAAATAGGCCTGCACCCGCGGCAGGTATTTGCGGAAGGTCGCGTAGTTGCGCCGCAATTCGTCGTGGTCCACGACGAACAGGGGCGTCCCGTGTTTCTTCGCCAGTTGCGCCAGCACCCTCGTTCCAACCATGCGTTTCCCCTCCATTCGAGAATCGGCGTGTAGATTACCGTGTTCTGCCCCGGGGACAACGTTAAAATGGAAGATTTCACCAGATCGTCGCGACGTGGGGATAGGCGCGGATCAGCCTGTCCGCCGTGACGAGCGCGGCGCCGTACCGGCGGCACAGCGCGACGATCATCCGGTCCGCCGGGTCTCGATGGAATTCGCCGGGCAAGCGCGTGCTGGCGATGGCGTCAATGGCTGACACGGGCTCGACGATCAGGTTGGGATAGGACCGCGCCTGTCGGAACCAGGCGTCCATGTCCATCGGCAGTTCCAACTTGCCCAGCGCACTTTTGACGGCAATCTCCCATACCGAGATGACGGACACCCGCATGCCGTCCGCCTTCTCCGCCTCGCGAATGGCGCGCACCGCCGGTGACGAAAGCCGCGACGGATCGTGCGCCCACCAAAGCCACACCTGCGTGTCCAATACGATCATGGCCTTACGCCTTTCGTTTGCCGTAACCGGTCCGTTTCTCCGCCACGCCCAACGCATTCCAGAGATCGGGCATGGGGTCATCGAAGTCTTTCGCCACCGCGATGGACTGACCGCGCAACGGGTAGCGCGTCTGCTCATTCCCCGCCGGTTGGATTGGCACGATCATGGCCATCGGTGCGCCGTAACGCATGACCACAATCGGCTCGTGATCCTGCGCCACCCCCGCGATCAGGTCAGGGAGGCGCATGCGCACCTCGGAAATGGTGAGTGATTTCATTGGAAACTCCTGTCTTGTACAACAAGAGTTGCACAATTCGACACGCACGTCAACCCGGTTTGACCCAAATTACGACTAAGGATGATCTGTCTTTTCGCGACTGGACACGGTTAACAAGTGCGTGTTGCGGATGCGGCAACGTGTGAAAAAAGAGCCGCAGATGAAACGGCACCATGCCCATGTCATGAAGGCCCAATTTCCGGGAGATGAGTGTTGCGAAATGCGTATTTACAAATACGACCCCACTTCCCCTCAAGTCCTTCTGTAACAGTTTAGCCCATTCCGGAATGTAGGCCTCTCTTTTATCAAAAATGTTGTTGCGCCGAGGGTTTAAATAGTCCATTATAGGCGTATTGCTACGCCTATGTAGCGGAAAGGATCCTTA
>Ga0118677_10013507_pt1 | contig 11725 bp, 9 predicted proteins | sample AliMusrvi5mmetaG_FD_86154 | JGI IMG/M metagenome (GOLD analysis project Ga0118677, IMG submission 86154) | reverse complement strand
ACAATGAGGGATGATAAAGAAGGCGTAATATTTAAAAAAATAGGATTATGAAAACAACATGCGACCGCCAGCAAGCCTGGCTTCTGAAAAGGTTCCACACGATGTGCACGAAGATTGGGATGACTCCGGATGAGAAAGCGACACTGATTTGCGGCTTCGGTGTTGAAAGCAGCTGTGATTTGACTATCGAGCAATTGACGCTTGTCTGCGATACCCTGGATAAACGAATTAATCCGGAGCTCATGGAAATTGACCGATGGAGAAAAAGATTGATGGCTTCGATTGGCGGGTGGCTGCGCCTTACATCGCAACCACAAGGCATCGAGAAGATCAAAGGGATTGCCTGCCGGGCTACAGGACACAAGGCATTTAATGAGATTCCCAAAGACAGGCTGATCAGTATTTATTACTCCTTCCTTCAAAAACAGCACGATTTCAAGAGAGTGGATGGTATCGTAAAAGAGGATTTGGAAACCTTATCAAATATGAACTAACCGGAAGCGGCTCCGGGGTTCGACTCCCCAACCGGTTCAATGACAATAATGTCAGATATAAAAAAACTAAAATGAAAAAAACTAATTTAATGGCACTTATAATGTTTCTAACATTAAGTGCATCGCCAGTATTTGCAGCTAAATCAAGCAATACTGCAAATAGTTCCGCAACTACTACAGAAACTGAAACCCGACTAACAACGGAAGAAGTGAATGCTTTGACTTCACGTGTTAAAGAAATACGGGATATGGACAAATCCGAACTATCGGCCACCGAAAAAAGCGAACTCAAAAGTGAACTCAAAGAGATTAAAGAAACCATAAAAAGTGAGCCCTATATTTATATTGGTGGAGGTACACTTATTCTTATCATAATCTTGTTGATCATCCTACTTTAAAAAACAGATGGAATAATTACTCACATTATTTTCAATAATAGAGTTCTGTAACACTATGGAACTCTATTTTTTAATATGATTGAAGAGGTTTGTTTTATTTAACTTTTAATGACGCATGTCAAATTTTAAATTTATTTTGGTCACTTATAACTATAAGCTTTTGCTGATGGTTTCGCTGATGTTTATCGGTTATACATCGGCTGTATCATCACAAACTTATTTTCAACAAGACGTGGCTTATAAAATTGAAGTCAAACTCAACGATAAGCGACATGAACTAAGTGCTTTTGAAAAAGTGGAGTATATCAACAACTCCCCGGACACGCTTCAATTCCTGTATTTTCATTTGTGGCCCAATGCTTATTCCAACAATAAGACCGAATTGGCTAAACAGCTATTTATGATGAAAGGGAGAGAAAAGTTATTCAATGATCCGGAATTGAGAGGCTATATCGATTCATTGAATTTCAAAGTCGATAACCTTTCCGTTCGTTGGGATTACCTGCCCAACCAATCGGACATTTGTAAAATATGGCTGAATACTCCTCTCCTACCCAACCAGTCGATAGTTATATCCACTCCTTTTCATGTAAAAATTCCCAAAGGCGTAACATCGCGATTAGGTCATATTGACGAATCGTATCAAATTTCGCAATGGTTTCCCAAACCAGCTGTTTACGACAAGAATGGCTGGCATCCAATATCTTATCTGGATCAGGGTGAATTTTATTCTGAATTCGGGAGTTTTGACGTCAGTATTACGTTACCCGACAATTATGTTGTAGGTGCTACAGGAGAACTTCAAAATATCCACGAACTCGAACAACTAAATGCCCTTGCCAAAGACACTACCTGGAAAAGCATCTCTATGCTTGGAAAAGTGAAACATATAAGCTCCTCGACACAAACAAAAACTTTGCGATATACAGGTAATAACATGCACGATTTTGCCTGGTTTGCCGATAAGCAATTCAATGTAATGAAAGGAAAAGTAGTGCTTCCCGAATCGGGCAGAGTGGTGACAACATGGGTCATGTGTACAAACCGGCAATCGAGGCTTTGGAGAAAATCGCTTGAATATACAAATCAGGCAATACTTGAATTTTCAAATCTGATAGGCGATTATCCATATTTAAGTTTCACCTTAGTTCAAAGTGCACTGAGTGCGGGGCTGGGAATGGAATACCCTGGTCTGGCGGTAATTGGGGTTACAAAAAATGCGTATACACTCGAAGAAGTCATTACTCACGAAATAGGACATAATTGGTTTTATGCTGCGCTCGGTTCCAACGAACGACGCTATCCTTATTTGGATGAAAGCATTACCAGCAATTATCAGGAAAGGTATATGACCAATAAATATCCCGACAAGAAACTCTGGGAAATTATTTTAGAAAAGAAAAAGCAGGCAAAGTTCCTACATGCTGATAAAATGCCTGCACGACGACTGGAGGAACTAGCCTGGTTAATTCTTGCACGAAACAATAGTGAACAGCCTGTTAACCTTGCATCAACCGATTATAGTTCTTGCAACTACAATCTAATGATTTACAATAAAGCATCCATGAATTTCAGTTACCTGAGAGCCTATCTGGACGATTCAATTTTCGATGCAGCCATGCACGATTATTATCGTACATGGAAATTTCATCATCCTCAGCCGGATGACCTTCGCAGTGAATTTGAATCGCATACGAATAAAAAGTTAAACTGGTTTTTTGATGATTTAATTGGTACTACGAAACGGCTCGATTATAAAATTGAGCGCATGCAAAACCACCGGCTTCTGGTGAAAAATAACGGGGAACTGATTTCTCCGGTAATTATTGCAGGCATAAATGGCGATTCAATTTATTTTGAAAAGTGGATTGATGGTTTTAGTGGGGAAAAATGGATTGATATCCCATGGGGAAATTATACCGAACTAAAAATTGACCCGAATCATGTAATGCCAGAATTATTCCGGCTCAATAATAATATCCGGACTTCGGGTATTTTTCCGAAGTCCGATCCTATAGTGCATCAACTTTTATTTGGGTTGGAGGATCCGGAAAAACAATCGGTCATGTATATCCCTGCTTTAAACTGGAATCATGAAAACGGATTAATGTTTGGATTAGTAATTTATAATGGGTTGCTTATATCCAAACCACTTGAATATCTTTTCATACCATTCTATACGTTCAACAACTCCAGTTTAGCCGGCTTTGGGAAAATTTCCCTCAATATAACACCCTACAATAAGTTGATTCGTTTGGCTAAAATTACGCTCGAAGGAACCAGATTTGGTGCACCGGGCAATAAAAACTACAACAAACTAAAAGCGGGAGTAGAAATAAATTTCAGGGCAAACAAAGCAAATAGTCCTATCAGGCAAAAAATATATGGAAACTATCTGCTGGCTTCCGATCTTTATCAAATTGAGAATATTGAACCTGTGAACATGAATTCTTACATTCAGCTGGGCTACAATTTGGAAAAAACAAGTTTAGTCAATCCGTACAATTTTCTGGTATCATTTGAATCAGGTGCTTCATTTCAGAAAGTGGCAGCCGATTTTAATTATAAAGTTAGTTATACGGGGAAAAATAATGGGTTGGAAATCCGTTTTTTTGCAGGAGTCATGCTTAGAAATACTTTACCGAACAGTTTCTACGCCCTTGCACCAAGTGGTAGAAGTGGGCGTGACCAATATCTTTACGTAGGTATGTTTCCCGATCGTTTTGGCGAATTTCCCACTTCGTTTTGGTCCAGACAAATGACTATCTCGGAAAGTGGATTAGTATCACCGATAAATGAACAACTTGGATACAGCAACTGGTTAATGTCACTTTCTCTGTCAAGTAATTTACCCGGAAAAGCAGGTAGAATTGGCATTAAACCTTTTGTTAATCTATTATTGAACGATCACGGTCTTGGCACGAGCAATAATTCTCCATTTTTCGGGGAAGCCGGACTTAAAATCGGGTTCTGGAATCTTTTTGAAATTTATTTTCCATTGCTGGTTACAGGCAACATTCAATCCATCAACGGTTCAATTAAAAACCGGATACGAGTTGTATTAAATCTTGATTTTTCTAATCGGGGGAAAATTGGGTTATAGACTTTAAATTTAAAACAAATACACTGTTACAACCACAGTTTTTTTGCATATCATCGTTTTTTACTATGAATTATGTAACTCTTTAATGAAATTATGTAACAGTCCGAACCAACAATTTCCTCACCTTTACATTGTGATAATTTAATCACAAATAAAATTCAAAAAAGATGAAAAATATTAGAAAAATGTTTGCACTGGTTATTTTATCCGGATTGATGCTGGTTGGTATTCAAAGCTGTAGTCAATATCCCGATAATAATGGAATCACATTTGTGTCAAAGACAGATCGTGTTTCAAAGACATGGAAAGTAGAAAACTATAAAGTTAACAATACTGATTACACTTCGCTGGCTTCGGCTTATACTGAAACATTTACAAAAAGTGGAACGTATTCTTTTCAGTGGTCTATCTTGGGCGGAACCGGTACCTGGAAGTTTCAAAACAGAAATGCAGAGATTCAGATTACCGGTGTAAGCAATTTGTCATCAAGGACATTGTTTATCCTAAGACTTGAAGAAAAAGCCTTTTGGTATTATTACATGGATGGCAGTGATAAAAAAGAATTTCACCTAATTCCACAATAATTCCCGTAAATAAAAGATCTTACAAGTCAATGTAAAAATGTAAATCGAAGTGATTCAACTAGTTTGTTTTGCTTCGAACATTTTTGTTTTTAATGACTTATTTAAAGTTAATCAAATCTATAAAAAAGAAAAATGAATATCAAGAGAGTTTTTGGAGCATTGCTAACTGCACTGGGAATTGGTGGCTTAATTTATGCCGCAATTTTATTTATGAATTTGTCGGGTAGTACCCATAGCATAAAAGAAGTAATCGTTTATTGTGTGCTTGGAATTGTATTCTTTCTTTCGGGCATTGGGCTGATACGAACTGTAAGAGACAATTAGTTCTTATTTGCGTTATTTGATGACTATTTTATATTTCGTTATCCAGATTAAATTATGAATTTCGTAGATTATTATAAAATATTAGGGTTGGATAAATCGGCATCTCCCACGGATGTCAAAAATGCATACAGGAAGTTAGCCCGTAAATATCACCCTGATTTAAATCCAAACAACGCAGATGCAAAAAGTAATTTTCAACAAATTAATGAAGCGAATGAAGTATTAAGCGATCCTGAAAAACGGAAGAAATACGACCAGTACGGAAAGGATTGGCAACACGCTGAAGAATTTGAAAAGCAGAAGCAGCAGCAGTCACAATCATACGGTTCGCATCGAGGTGGAGGATTTTCCGATGGACAATCCAGTAGTGATTTTTCCGATTTCTTTGAGTCCATGTTTGGGGGCAGCAGAACAACTGGGGACAGACAAACAAAATACCGCGGTCAAGATTATACAACCGAAATACATCTGGAGTTGATTGACGCATACAAAACACACAAACAAACCTTAACTGTAAATGGAAAGAATATCCGGATAACCATTCCTGCCGGAGTGGAAAACGGGCAAATAATCAAAATCTCAGGACATGGTGGCATGGGTATAAATGGAGGTCCGAATGGTGATTTATACATTGCTTTTTCGGTAGCCAACCATCCCAACATAAAACGTCTGGGGAATAATTTATTTGCTTCCGTAGAGTTAGATTTATATACTGCTTTGCTTGGAGGTGAAATTACCATCAACGCGCTGGATGGTAAAGTAAAACTAAAAGTAAAACCCGAAACTCAAAATGGGACGAAAGTGAATTTGAAAGGCAAGGGATTTCCGGTTTATAAAAACGAAGGACAATTTGGCGATTTACAAGTGACGTATATAATCAAAATGCCGACAAATCTGACAGATAAACAGAAGGAAATGTTTGAAGAATTGAGAAAAATGTAGTCTAATCAGAAAAACTCTAACCTATGCAAACAAAATATTTAATAGCAATAGACGATTTTTGTGCAAACCACAAAATCGACATTTCATTTATCAGTTCATTGCAAAAAACAGGATTGATTGAGATTACAACCATTGAAGACTCAGGATTCATTGCTGCTGACCAGCTATTGGAACTGGAAAAATATGTACGTTTTTATTACGAACTGGACATTAATCTCGAGGGCATTGAGACTGTAACATATTTGTTGCAAAAAATAAACAACTTACAGAATGAGATTAAAACGCTAAACAACAAACTTCGACTTTATGAGTCTGAATAAAATGATTGAATTTATGATGTAAAACTACTTTTAAAACTAATTCAAAATGAAAGAAAATAAAAAATTGGGTGTTTGGATGGATCATTCAAATGCCATATTAATGGAACTTTACAACGACATGATTGATTCAAAAAAAATTGAAATCAAGCCAGTACAAATAGAAAAAGATAATGTGGATACGCATAAAATTCAAAAGCACAGCAAAGAACAAAGTCATAACCAAGCTGTATTTTTTAAAGAGATAAGCGATATTATCATGAATTACAATGATGTCCTTCTGTTTGGACCAACTGATGCAAAAAACGAATTGTACAATCTATTGAAAGGCGACCACCAGTTTGAAAACACCAAAATTGAGTTGAGAAATACTGATAAAATGACTGAAAATGAAATACACGAATTTGTTGTTGAGTATTTCAGATAAAAGTTGGATAATAGTTATCAATGCGGAGCAGGGAGTTTAACTAGTTCCCATAAATGAAATTTTTCAAATGAATAAAGCACTTTCCATTCTTAAGAAAACCTTTAAAGCTATCTTATGGGTGGTGATGGTTTTTATGCTTTTATTTCTGATTGTTGCCGGAATTATTCAGATTCCGGCTGTTCAAACCAAGATAGTTCATGCTACAACTTCATTTGTAAGCAATAAAACCCATACGCGTGTTGAGATTAAAAATGTCAGCATTTCTTTCCCTAAATCGGTGGTTATCATAGGACTTTTTCTGGAAGACTTAAACAAAGACACCTTAATTTACGCAGGCAAAGCAAAAGTAAATATCGTACTCAAAGACCTGTTGACTAACAAAATATGTATCAAAAATATCGAGTTGGAAGATTTGAATCTGAACTTGTATAGCACTAAAACAGATTCACTGTTCAACTACAATTTCCTGATAACTGCCTTTGCCGATACAACTAAGACTAAGACTGATAAAATTAAATCAAAAACTCCCTCTGCCTGGACATTTACGATTGACAATGTAATTCTGAAAAATAGCAGGTTTTGTTACGATGATGAGTTTGGCGGAATGAATGTGCAGGCTTCGCTCGAAAAGCTGGGAATAAAACTGCATGAAATCAATTTTGAGAAATCTGTTTATGCCATTGACAATTTGTTAGTTGAGAAATTGAGAGCCAATGTGTTGCTGACCGAATCCGCAGAAAAATCAAACAAAAAGTCATACGGCTTGTTACCTAAAATTACGGCTAATAACATCCAAATCAACAATTCAACCATAAACTTCGGTGACTCAATAAACAAACAAAGCTTTTTAGCAACCATTAAACGTTTTGAATTAAAAGACGGAAGTGTCGATTTGCAAAATAAATTGGTGAACCTTGGCAAAATATACTTGTCGGAGAGTGATATCCGGTACAAAACAACTGCGTCAGCGCCACCTAACTCAACTATGAAAGTTCCTGCTACTTTTAAAAATGAATGGATAGTGACTGTTAGGCAGATTGATCTGCAGGAAAATTCAGTGGCTTACACCGTGGGAGGCAAGCCGAAAGCAAAAAAAACATTTGACACAGACAAGTTGAATTTCAGCAAGTTGAATTTTTTAGCCAGTGATTTGTTTTATTCATCTGAATTCACAAAAGTCTCCGTGAATAAATTCAGTACCATTGATCAGAACCACTTTTCCATTACCCGCTTTGAAACCGATTTCAGTATAGATAATCATTCCATTACTGCAAAGAATATAATAGCCAACACCACTAACTCATCTCTGGTTGGTAATATGAATATACGTTTTGAATCCCTGCAATCGTTAAAAGATTCATTGCCATACCTGGTTTTGAATATAAATCTGAAACGGGCCAGTTTCAAAAATGCTGATATTCTTTATTTCAGTCCGTCACTTAGTGCACAGGATTTTTTTAAAAACAAAACAAATTCAACCACCATTTCCGGTCTGATTTATGGACGAGTAAATAACCTGAAAGGAAAAAACGTGGTGATACGAACCGGAGAAAAAACGTTATTGGAAACGGATTTCAGCATCGTTGGTTTACCAAAGGTTGAAACAGCTTATTTTGTTTTCCCAAACACGAAACTGATTTCGGGTAATCAGGATTTGCAAATGATGGTTGGTTCTTACATTCCCCAAAGTATCAGTCTGCCCGAAGATATTAGGCTGTTGATTAACTTCAAAGGAAAGTTAAAGTCTTTTGAAACAACACTTGGCATGATTAGTAGTTTTGGAGTTGTTAATCTGGCGGTAAGCTTAGATCCGCAGGAGAATTTCATTGCCAACATGAATATGGTTGATTTCGATATGGGAAGTTTGCTGAAAAACAAAGCCATTTATGGGCCAGTTTCATTAACCGCCGAAGTGAACGGTCATGGATTGGATTCAAAAACATTGAAAGCGCAAATCAAAGCGGATGTTTCGCAAATTTACCTGAAAAATTACACTTATCACAACCTGAAAATTGATGGTAATGCCAGTAGCAGGGAGTTTTCAGGGAAAATAAACCTAAATGATAAAAACGCCGTGCTGGACTTCGAAGGTTTGGTGAACCTGAATCCCGATCAGGAGCGCTATAAATTCCATTTGAATGTGCAGGGAGTCGACCTTCAAAAACTCAATTTCAACGAAAATGATATTCGCGTTGGAATGGATGCTAGTGCCGATTTTAAAGGCGGAACGGTTGACAAACTAAACGGAACAGCCGGAATCACAAAACTGATACTAACGCATAACGAAAAAAAATATTTGCTCGATTCGGTACTGGTTGCTTCGGTTAATGCTCCGAACAAAAGTGAGTTTAATTTCAATAGCGCACTTATTGGGTTAAAGTATGAGGGTACCATTTCCCCCACCTCACTTCCGGATGCGCTAACCCAATTCATTAATAAATATTTTTCATTTACGGCTACTAAAACTCCGAAAAAGAAGATTGAACCATCCAGCTTTGCTTTTGAAATTCAACTTCACAATCATCCCATTTTGTCGGAAGTTTTGATACCCGAACTAAAAGAATTTGAGCCAGGAATTATTACCGGAAACTTTGACAGTCAGAAAAATGAGTTGAAACTGAATGCTTCCATGAAGCATATTCTCTATGGAACCACCGAAATTAATGATCTGGCATTGGATGTACATTCCGATTCTACGGCATTGAAATACTCCCTTTCAAGTTCATCAATTTCCAACTCGCAAATCAACTTTTCAAACTTCCTGTTTACAGGGAAACTGGCTGATAATAAAATGTTGGTCAATATTTCTTCTATTGATGATGCCGGAAGTAAAAAGTTGTTGATTCAGTCGCAAATTACAAAAGATAAAGACAACTATAAACTAGCACTCAATCCTGCGAATTTCTATCTGATGAATAACCGTTGGGACATTGCCCCCGATAACTACATAGAATTTGGCAAACCCGGTTTTCTGATTCATCATCTTTACATGAACAATGGTCAAAGTCAGGTGAATGTGGCTTCGGTGAACGATAAGTTTAACGATGATTTGAACATTGCCATTCGGAATTTCAAAATAGAAGACATTGCACGCATTGTACAAAAAGACAGTATTCTGGCTAAAGGAAATGTAGATGGAAATATTTTACTGAAAAGGGTAAACAACTCATACGGAATCATTGCCGATGCTAACATTACCAACTTATTTGTTCGAAGTGTTCCCATTGGCAATCTGGCTCTGAAAGCCAATAATCCTACCTCCGAGCGATTTGATATTAATGCGAAACTATCGGGTACCAACAATAATCTGACTGCAACCGGTTTTTTTATTCCAAACGGCGGCGATAATTCGCTGAACATAAAAGCGAACATTCAGTCGCTTTCAATGAAAACGGTGGAAGCATTCTCGATGGGTCAAATGACCGAAGCATCAGGTACTGTTACAGGTAATTTTCTAATTACAGGAAGAACCGACGCACCTGAAATAAACGGAGTATTAACATTTAATAATGCATTTTTAAAACCCACTTATCTGAACAATCGCTTGGAATTAAAACATGAAACAGTTCAGATTAAAACAGATGGTATTTATTTCAATAATTTTACGATGTTAGATGTCAATAAGCACGTTGCAACTATTGATGGTGAAGTGAAAATGAAAAATTTCTCCGATTATATTTTTGGTTTGCATGCAAATTCTAAAGACTTTATGCTCTTCAATACTACGGCTAAAGACAATAAAGAATTCTATGGGCGAATGATTATCGACAGTAAAATTGATGTGACAGGCCCCATTTCACTTCCTATTATAAACGCTCGATTGAAAATAAAAAAAGGATCGAACTTTACCTTTGCAGTGCCCGAAGACAAACTCACTACCGACAAAGGCGAAGATGTGATTGAATTCAACGATTCAACAGCTTTAAGTTCAATTTTGTATCGAAAGGACAAAACCATAGCCAAGAAAACTAGCTTTAGTGGCTTTGATTTGGCTTCCATTATTGAAGTGGATAAAGAAGCAACATTGCGGTTATTAATGGATCCGACTTCATCCGATTCATTGGTGGTTAGAGGCGATGCTGCTTTAAGTTTCATTATGGACAGAAGCGGAAAAATGAGCTTGACAGGAGCGTATAATCTGAACGACGGAAGTTACCTTATTTCCTTAGAACAAGTTATTAAGCGAAAATTTAATATCGTTTCAGGAAGCACCATTATCTGGAATGGTGATCCTTTGGATGCCGATATAAACGTGAATGCGACCTATTTGGTTCGGGCAGCTCCGTATGATTTGGTTGCCGATCAGATGGCCGGTTTAAGCGATGTTGAAAAAGGAGGTTACAAACAAATGTACCCATTTTTGGTCATGCTTAAATTGCGTGGAGCGATATTAAAACCGGAAATTACTTTTGAAATTCAGTTACCTCCCGAAAATAAAGGAATTCTGGGTGGTACTGTGAATCAAAAACTGACCATGCTCAATGAAGATCCATCGCTACTAAACAAACAGGTTTTTGCGTTATTGGTATTAGGTCGGTTTGTACAAGAGAATCCATTAGCAACCGAATCGGGTGGAGCTTCTACCCTGATTCGTTCCACTGTGGGTAATTTAGTGTCAGAGCAACTAAACCAGATAAGTTCAAAAGTGGTGAAAGGCGTGGATTTGAACTTCAATGTGCAATCGTATGATGATTATCAAACAGGACAAGCACAAGGAAGAACACAAGTAGAGATTGGACTGAAGAAACAGCTTTTCAATGATCGGTTGTCGGTTCAACTTGGAGGAGCGGTTGATGTAGAAGGCGATAGGGCAAAACAAAATTCGGCCAGCGAAATTACAAGCGATGTTACAGTAGAATACAAACTAACGAAAGATGGTGTATATCGCCTGAAAGGTTTCAGGCATAATCAGTACGAAGGTGCCATTGAAGGTCAACTGGTTGAAACTGGTGTGGGTATAGTATATGTAAAGGATTTAAATAAATGGAAAGATTTAAAGAAAAAGAACCCCTAGCCCCAGTCATGTTCGGAAGATTACCAAGCGAGGAAATTAAGGAAAATCAAATTGAAATTCTGATTGAAAATCAGAAACAAAAAAACATGGTGTTTTATCAACAAAAAAACATGGCACATGTT
>Ga0118677_10013506_pt1 | contig 11725 bp, 8 predicted proteins | sample AliMusrvi5mmetaG_FD_86154 | JGI IMG/M metagenome (GOLD analysis project Ga0118677, IMG submission 86154) | reverse complement strand
GTCTTATGTTCCAATCCCCAACCTGCAGATCCGGGCGGACGGAGACCAGTAAAAAGGTATGGCAATCGGTAGAAACTGCTGTACAGGGCGCCTCCCCCGACTATTCCTGGGTTATGATGCGAGAAGTCTCCAATCGCTAAAGAAGAGCCGGGACCGCAATCATCAAAAACATCTTCATCAAATATTCCCAATGCCCCGCAATAGGCATGTCCCTGCAGGTTTCTACCCACCAAGTCATTTTCATTACCTATCCCTTTGGGGAAATACCGGGATTTGGAATTGAGCAGTAATCTGGCTGTTTCTGTTGCCGATGCAGAAAGAACCACCAGGTCTGCGGTTTGTATTTGTTCCCTGTTTTTTTCATCAAAATACCTGACCCCGGTTATTTTTCCGTGATCATTTACAAGTATCCCGCTCACAACACATCTTGTCCTCAGTTCACAATTTCCACTTGCCAGGGCAATTGGGATTACCGTATTATGGGTTCCGCATTTGGCATTTACCGGGCAGGCAAATCCTACACAGGTACGCATTCTGATACATTGAGGACGACCTCCGTAAGGAATTGAATTTCTTAACATTGGCGCAGGATATGGATGAAACCCCAACCGTCGGGCGGCGGCTTCAAGGATCCGCGCTTCTTTGTTGTGTGGGAAAGGGGGCATCGGTTGAGGCTTTTTACGTGGCGGTGCAAACGGACTCTGGCTATCATCACCGGCGACGCCAATTTCCCATTCAGCTTTTTCATAATAAGGCTCCAGATCATCGTACGAAATTGGCCAGTCTTCCAAAGTGGAACCTTCCACATGCCCGTAGGTAGTTTTCATTCTGAAATCTTCAGGCATAAACCTCCATCCTAATGCCCCGTAACTAACTGTACCCGAACCCACACACGCCGCAACATTATTATAGCTGCCTTCACTTGGCAGGACAATCCGGGTACTCCCGTCAGCTGATTCCACAACTCTGCAATAATGCTCATCATCAGGACCATATGCATTCCCTAGAACCGTTATTCGCTGTGATATCAGTTCATCATGGTCATGGTCGTCAAGGGTAACCCATCCCCCACGTTCGAAAAGGACGACAGACATGCCGGCAATACTCAGCTCTTTGGCAACCACTCCACCTCCGGCGCCGGCACCAACGATAATCGCATTGACATGTTTATTTTTCATAAACTAACCTTTATACCGGTTTTGTCCAATAATAAAAGGGTAGTCGAGTCCGATCATCTTATAACTGACATAATTTTTATTTCCCCCATGGCGTGGACTTCCATAAAAACCTTGCATGGAGTGGTCGCGGATCAAACCAAAAAATGTCTTGTCGGAAATTTCTTTCCAGATTTTATTTTCCGGTGAGTTTGGTTTATCTCCTATCTCCAAATCAGCCAACTTCCCTGCTTCCATTTTTTTAAGAAATTCAGTTTGATCATCCCATGATAACGATTCAAATTTATTCCCGTAAAGTTGATTACAGGATGCCTGAACCGCGGCAAGCCCACTTCTGTATTTTACCTGATGACGTAGGTATGGACCTAATAGCTGTTTATCAATGTAATTAATCACGCCTGCATCCTTTGCACCTGGCCATTCATCTGTAGGGATGATTTGTTCTGTGATGGCATCAATCAAGGAAGCTTCTTTTTCGGTAAAGAATCTCAAATGAGATTTGGTAGTGCGGCCTGAACACCCAGGAAATAAAAGGATGCTCCCTGAACCAACTGCTGTCATTTGTAAAAATCGTCTTCTGGATAAATTATTTTTTTCCATAATTTATAAATTTTGTCTATTGTATCTTGATCTTTAAAATCCAGGCATGTTCGCACGGCCTTTTATTGACTTTTTGTAATTGACCGGGAAGTTTTACAGTAATCCCTTCACCGGAACTATTCCATTCCAATGAGTTATGATCTCCCAACATCTCAATTTCACTGCCGGATACCGGTTTTATCCCCTTCAGTTGCAGCTCCTCTCCGGGCCACTCTTTGAGGATGGCATAAACATATTTGCTATCCTTGCTTCGGGTAAAAGCAACTGAACCCTCCACTTGACGCGTGAATGGACGTGTTGCATAAATCCCTTCCCCGTTCACTTTCAGCCATTTTCCAATATTTTTCAACCGGTTTTCCTGAATTTTTGGTAAAGCCCCTTCTCCATCCAGATTCACAATTAAAAGAAGGTTACCTCCATGGGCTACAATGTCAACAAACTTATCAATAAATTCCTTTGAACTGATTACATTTTCCTCGGTGTCCTGCCAGTTATATCCGAAGGACTGACTTATCCCCCAGCATGCTTCCCAGGCGTGGGTCGTTTGTTTGGCCTCCTTCTCCATATCGCCATACTCATTGGTAAAGAAGTCGCCTCTCCTTGACCTTAACCATTTTCCATCCTGTGTTCCATACCTGTCATTAATAGCGACCTCTTTTTTACCCTCTGCTTTGTTATAAAAATAGGATGCGATGTCGTAGGTGTGCAAATCTTCGGCCTTGGTTGACCAATCTCCATCGTACCAAATAAGATCAGGACCGTACTTATCGATAAATTCTGTAGCCTGGGGAACGAGGTAATCGGTTGCAAAATTCTTTACAGCGATTTTCCCCGATGACTTCTTCTCCAATTCGGGGGAGTATGGTTTTACCGCTCCTCCCCATAACCGGTTTTGCAATTTACCTTCAGCATCAATTAAGGGGTATTCCCATTCTTCAATACTGAAGTAAAATCCAAATTTCAACCCTTCTTTTTGGCAGCTTTCAACCAGGGGTTTGATCAAATCCTTTCCGGGTCCCATGTCCATGGCATCCCGCTGCGTATAAAACGACGGCCAAAGGCAAAATCCTCCGTGGTGCTTACTAAACGGTACGATGTATTTCATCCCGGCATCTTTTGCAATTTCGACCAACTTTTTGGGCTGGTATTTACTGGCAGTAAACAAAGGGATAAAATCGTCCCTTTTAAAATCTTTACTCCAATTCTTTTCATGGTATTTTATAAATGCTGAGTCTGTATCGAGCCGGAATTCATACCAGTCGGGGTACATGGCACCCTTCTCTTTTTTTGGGGCCCAACCGGCAACCGACCAGAGCCCCCAGTCGATGAACATCCCAAACTTAACATCCTTAAACCATTCGGGTGCCTGATGAGTATCGATTGATTTTGGGTTTGGCTTCCACTTTCCTTTATTGTTTACTTCGTTGACTTTTTCATTCTGTTTGGCAGCTGACTTCATCATCGTTTCTGAAAAGTTATTTTTTAAACTTTCCATTGAATATTTGGATTTGACAGGCTGAAAATTCTCTGGCCTCCTGTTCCGTTCAGGAGCAGAATGCATTTTATCTCCCTGGGAGGTTTGTCCATATCCCGAAATAAAAAGCAACAAAAACAATAATCCGGTAATAAATTTTATTCTCATTATTTTATAGTTTTTTTATTTACAAACTGTTATAAGATGGGCAATTTGAGGTTCCTGTTCCCCATGTGTAATTTGGCTGATTTCCCATTTCAAATTCGATAGTGACAATCCCCTTTTTGAATATATCCTTATGTTGAAACCAGTTTTTGGTATAATCTTTACCATCAACTCTTACTGACTGGATATATGTATTCTTATCGCTGTTGTTTTTTGCTGAAATTATTAATTTTCCACCAAATCCATGGTCAAATTCCAGGCGATCAAATAACGGCGATCCTATCATGTATTGCCCCTGCCCATGATTTACCGGATAAAAGCCCATTGCACTGAAAATATACCAGGCTGACATTTGACCGGTATCTTCATTTCCACAATAACCTTCAGGGGTATTATCATATTGAGAAGTCATGATCGTCCGCACCCTTTCCTGCGTCTTCCAGGGTTTTCCCAGGTAGTTGTACAAATAGGGGATATGCTGACTAACTTCATTCCCATGAGCATATTGCCCAATCATCCCACTCATATCACCCGAAGCTAAAGCATATTTTTGTTGTGGTTTTACCCTAAATAAGGAATCGAGTTTTTGAACCATCACCTCCTTTCCACCCATTAAATCAGCAAGACCAACCGGATCGTGCGGGACAAAGAATGTCCATTGCCAGGCATTCCCTTCCATATAATCATCAAACCTGTGATGGGAAAAAAACGGATCAAATGGTTTGCGCCAGGTGCCGTCATCCATCCGCCCCCTCATAAAATTTGTGCTATTATCAAATACGTTTTTATAATTTGCCGACCGGTTTATGAAATAAGTATAATCTTCCTTTTTTCCCAGCATTTTGGCAAACTGGGCCACTGTCCAATCGTCGTAGGCATATTCCAGGGTTTTTGCCACCGATTCGTATTCCAGGTTGGCAGGTACATAGTTGTATTTTTTGTAATTTAAAAGTCCCACAAAACGCCTCATATCCAATCCAAAATTATCTTTCATTGCAGATGATTTTACAGCTTCATATACTTTCTGAACATCGTAATTGCGGATGCCTTTGTAATAGGTATCTGCAATCATCGGGACGGAATGAAACCCCTGCATGGTATGTGTCTCTTCACCGGCAACCACCCAGACTGGCAACAGTTTGGAAATCTCATAATGTGAGAGCATTGTTTTTACATAGTCGTTAGCCACTTCAGGGTCAATCAATGTCAGCAGGGGATTGGCCGCCCTGAATACATCCCATGTGCCGATATACCCGGAGTAGTGGTTATACCCTTTTGCGGTATATACCCGATGGTCCGGTCCACGATATTCACCGTTGGTGTCCATGTACAACATGGGATAAATGAGTACATTGTAGAGGCCGGTCATAAATTGTTTTTGTTGTTTCATGCTTCCCCCTTCCATCCTGAATTTCCCCAGCTCTTTCCTCCATTCTGATTTATTTGCTTCGACAATTTGCTGAAAATCCCATCCCGGGATTTCTGTACGAAGATTTTGCCAGGCATTGGCAATACTCACAGGTGATATGCCTACTTTTACAAGCACGGTGGGGTCGTTTTCTAAATCAAAATCGAAGTTGGCCTTTGTATGAAGATTTGATGATTCCATTGCTCCGGTCAGGTATTTCCCGCCGGATTCGATTCCATGGTTTCTGAACGGACGTGAAAATTCCATAGCAAAATAGACGTGCATAGCATCTGCCCATCCATCCGAGATCCGGTATCCTTCAACCCTTCGATCATCAATAATCCTTAAATAAGCGACTGTGGTAGTATCGTAACTATCCTCTTTTACAATGGTGCACGCTCCGGTATTGCCATGAGCCAGGTCCAATATAATGTGAGATTGTTTGCCTTCCGGAAATTTGTACTGGTGAAAACCACACCGTTTAGTGGCAGTAAGCGAAACATCAATATCATAATCGGCAAGTCTAACCCGGTATAACCCTGGTTCTGCATGCTCTTCCTGATGACTGAACCGCGATCGATACCCTGAATTAAGATCATTTTCATTGCCGGGATTAAATTTAAGTGTTCCTGTTGTTGGCTGGAGCAGAATATCCTGGAAGTCACCGCATCCTCCTCCGCTTTTATGGGTATGTGAGAACCCGATAATGGTTTTGTCATTAAAATGGTAGCCGCTGCCGTAAGTCCTGGTATCAGGCCCAAGTTGAACCATTCCATGGGGGACGACAGCCACCGGAATTACTGCTCCATTTCCTCCTGTTCCAATTAATACATTTACATCATACAAAACATCATCTTTGCATGGTATATTTTGTCCTTTACTCTGCAAACCAATGAAAATTAGTAAAAAGAAAATTGTAAAATGACGTGTTTTCATTGCTGTTGTTTTTAATTATTTTTTATCGATTAGATAGGAGCCCAATGGAACCCATCACACGGCAAATATCACCTACTGAAAGAACATCATCATCAGTTGCCCAATAGGTTTCTTTGTTGTCGTCAATCAGGTTCGATGCATTATATCTTTCAGCCTTTCCACGACATGAACTAACCGTCACTTTCGCCTTCTGGGCAAGATTGTCAAAAAAAATATAATCAATCTTTTTCTTCCAGAGTAGTAATACTTTAATATCCTGTTCGGGTATCAATCCTCGATTATCAAAGGCAAAAAATATTAATAGTAAAATGAAGATTTTCATAATTATAACCTGTTTTTTATTTATTTACTACTTCGTCGAAAACGCGAACATAATCCACAATAAATGCATCCGGTAAAACTGCTTTTTTCAAAATTTCAGAGGGCTGATTTCGGTTCACATTTCGATATCCCATACACTCAGTTGAGACTAAAATGAACTGTTCAACGTCCGAAACCGGTCCATCAACACTCCATGATACTTTTCCGTCAACATAAAAGATATAACCAGATTTGCTCCAATACAATCCGAATGTATGGAACTCTTTAGACGTATCCTCAATCTGCAGACTTCCTGAACCTTTTTGTTTGTGATCCGTTCCATAACCATCCCAGTGGATGTTATGACTAATCTTATTGTCGCGGGTGAAATTTTCCATAATATCCATTTCAACACCTGCACGTGAAGGATCCAGGCATGACCCAACAACAGGAGATTGCATCCAAAATGCAGACCACCAGCCTGGTTGTTTTTGTAACTTGCACCTGATTTCATAGTATCCGTATTTATGCACAAATTTAGGAGGTTTGATGCCGGCAATAGGCCAAGTCAGACCATTGGTATATGGTGTGCCCGGGCGATCCATGTAGTTCTCTCCTGTTTGTAGGTGGGGGGAAAAATATTGTCCGTTTTTTTCGATCAGGTTTAGGTAAAGCAATCCGTCTTTCACTTCTACACCTTCAGTAGTAAAAGTCTGGTGGCGGGTCTGCATGATATGCAACCGAAATCCCCACTTAGTTGAATCCAGGGTATTGCCGTCGAACTCATCATTCCAGATTAGCATCCAGTTTTTTCCTTGTGGTAATTGACTCTCAAACTGCCTTATAGTTTTCTGGGAAAAAACTTCAATCCCAATCAGGAATAGAATAAACGCTAAACCGATTCCGTAATTCTTTTTCATTTGTATATTGTTATGTCTAAATTGATCTCTTTAAAACTTTAAAAGCTAATATCAATAAATTTCGATGTTTGAAATTACGGGGCATCCTTTTGAATGCTTTATGTTGATCCTCAACTTTTGTGTCTCAACTAACTTGTCCAGCCTGAGGATCCGCTTGTGACCAATAGTGGTACCCACAGCAATTTCCTGCCAGGAATTATCCTTCCATGCTTCAATATTAAACTTACCAACCCGTTGTCCGAGGCAAATATATTCCTGCAAAACGATATACCTGACGATTTGGGTCTTGGCCAGGTCAAATTCAATACTACCCTGTAATACGCCATCGTCTGTGGCCCAATAGGTTTCCTTGTTGCCGTCGTTCAGGTTCGATGCGGCAAACTGCATGGATTTGCCCCTGTAGGTGTTGGCTTTTACTTTACACCCCAATGCAAGATTGTTTGCGAAAGCTTCATCGATCAGTTTTTTCCACCCTTTAAGGGATTTCACATCATTTTCATGCACCAGACCATGTTGATCGGGCGGGATATTGAGAATCAGGTTAGCTCCTCTGCCTACAGAGTTCAGGTAGATCTCGAAAAGTTGCTCAGGCGTTTTTACCTTGTTGTCTTCAGAAGCATGGTAAAACCATCCAGGACGGATTGAAACATCTACCTCTGCTGGTATCCATTTTTTACCATTTACAGCACCATGATTCAGGTAATTGTTCTTAGAATTGCCCATAGTTCCATTGTAGATGGAATCATTGTTGATCATGCACCAGTTAGGGTCGCCAACATAGCCGTTCTCGTTTCCACACCACCTGATATCAGGTCCGAAATCGCTAAAAAATATAATATTGGGTTCCATTCCCCTTACCAGATCGGTGGTGGTGGGCCAATCATAGTATTCAGGTATTTTTATTTTGCGCTTCTCCTTTGCACCACCGTAATATCCGTCACCGCCGTTGGCCAGGTCGAACCACATCTCAAATACCGGTCCGTAACTGGTGAACAACTCCTTAAGTTGCTTACGATAGTATTCCACATATGATGGGCTGCCGTAATCTGCCCTGTTACGGTCCCACGGTGAAAGGTAAATGCCAAATTTCAGACCATACTTTTTGCACGACTCACTGACATCTTTCACTACGTCCCCCTTGCCATTTTTCCATTTGCTGTTTCTTATGGAATGGTTGGTAAACGCACTGGGCCAAAGACAGAACCCGTCATGGTGTTTGCAGGTCAGCATTACCCCTTTAAAACCTGCCACTTTAAAACTCTCAATCCACTGGTCTGTATTCATCCCGGTCGGGTTAAAGACTTCGGGGCTTTCATCCCCATACCCCCATTCTTTATCAGTAAATGTATTCGTTGTAAAATGAACAAAGGCATATTGTTCCATGTCTTGCCAGGCTAACTGCCGTTCGGTTGGAACAGGAAGAACTGGTTCCGGCGTGATTACTTTTTTATTACAGGAAATTGTAAACATGACACTTGTCACAAATCCAAATATCAATAAGGATAATTCTCTTTTCATAAAGTTTGGTTTTCTAATTACTGCTTAGTTCGGAAAATCTTCCCTCATTGTTCCCCAGGAGACAGAAGGTTTATCTCCCATATAAAGTACCAATTCTCCACCTTTCATAATATCAGCATGCCTGATAAAGGATTTGCTGTATGGTTGTCCATTGAGGGTTACCTTCTGAACATACATATTTTTATCGCTCAGGGCTTCTGCCTTTACAATAAAGTGTTTTCCGCTGTAAAGGGACAGATCTGTTTTACTGGCCATTGGTGTACCAATTACATATTCACCATTCGCAGGATTCATGGGATAAAAGCCAATGGTACTCCATATATACCAGGCACTTGTTTGTCCGCAATCGTCGTTGCCACATAAACCCTTGGGCTTGTTGTGATAGAAGTTACAAATCTGCTTAACTTTTTCAGCTGTTTTCCAGGGCATACCCAAAAAGTTGTAGAGGTATGGGATATGATGACAAGGTTCGTTACCATGCCAGACTAAGCCGATATAACCGTCATATTTCCATATGGATTGATCTTTGGGTGGAGTAAGGGTGAATAAGGAATCGAGCTTCTGAACAAACCTTTCTTTGGAGCCGAACTTTTGTATCAATCCGTATACATCATGCGGAACATACCAGGTATATTGCCAGGAGTTCCCTTCAGCAAAAGCTCTTGTTTTTCCAAATACCTCTTTGTAGGGATCGAAAGGGGTAATCCAATTGCCATTTGCATCCCTGGGCCTTACAAACAGCAGTGTCGGATCAAAAAGATTTTTCCAGTACCCGCTGCGTTTCATAAATTCCTGGTAGTCTGATTCTTTTCCTATTTTCTTTGCCACCTGAGCAATGCACCAGTCATCGTAGGCGTACTCCAGCGTGGAGGTTACACTTCCGTCGTCTTTCTCTAATGGAATGTAACCCAGTTTCCGGTACCAATCGGTTCCCCGGATGTTTTGATTTGCGCTTGCCTTCATTGCCACAAAGGCCTCATTGTAATCGAATCCTTTGAATCCTTTTAGAATGGCATCGGCCACTACAGGTATGGCATGGTAACCTTTCATGGCATTTGTTTCGCAGAAGTATAAATCCCATACCGGAAGCAATCCGTACTGACGGTAAAAAATAAGAAAGGAATTGATAATGTCTGGTACACGTTCTTCCTGGGTTATGGTCAGTAGAGGGTTTGCTGCCCGATAGGTATCCCACAGTGAATGAATGGTATAGATATTCTTCCCATCCCTTACGGTTTGCCGGTCAATACCCCTGTACTTTCCCAGGGCATCATCCATAAGAATTGGAGATAGGTAGCTGTGATAGAGCGCTGTATAGAAAACCGTTTTGAAATCCTTATCGTCCGAAGTAATTTTTATTTTCTCCAACTCCCGGTCCCAAATATCCTCCGCTTTTTTCTTTGCCGCATTAAAATCCCAGCCATTGACCTCTTTTAAACCTGCTAATGCACCTTCCACATTTGCTGTGCTCAGCGCGACCTTAAGCATCACCTGCTCATCCTGCCTTGTTGAAAACTGCAGACATGCTTTTATATCCAGGCCCCTGGCTTCGTCACCAGAACTTACAAGGCTGCTATCACAAAAAAGGACAAAATTGTTAATCGGTTTGCTCAACTCAGCTGCAAAGTAAATACGCTGGTCTTTTGTAAAGGATGATTTGGAGATGCGATACCCTACAAATGTAGTGGCATTTAACTTTTTAAAATAACAATCCACGGTAGCATCGTCACCGGCGCCATAGGCTAAGTCGAAACGAATGAGGGATTTGGAACTTTCCGGGAAGGTGTACCGGTGAAAACCACACCTTTGGGTTGTTGTTAACTCTGCCTTGATTCCAAAGCTTTTCAAAATCACAGAGTAGTAACCTGGACTTGCGCTCTCTTCCTGATGAGAGATATCACTTCTGATATCTGCAACGGATGGCTCCTTGCCTACCATTGGCAAAACGGAAATATCTCCCAGATCGGGCCTGCCGGTGCCACTTAGGTGGGTATGGCTAAAGCCTTTCACCATATTTTTGGTGTAAGAATACCCGGCACAGTATCCTTCATACTTGTCTTGTATCGTCAGTCCGTTATCCGGACTCAACTGCACCATGCCGAAAGGAAGAGTTGCTCCGGGATAAACGTGCCCTTCAAAAATGGTTCCTATGAAAGGATTTACATATTTTGTTAGCTGCAATGGCCTGGCGAAACTGGTCAGTGCTAGAAATACCATCGTGCAGACTGAAACTATTTTTATCATAACGAAAAAATTAAACTTCCTCAATATTTTACCTGCTGTTCCGGAGGAACGATTTTTAATGAATCCAGTTACTTCTTTTTTCTTAAAGCCTGTGAAATAGCCTTTTCAGCCAAAGGCTCCATTATACTATATCCCAGCTTGTTGGGGTGAACTCCATCAGAGCTGTATTCAATTTTCAATCCCGGACGGCTATCGACCATCGCTGAATAATAATCGAGGTATATAAAACCCTTTTTTGCTGCATAGGCCTGGATCCATTTGTTCATCACGAGAATTTTCTCGTAAGGTTTAAGGCCTGGTTTCCATGGATAGTCGTAAGCAGGAAGGATCGAACAGAGAATCACCTTTATGCCATTAGCTGTGGCGAGGTCGGCCATCGATGCGAGGTTATCCTGGATCATTTCGAGGGTTGACGGACCTGAATTCCCGGCAATGTCATTTGTCCCTGCCAGGATAAGCACCACCTTTGCTTTCAGATTGATTACATCGGCCCGGAAACGGACGAGCATCTGCGGGGTGGTTTGCCCGCCAATACCGCGACCAATATAGGGTCTTCCTTCAAAAAATTCAGGAGAGGTACGAACCCACCCATCTGTAATTGAATTCCCCATAAAGACCACCCGTTTTTCGTTTGGTGCGGGTAATCCCAATTTTGCATTGCTCTCGCCATACCGTTTCAGGTTGGGCCAGTCGAGTTTTAGCCATTTTTCGTAAGCCTCCTTATCTTTGGCTTTTTTCTCTTTGATGGCCATTGAATCTACAGCAACAGCGGTTGTCGATAATTGTGCCTGAGTTAATTGCGCACTGATCACAAAAATCAGGATTCCAAAAAGTAATTTTAAGTTTTTCATTTGACTATTTTTTTATTTGATATGGATATTTTAAAACCGGCATTTTCTGTTCGATCCAATGGTTATATTCATCATATCCATTTTCCTGACTTTCCGGATCACGACGGAAGATCTCTCCGGGAATCGGGTACCAG
>Ga0118677_10013504_pt1 | contig 11725 bp, 10 predicted proteins | sample AliMusrvi5mmetaG_FD_86154 | JGI IMG/M metagenome (GOLD analysis project Ga0118677, IMG submission 86154) | reverse complement strand
GTCAAGTATATGACCCCGGTGCTGCTCCTTTCCGACGGCTTCCTCGGCATCGGCGCCGAGCCCTGGCGCGTGCCGGACATCGCGAAACTCGCTAAGTTCCCACCCGGCAAGCTGCCGCCCCCGGACAAGTTCCAGCCTTATCAGCGCAATCCCGCGACCTTGGCCCGCCCCTGGGCTTTGCCCGGCATGCCCGGCTACGAGCATCGGATCGGGGGGCTGGAAAAGGCCGACGTCACCGGCGCGGTGAACTACGAACCGGAGAACCATGAGCGCATGTGCCGCCTGCGCCAAGCCAAGATCGATAAAATCACATCGGAGATCCCGCCCGTGGATGTCCTGGGCCCGAAGAAGGGCAAGGTCCTGGTCCTGGGCTGGGGCAGCACCTACGGCGCCATCATGGCGGCGGTCAGCCGACTGCAGGCCAAGGGCGAGTCCGTGGCCTGCGCGCACCTGCGTTACCTGAATCCTCTGCCGTCCGACCTGGGAGAAGTGCTGGCCCGCTATGAGCGCGTGATCGTTCCGGAGCTCAATTTAGGCCAACTGGTGCATCTGGTGCGCGACCGGTATCTCGTGGATGCCCAGGGCTTGAACAAAGTCAAAGGGCTGTCCTTCAAGGTGGCCGAGATCGAGAACGCCGTCATGGCCCTGCTCGCGGGCCGGAGGAACTGATATGCAAGAGAATGGACTGGAGAATCTTCCGGGTTCCGGCCCGCTGCGCGACTCCAAGCAGTTCGCTTCCGACCAACTGGTGCGCTGGTGCCCGGGCTGCGGGGATTTCGCGGTCCTGGCGATCATCCAGAAGGTCCTCGCCTCCCTGGACATCCCGCGCGAGAAGTACGCCTTCATCTCGGGCATCGGCTGTTCCTCGCGGTTCCCCTATTACATGAACACCTACGGGTTCCACAGCATCCATGGACGGGCCCTGCCCATCGCCACGGGAGTCAAATGCGCCAATCCTGACCTGCAGGTATGGGTGGCCACGGGGGACGGAGACGCCCTGTCGATCGGCGGCAACCACTTCATCCATACCCTGCGCCGCAACGTCGACCTCAAGGTCATCCTGTTCAACAACCGCATCTACGGGCTGACCAAGGGCCAGCTGTCGCCCACTTCCGAGTTCGGCAAGAAGACGAAATCGACACCCTGGGGATCGATCGAGTATCCCATCAACCCCGTGACCATGGCCCTGGCCTCGGAAGCGACGTTCGTGGCGCGCGGCCTGGCGGCGGACATGGTCGGGTTGACCGAGATCGTGAGCCGGGCGGCCAAGCATCAAGGCGCGGCCTTCGTCGAGGTGTTACAGAACTGCGTGGTGTTCAACAACGGGGCCTGGAAGGAACTCGAGGACAAGGCCTCGCGCGAGGATCGCGTCGTGCGCCTGCAGCACGGCAAGCCCCTGATCTTTGGGAAAGACCGCAATAAAGGCATCCGTCTCAAAGGGTTCGACCCCGAGGTCGTGGAGTTCCCGCCGGACCGGCCGCCCAAGGACCTCGTGGTGCACGATGAAAAGGCGGAGTCGCCCCACATGGCCTATCTGCTTTCCAAGATGAACGAGAACAATCACCCCGTGCCGTTGGGCGTCTTTCGCGCGGTGCGCCAGCCTGCCCTGCACGAGCTCATGGAGGAGCAGATCATCAAAACGCGCCAATCGGCGCCCACGGACCTGCAGGCGGTCTTGAACAATTCCGAAGAGGCCGCCGCGTGAAGCTGCTGGAGTACGAGTCCAAGGAGCTGTTCCGCGCGCATCGCATCCCGGTGCCGCCCTCGGGCGGGGTGATCCGCTCCTTGGCAGGGCTGCCCGCGGCCTTGAAGCGCGCGGGGCGGGGGCCGTGGGTCATCAAAGCCCAGGTCCTGGCCGGCGGACGGGGCAAGGCCGGAGGCATCAAGCTGGCCAAGACCGCGGCCGAGGCTCGCGAGGCGGCTAAGGCGATTCTGGGCATGACGATGGTGACCGCGCAGACGCAGGGCGAGGGAATCAAGGTGCGCGAGGTCCTGGTCGAGGGCGGCGCCAATATCCAGCGGGAGATGTACCTTTCCGTGGTCATGGACCGCAAGGCGGCCGGGCCTACGGTGATCGCTTCCGCCGAAGGCGGCATGGAGATTGAACGGCTGGCCGCGGAAAGGCCCGAGGCCATCCTGCGCCAGCCGGTGGACCCGAGCCTGGGCTTGCCGGACTTCGCCGCCCGGAGGCTCGCTTTCCGGATGGGTCTGCCGCCGGAGCGCATCGCGGAATTCTGCCATATCGTGAAATCGCTGGCTTGGCTGTTCATCGAGCATGACTGCAGCCTGGTCGAGGTCAATCCCCTGGTGCTGACCCCGAAGGGGTTGGTGGCGCTGGACGGCAAAGTGCTGATAGACGACAACGCCCTGTTTCGCCATCCCGAACTCGCCAAGCGCAATGATCCGGAGCTCAGCGCCTTGGAGCGGGAGGCCAAGAAGGCCGATATCTCCTATATCGCGCTAGCCGGCAGCATCGGCTGCATGGTCAACGGAGCGGGCCTGGCCATGGGCACCATGGACGCCATCGTGCTGGCCGGCGGCCGGCCGGCCAATTTCCTGGATGTGGGCGGGGCCGCAAACGAGGAACGGGTCACCAAGGCCTTCCAAATCATCCTCAAGGACCCCCAAGTGAAGGCCGTCCTGGTCAACATCTTCGGCGGCATCGTCAAATGCGACATGATCGCCGCGGGGATCCTGGGCGCGCTCGGGAAAGTCGGGCTCCGCGTCCCCCTGGTTGTGCGCCTGCAGGGCACCAACGTGGAAAAGGGGCGCGAGCTTTTGTCCAAAGCCAAGGTCAAGATCATCGCGGCCGAAGACCTGACGGACGCGGCGCGCAAAGCCGTGGAGGCGGCAGGCCGATGAGCATCCTACTGAGCAGGGAGTCGCGTTTGGTCGTTCAGGGATTCACCGGCGGGACCGGGACTTTCCACGCCAAGCAGTGCCTCGAGTACGGGACCAATATCGTGGCCGGGGTCACGCCGGGGCGGGGCGGCGCCACGCACCTCGACCGCCCGGTCTTCAACACCGTCTCCGAGGCCGTGCGCCAGACCGGGGCCGACGTCTCCCTGGTCTTCGTGCCCGCGCCCTTTGCGGCCGACGCCATACTGGAATCCGCCGACGCGGGCGTCGCCCTCGTCATCTGCATCACGGAGGGCATTCCGGTCCTGGACATGGCCCGGGTCAAGCGCTGCCTCGACGCGGCCGCCCGGGGCGGCGTGCGCGTGCGCCTGATCGGCCCCAATTGTCCGGGCGTCATCACGCCGGGGGAATGCAAGGCGGGCATCATGCCGGGATACATCCATCGGCCGGGCCGCGTAGGGATCGTGTCGCGCTCGGGGACCCTCACTTATGAGGCCGTCCATCAGATCTCCCGGCAGGGGCTCGGGCAGTCCACCGTAGTGGGCATCGGCGGCGACCCCATCGCCGGCTCAAGTTTCGTCGACATCTTGGAATTGTTCGAGCAGGACCCGGGCACGGACGCGGTGGTCCTCATCGGCGAGATCGGCGGTTCGTCGGAGGAGGACGCCGCCCGTTTCTATCGGGATCGGATGAGCAAGCCGGTCTTCGGGTTCATCGCGGGCCGCAGCGCGCCTCCGGGCCGGCGCATGGGCCATGCCGGGGCCATCATAGAGGGGGGGGCCGGCACTCATGCCGCCAAGATCGAGGCTTTGCGCGAGGCCGGGATCACGGTCATCGAGAGTCTGAGCGACATCGGGCCTATCGTGGCGAAGGCGCTCCGGGACCGCGCTGCGGCGTAAGGCCCGCGCCGCCGCAACGGCGGGCGCGTCAATGCCTCTGGGTCTGGTTCGTAGGGCCGCCGGCCCCTGGTAGGCCTTTGAGCAGGCCGCTCATGTCCGGCATGCCGGCTCCCGCCGCCCCGCCGGTCCCTGGGAGGTTATTCAACATGCTGTTTACATTGGTGGGCGCGCCGGCAGGCGCTTGACCTTTTTGGGGGACGCCTTGTGTCCCCTTCTGGTCATTGAAGCCGCCGAAGCCGGAGGCCCCGAATTTCCCCCGCTGGAGCCTGGGCCGGCCGACGGTCTTGGCCGCAGCCTTGGGTTGGCTGGTCTCGACCGCGGTGTCGGGGACAGGGGCGGGCTCCGGCGGATTGGCCGCGGCAGCGGCGGGCGCCTCCGCCGCCGGAGGCGGCGAGGGCTGCTGGGCTGACGGGTAGAACTCGTTGCCACCCTTGACGAACATCAGGGAGCTGTTGGCGGCGCCCGGCGTGGCGTCCGGAGACGGCGCCGGAGTCATGGCCGGCCGGGAACGGTCTATGGGACTGGCGCGGCGTTCAAAAGGATGGGTGACGCTGCCTGCGATGGTCGAGACCGGAGTCTCGCTGAGCCGGATGTAGAGAAGGCCGGCCAGAGGCACCAGCAGGCAGGCGGCGCCGGCCAGAATAAGGAACATGGTGCGGCGATTGCGCCGCAACAACTGGTCTTCTGCATCGATGTAGCCCATGGAGTCGCTCTCGCGGGAAGTATTAAAAGTTTAACAGTGTTAAGTTGGCATTTCAAGCCCTGAGGTTTTCTGGAGGGCTCGTCCGCGACTTGAAAATGTAACAGGGTACGACTAAACTCCGGGATGAGTCGTGAGCTCGAAGCTTGCGTTTTCAAGCGCAGGCACACAGGAGAAGACATCATGGCCGAGGAAAACCAGGACATCCAGCGAGCGCCGGATCCTCTGCCGTCCTGGCCGACGGCGAAGCGTGCGCCGGCAGCGGCGCCGGCCGAGCCGGAGCGCCCGCTCGGTCCCTCGCCCGACCAGGTCGTCTACGAGCACAAGATCGCGGATTTGGAGAAGCGTCTTTCCAAAGAACACGAGCAGCTGCTTCTGGCCAACTTCAAGGCCCAGCAGGAGGCCGCGACAGCGGCGCGCGTGGAGGTCTCGATCAAGGATCTGCAGGACAAGTTGCGGCGCGATCGCCGCGAGGCCGAAGCCGAGGAAAGCCGCCGGGTCATGGACCTCAAGGTGCAGGAACTCGAGGCCCGGCTGGCCCAGGAGCGCGAGACCTGGGTCGCCACGCTCAAGAGCCAGATGCAGACCCGCGAGAGCCAGGACAAGGACGGGGAGAGCCATTTTGCCGCGCGCCTGCAGGAGATGGAGCGGCGCTGGCTCGAGGAGAAGGCCGGCTGGCAGAAGACCCTTCTGGCCAAGGACGAGGAGAACCGCAACTTGCGCGCCCTGGCCGAGAAACTCAAGGGCGCTGACGCCGCCCTTTCCCAGATGGCCGCCGAGACGAAGATGCTGGAGGCCCGCTTGGCCGAGGCGGGGCAGGAGAGGGCCGAAGCCGCGGCCAAGGCGGCCGCCGCGGCGGAGAAGGAGAAGGAGTCCATCCAATTGCGCGCGGACTTGGGCTTGGCCCGCCAGCAGCTTGCCATGGCCCAGGACCGTTTGGAGCGGGACTTGCAGGCTTTGCGCGTCAGTTACCATGAGCGCGAGCAGCGCTTGACGCTGGACGCGGAGCGCCTGCAGCGCGAATTGGTCGCCTTAGGAGACCGGCTGCGCGCCGAGCACGAGGCGCAATTGCGCCGCGTCAAGATGGACGGCGAGGTGGAGCTGGCCAGGTACAGGGAGGCGGCGGAGCGCGCCGCCTCGGAACTGGTCCGGCTGCGCGCGGTCTGCGGCGCCCTGGAGCGGCAGGCCGTCGCAGGGCGGACCCAGATAGAAGAGCTCAAGCGCGGCGCGGCCGAATGGGAGAAGTCCCAGGAGCGCTACAAGGCGGAGTTCGCGGTTTTGCAGCGCAAATGGGCCGAGCGGGAGAAGGAGATACGCGCCGAGGCGGCGGTCCAGTTCCAGAAGACGCTGGAGTCCGAAAAGGGGCTCCTCAAGCTGCAGGCCCAGGAGGAGTTCAATCAGCGCGCGGCCAGGCTGTCGGAGCAGATGGAGAAGGAGAAGGCGGCTGAGCTGTGCCAGAGCGAAGCGGCCTTGCGCCTTGAGATCGGGCGGGAGGCTCTGGTCCGGGCCGAGGCGGCCGAGCAGGAGCGGGCGAAGGCGCGCCAGGCGCTGGAGGCCGAGTTGGACCGGCTGCGCAAGGAGATGGCCCGCAAGGAGGCGGACTGGGCCCAGAAGCTCCTGGGACGGGAGAGCGACCTCGTGTCCGCGCGGAGCCAGGCGGCGGAATCCGCCGCGCGCTTGGCCCGCATCGAGGAGCTGACCCGGGCCGGGGCTGAACTCCAAGGCCGGCTGGAAAAAGAGGAGAAGCTGCGGCACGCTCTGGAGGCGGAGAAGGCGGACTTGGAAAGGCTCGCCGCCGCCCAGGCCGCCCAGGTCAAGGCTTTCGAGGAACCTCTGGCGCGCCTGCGTGAAGAAATGGCTAAATCTACTGGACCTGCACTCGAGTATTGGGAAGATGATAAGGCTGCATAAAATCAACGGCGGAGAGGTCGTCATCAACGCCGAACTCATCGAAAGCCTGGAGTCAGGCCCGCAGACCGTGGTGTCCCTGACCACGGGCAACCGCTACATCGTGCGCGAGACCGCTGACGACGTGACGGAAAAAGTGCTGGAATATAGGCGCTTGACCCACCCTTCCAGCAAGGCCGCTAAACCCATCGCGGGTCCCGAGCCAGCATGAGCAGGCTGTCCCTGGGGTTTGCCTTGCTGCTGGCCGTGGCCGGGTGCCGCGGGCTGGGCAGCAAGGACGAGGCGGCGTCCGACCTGGAGCGCAGCATGCAGCGTTCGGAACGGCAGGCCGCCGAACTTCGGACCTTGGCTAGCCTCGCGCAGATAGAGGGGGCGCTGGCCGCCTATCTCAAGGACCATGGCGGGGACATCCCGGAGCGCCTGGGCCAGCTCGTCCCGAATTACCTGACTGATCTCCCCAATGTAGACGTCGCCGTCAAAAGCCACCGGGAGACCAATGCCGTCAAGTACTACTCCCGGGGCATCCTGCGCGGCGGCCGTATCGACGGCAGCAAGCTGCGGGACACGGGGAAATGGGGCTATGTCCATAACGACAGGCAGGTCGTCGTGTTCGTGGACTGCACGCATCCTTCCAGCCTTGGCAAGCCCTGGTATGAGGAGCAGGGGTCTCGGTAGCCGGCTGAAGCCCCCAGGCTGATGCTCCGCTCGCGTTTTTATCTCGGGCTCTCTCTCTTCCTGCTGTTCGTGGCGGGGGAGGCGTTCGTGTTGCGCCGCCTGCTCATGGGCTTGCCGAGCATCCACGCCTTGGAGTCCTATACCCCCGCGTTATCCAGCCGCGTGTTCGATTGCCGGGGCCAGCTGGTCGCGGAGTTCTCCATCGAGAAGCGCGGTCTGCTGAGCCTGGAGGATATCCCGATGGGACTGCAGAGCGCGGTCATCGCCATCGAGGACGACCGGTTCTTCAAGCACTGGGGCATCTCGCCCCGCGGCATCCTGCGCTCCGCGTTCACCAACCTGCTGGCCGGGCGGGTGCGGCAGGGCGGCTCCACCATCACCATGCAGCTCTCCCGCCAGATTTTCCTGACGCGGCAGCGCAAATTCGTGCGCAAGCTCCGCGAGATCCTCATGGCCATCCGGATCGAGCGCAATTTCTCGAAGTCGGAGATCCTGCAGTTCTACCTGAACCAGGTCTATTTCGGGGAAGGGGCCTACGGGGTCCAAGCCGCGGCGCGCATCTATTTCGGCAAGGAGGTGGGCGACCTCTCTTTGGCCGACTGCGCCTTGCTGGCCGGGATCATCCAGGCGCCGCGCGGCAACTCTCCTTTCGCGCATCCCGACCAGGCGCGCCATCGCCGCGCCGCCGTCCTCGGCCGCATGTGCGAGATGGGCATGATCAGCAAGCTCGACCGCGACGCCGCCTTGAGCGAGCCCATCCCCCTGTCCCGGCTGGTCGGCCAGCAGACGCAGGCGCCCTATTTCGTGGAGAGCGTGCGCAAGCGCCTGGAGTCGCGCTACGGGACCAGCGCGCTCTGGCGCGGGGGGCTGAAGATCCACACGACGCTCGACCTCTCCCAGCAGAAGATCGCCGAGGCCTTCATGGAGAAGGGCCTGGCGAACTTCGACGAGTCGGCGCGCCAGGAATGGCTGCGCAAGCTCCAGGCCGCGGGTTCCAGGCTCGACGCGGCGCCTGAAATCTCCACCTCCCCGCCGGTCGCCATCCAGGGAGCTTTCGTGCTCATGGACGTCAAGACCGGCGCCATCCGGGCCATGGTGGGAGGGCGCGGCTCGGTCTTCAACCGGGCGGTGCAGGCCCGGCGGCAGCCGGGCTCCACCTTCAAGCCTTTCGTCTGGGCGGCCGCGCTCCAGTCGGGGATGACGGCCGCCTCGCTGGTGGAGGACACTCCCCTCGCTTATTACTATGACGGCCGCGACTGGCGGCTGCTGGAGGGCGCCACCGACCAGTACTCCATCAACCTCGCGACCCAGCCCTTCGCCCAATCCACGGATTTCAAGATCTGGGTCCCCAATAATTTCGACGGCAAGTTCCTGGGGACTATCACCCTGCGCACGGCCTTGGCCCGCTCGCGCAACATCGCCTCCATCAATCTGATCACCCATGTCGGCCCTCCGCTCGTGGTGGACCTGGCGCGCAAGGCTGGCATCTATTCGCCCCTGGAGGCGGTCCCGGCATTGGGCCTGGGATCCTCCGCCGTGAGCCCCCTGGAGATGACCAACGCCTTCGGGACGTTCGCCAACGGCGGCGTCAGGGTGGTCCCTTATGCCGTGGAGCGGGTCGAGGACGCCTCGGGCAAGCAGTTGGAGAGCCACATCCCTTCCGAACACGAGGCCATGTCCCCGCAATTGGCCTATTTGGTGACCAACCTGCTCAAAGGGGTGGTGCAGAACGGGACCGCCACGCACGCGCGCCAGCTCAACCGTCCGGTGGCGGGCAAGACCGGCACCAGCAACGACAACCGCGACTTGTGGTTCATCGGCTTCACCCCGGACCTGGTGGCCGGCGCCTGGATGGGCTACGACGATTTCTCTTCGCTGGGGCGCAAGGACTGGACCGGCGGTTCGACCGTGCTGCCCTGGTGGACGGATATCATGGCGGAGATCCTCAAGGGTTACCCGAAGCGCGATTTCCCCGTCCCCGGCGGGATCGTCTTCCAGACCATCGACTCCGAGACCGGACTTCTGGCCCTGCCCAACTGCCCCAAGAAGAACCGCATCCTGGAGGCTTTCCGCGAGGGCACGGAGCCCAAAGAATATTACGCGGTGGATCCCAGCGGGCCGCTTTCCGGCCAGGCCGTGGGCCCGGCTCCCGCGGCTGTTGTCGGTCCCGCCTTGATCGGCATCTCCACCACCGTGTCTCCGCCCGAGCCGCTTCTTCCCGAATCACCGCTGGAGAGCCCGGCGCCGGCGGGCGAGGATCCGGCCGTCCCGGAGTGAGCCGCGCCGCTAACTGTATAACCGCGGCAGATGGGGGCTCGCCGCGGTGCGCCGCACGGGGAGGACCACGACGTCTCCCTTCGCGGCGCGAGGCGCCGCGGTCACGTCCAAGAGGACGTGGGAGATGCCGCAGCGGCCGACGAACGGGGCTTTGGCCTTGCCGAGCCAGCCCCATCGGCACGCATACCTTGCTTCTAAGGGTGCTACCATCGGCCCAACAGTAACCCTTTCGTCAGACAGTTCAAGCCTGACATTAATAATCCCCTGCCCCCCGCGGGTAAAAAAAAGGCGCAGCCCACAAGGACTGCGCGCATTCTTAACAAGGACGCATCGGAAACAGCCGATGCGCGCTTTGGAAAGAACAATGCGGGGATAAAACTACACACCCGCGCCGGCAGGTGCAACAAAAAACAAGAGTTAATCAGCGCGCCGCAGGAAAGGCATTTCCTGTGTAGGCGCCTTCGTCTAGTGTTTCCGCCGAATGCGATCATCAACGACCTTTTTGTTTCTGGCGGCGCTAGCGACAGGGACGCACTCCAGCGCTGGCGGCGCGCCACCGCCGACTGCAAAGACTAACAGCGCTCCTGCCACCACCTACCGCAACCCGCTGCTTCCGGACAGGGAGATCGCCGACCCCTTCGTGCTGCGCGTGGACAAGAAGTATTACCTCTACCCGACTTCCGACACGCGCGGCTACGAGGTCTTCGTCTCCGACGACCTGGTCCATTGGGATCGCAAGGCGCGTGTGTTCCGGGACCCGCGTGGGGGCGACTGGGCTCCCGAGGTTTTCCACAACCGGCGCGGCGACGGCAAGTTTTACCTCTACTACACGGACAACCTGCCCGGGCCCAGAAGCGGGCCGCTGGATAAGCAGATCGGCGTGGCGGTGGCCGAGAGCCCCCTCGGGCCATTCACCGACAAGGGCGCACTGGCGGCCTACTCGATTGATGCGCACCCGTTCCAGGATGATGACGGCAAGCTGTATCTCTACTCCGTAAACCTGGAAGGCGGCTTCAAGATCGTGGTCCAGCCGATGGCGGACCCGTTGACCAAGCAGGGTGAACCCAAGGTGCTCATCCGCCCCACCGAAGCCTGGGAGAAACGCAATGGCGATGTGACCGAGGGTCCGTTCATGTTGAAACGCAAGGGCACCTACTACCTCATGTTCTCCGGGACCGGTGCCGACTCACCCAATTACGGCATCGGCTACGCCACGTCGAAATCGCCCACGGGGCCATTCGTGAAGCACCCCGGAAATCCCATCGCCCACCGCGGGGAAAAGGTGCTGGGGCCGGGCCACCATTCCGTGGTGGAAGGCCCGGACGGCAAGCTATGGATGGTCTATCACCAGAAATGGAACGACGACCGGAGCTTCCACCGCTTCCTGGCAATTGACCCTATGTGGTTCGACGACGAAGGCGTCATTCATACGACGCTCTCCCGGGATGCCGATAAGCCATCACCTTGACCGGCGCTCCTTCGGCGATTGACGTTGTTGAGGGGTGTGAGTTCCGGCAGGTTGCTATACCGGAGGCTGGACCGGATCCGAAATGGGGTCCTTCTTTCTGGCACGGCAGACCAACAATGCCGCCAGGCCAAAGGTCACCAGGCTAAACACCCCGGGCTCGGGGATGGTGCTGACGACTAGCGCTTCGCCGAAACTGAATGCGGGACCAATCGTAATAACTCCCCCAAGAGAGCCATCAAAGCTGCCCAGATCGCCTCCCGTCCAGTAAGCTGGAAAGCCGTTCTCAATGCCCCCAAGATATGGCCAAGTCCCATTCTGCAGCCAAGGGTCTTCCGGATCGGGTTCGTGTGCCAAACTAAGTTCCGCAGCCAGCGCCAGCAGTTGCTCCAACCGGTAAGCTTCTTCGTTTTCGCGTGTGTAAGGTTGTCCGTTCGGCAAGGTGATCGGTGAGTGCAGCCAGGGCAGGAAATCACGCTCGAAGATTTCCTGCTGCCGCTGCCAATACCGTTGCTGGAGCAACGCATTCTGTTGCTCCGCGCGCACCGGATCCCAGTTCTGCGGCAGCGGGATATCGGGTGGAAGCGGCGGTAAGTCCTGAGCGAAGGCCGCCAGCGATAAGCAGACCAAGCCCATCGCCAATAACAATGATTTGATTCGCTTGTTCATAACCGCATCGTGCCCATCACTGATGATGGCTTACGCCCCCATCGGGCAGACGTCAAGCTTTAGTTGCGCTTCTTGACAGGACGGGTTCAAACGTCAGCACACCCGGGCCACTTCCACGCCCAGCAGTTTGCCAAGCTTGCCAATTTTGTCCGCGATGTGGCCCAATCCGACCGCGCAATGATGCGCCGGGCCATGCGCGTTCCAATCGTTCACAAACTGGCGCGCCCCTAGGCTGAAGCGGTAGCGGCTGTTCGTGTTGCCGATTTCCAGAAT
>Ga0118677_10013502_pt1 | contig 11726 bp, 10 predicted proteins | sample AliMusrvi5mmetaG_FD_86154 | JGI IMG/M metagenome (GOLD analysis project Ga0118677, IMG submission 86154) | reverse complement strand
GCATGCCTATGTGCGGGGCATCTCCCGACCTTTGGGTCGACTGGGCATACGCATCAATGCCGTGGCTCCTGGGAACATCCTTTCCAACGGTTCCGTGTGGGCGCGCAAAATGAAAGAAGATGCCCAAGGCGTCCAGAAGATGCTTGAACGCGACGTCGCGCTGGCCCGCCTGGGCACTCCGCGAGAGGTGGGAGATTTGGTCGCGTACCTTGCTTCCCCCCGCGCCGGCTTCGCCACCGGCGGTGTATGGACGCTCGACGGCGGCCAAGTCCGCGCATGAATAAAATGAAAAAAATAGAAAAAGCCGCACAAAAAACTCATCAAAGATTCGACCTCACAAATAAGACAGCCCTCATCACCGGCGCGGCGGGACTTCTCGGCACGGAGCATGCGGCGGCCCTGCTGGAGAGCGGCGCGTCGGTCGCCCTCACGGATATCAGCGAAGCGGGCTTGGCGTCCGCCCGCGCGTCATTTTCGCGCCATGCGGATCCGAAGCGCATACTGACTTACCTGATGGATGTCACACAGCCGGATGGAGTCCGGGCCGTTGCCGAAAAGCTGGCGGAGGGCGGCCGACGCGTGGATATCCTGGTCAACAACGCCGCCATCGACCCGAAGGTGAAGGGCGACCAAGGAGTCGTGGAGACGTCCCGCCTGGAAGGATTCCCCATCGACCAATGGGATATGCAGCTGGCCGTGGGACTCACCGGCGCTTTTCTCTGCAGTCAGGTGTTCGGCAGCGCCATGGCGCGGGACGGCAAGGGCGGCGTCATACTCAACATCGCATCCGATCTCTCCGTGGTCTCTCCCGATCAGCGCCTCTACCGCAAAAAGGGCCTGGCCGACGAGATGCAGCCGGTCAAGCCGGTGACCTATTCGGTCATCAAAGCCGGCCTGGTGGGGCTGACCCGCTACCTCGCCACCTACTGGGCAGATCGCGGCGTACGTTCCAACGCCCTTTCGCCGGGCGGGGTCTTCAATGGCCAGGGCGAGGAATTCGTTCAGCGCCTCACATCTCTGATCCCTTTGGGACGCATGGCCAGACGCGATGAATATCGCGCCGCGGTCCAATTCCTCTGTTCCGATGCCTCGTCCTATCTCAATGGCCAGAACATCGTGATGGACGGCGGTCGCTCGGTGTGGTGAAGCGTTTCCTGATCACCACCGCGCTGGAAGAGACCTGGCGTGATGATGAGCCCGTTCTGTTCCTTGGCGAATGGTGTCGACGGTATTCACGCAAGGACCGCTGGTCCAAGCTGGACGCGGAGGTGTTGCCCTATCATTGGGATGACCGCGCCAAATTGCACGCCGATTACCAAGTCCTGCAGGACCTCCATGCGCGCTTATTGCGGGATCTGACCGATCAACTCAATACCATCCATGGCGCTGATCACGGCCTGCGCTACTGGCGCATCTTGATCGGGCTATGGCTGGGCTACTTCATCCAGATAGCGTTCGATCGTTGGTCATCCATCCAACAAGCCATCGCTCAGCATGAACTGTCCGGGACTCTTGTCCTGACAGGCCGAGAAGATGCCATGATCCCCAACGATATGGGCGACTTCACCCGCCTTTTCATCGGGGACGAATGGAACCATCACCTCTATGGCGCCATGCTGCGGCATTCCGCCAAGGTCCCCTGCGTCTGGCGGGAGCAGACCTGCGCAGACACGGCGCCGAAGGCAGCGCCGACCATGAGTTGGAAACGGCGGATAGCGCGATCGCTGGCTGATTGGTATGTCCAGGGAGCCAGAGTCTTAGCGACCGACCAAGAGGCTTTCTTTCTGGCGACTTATCTGCCGATCCTGGATGAACTGAGGATGCAGCTCCGCCTGGGGCAATTGCCGCGGCCTTGGCATTCTTCGCCGCCGGTCCAGGTCCCCGCGGATGCGAGCCGGCGGGAATGGATCGTCGCCGGCGAGAACCGCTCCGAATTCGAATCCTGGGTCCGCGCCATGATCCCCCGTCAGATACCGACTGCATACTTGGAAGGCTATGCCAAGTTGGTCGAACAGGCCGAAGGCCTGCCCTGGCCCAAACGACCCAGAGTGATCTTTACAAGCAATGCCTGCTTCGCGGACGATGTCTTCAAAGCCTGGACGGCGCAGAAGGCCGAGCGGGGCTCGCCGTTGGTGATCGGCCAGCATGGCGGGCACTATGGGATCGGACGCTGGTCGTTCGATGAGGATCATGAGACTGCGGTCAGCGACCGCTACTTGAGTTGGGGCTGGACCGACCCAGGTCAGCCGAAGATCGAACCCGTAGGTCAATTGAAGGCGAAGCGACCATTAGACGTTCGACATTCCCAGCAGCCGGGAGCGTTGTTAGTGACCTGCGCATTGCCGCGCCAGAGTTACGTCATGTACAGCATCGTGGTGGCGCGGCAGTGGCTGGATTACTTCAATGACCAGTGCGCTTTCGTGGAGAGCCTGCCGGCCTCCATCCGCGACGCCCTGACCGTCCGGTTATACGTCCATGATTACGGATGGGACCAGTCGGCCCGCTGGCGCGACCGCTTCCCGGATCTGCGCCTCGATGACGGCCGCTCCGATATCGACGATCTGCTCCGCCGGAGTCGGCTCTATATCGCGACTTACAACGCCACCACCTTTCTAGAATCGTTCACCATGGACGTGCCCACGATCATTTACTGGAATAAAAGACACTGGGAGCTACGTGATGCCGCCATTCCTTACTTTGAGGAACTCAAACGCGTTGGAATCTTCCATGAAACCCCCGAGTCTGCCGCTCGTCATGCGGCGGCTATCTGGGACGACGTCGATGCCTGGTGGTCCAGCCCAGAGGTACGTGAGGTCCTGATGTGCTTCAAGACACGCTATTGCCACCTGCCGGACGATCTACTGGGCCGCGTTGAAAATGCTCTGCGGGAAACGATTGCTCGATCTTCAACGGCTACGAAGAACCAGGCAAAGTCGGAAACGACTTCATATTGACCGCTCAGGCGCGGATTCCTATAATGTTCACATATCGAACACGGTCCTCACATATAGCCCCGACGCCAACCCATCGCGCATGCCGAGGACTGGACCATAATCGACTATGCCCCTTCCGAAACCGATAGCGTTCTATTTCTGTCCCAGGAACTGCTGGTAAGCCGGACATGAAGATAGTCCTCTGCACCACCCCCATCCGACCCGCGCCCACGGACTTCCCACCTTTCGGCTCTCTTGCCATCCTGCAGACCCTGCGCCGGGAAGGATGGGACCCCTTTTTCTACGACATCGATGGCCTGCGTCCCTCCCTTGCGGAGGTTGAAGAGTTCTTCGCCCATTTTCAGCCAGATGTCGTCGGCATATCTGCTGTGGTGTCTACTGCGTACGCCTACACCAAAACGCTCGTCGCTCTGATCAAGCACGTCTCCCCCCGCGCCCACATCGTACTGGGTGGCAACCTGGCGGCCTCCGCGGAGATACTGCACCGCCTCGCCGCCGTGGACTATTGCGTCATCGGCGAAGGGGAGATCATCATCCGCAACCTCATACGGCACTTCGCCAACCACCCAGGCCCGACCCCCGACGAGGCCGCGCTCTCCCGCATCCCCGGCATCACATTTTTAGACTCGCAAGGCGAGATGCATTTCACCGGCTATGAGAAGCCTCTAGCAGCCGCAGAGTTCTCCGATCCGGACTACTCCATTTTGGAGAAGCACTCCCGCATCGGGAACTTCATCACCGATCCTTTCTCGCGGCCGGATTTCCTGCAAGACCAACGCACCCATGAGCCGCACCGTCGCGGGCGGAAGATGGCCACCCTGATCACCGCGAAGGGCTGCGTCGGACGCTGCACCTTCTGCCATCGTTGGGACAAAGGCTATCGCGCCATCCCAGCGGAAAAGCTCCTACGCCAGATCCGCGACCTCAAGGAGCGCTACGACGTGGGCTTCTTGCAAGTCTCGGATGAGAACTTCGGTTCGGACCAGCGCCAATTGCGCGCCTTCATCGCGGCCATAAAAAGTGAAGACATCCTCTACAACGTCGGGGGCGTCCGCGTACGCTCGGTCTCACCGCAAATACTTCGAGACCTCAGGGACTCCGGGTGCGTGGCAGTCTACTACGGCATGGAGACCGGGAGCCCGGACATCCTCGAGATGATGGAGAAGAAGGCGACGCAGGAAGACAACGAAAACGCGGCGCGCTGGACACGCGAAGCCGGCCTCTACACCATCTATCAACTGGTCCTCGGAATGCCGGGAGAGACGGAGAAGACGATCCAGGACACCACGAGGTTCTTGCAGCGCGCCACAGAAGACCTCGATGCCCCCCCGATCAGCCGCTTGAGCGTCAACTACATCCAGGCGCTCCCTGGGACCGCTATCTATGAATACGCACGGCAGCAGGGCCTGATTGGCCGCAGCCTAAGAGAAGAAGAGCAATACTTGCTGAGGATATCCGATATCAATGCGGCGGATGATACGAGATTCCTGAACTTCACCGCTTACGACTACCTGACGGTCCAATCCTGGCGCCGCCAAATCATGCTCGACGTCATCCATCACTATCGCAAGAAGCACCGTTCTCCGAGACCGCGCCTGCGAGACCTGATTCTGCGTCGCGCAAGAGGCGCCGGCGCAACCGATGATCACTTCAATATGCAGCGGGGGCTACTCGGCTACGAGATGATTTCCGCATACTGCTATCCAGTTGGGCGGGCAGTCATCTACGCGTGGCTGATCCTGAAAGATTTCCGACGGAACCGGCTCAGCGTCTTCTGCAGCCACCTTTTGGGACACTTTGTGACCCGCCTGAAGCCCAAGCCCGCTCCCATAGTCTACAAGTCATTGCGAAAAATCATGCGGGAATTGCAGCCACAGCCCAAGACTCCCAGCGAGGTCGCTATGGCCGCCCTGCGGGATGGGCGTTAAGCAAGACCCGACCCAACGCTGCGACCCATCAGCGAGCCGCTGAAAAATCTCCTGGGTTTAGGGGGATTGCGTGTCTGCGGCTCATGCGCCGGCGGATGAGTCAAAGCATCGCCCGGAGCCTCAGATGATATCGACACCCGACGACCACTTTGTTGACTATCTTTTTGGCCATCACTGCCGGGTCAGACAGAAACATCCGGAGCATCTTCCGGAGCATCTTTTTTTTGTAAATCACATGGGCACTATACAGATACTCCGATATCATCGCCTGCCAAACCTCATCCGGATAAACTGAAAAATTCATATGCAGGCTTCCCTGATGATACCTGGCCCAATCTTCCCCATCGAGTCGGATCTTCCCCGATTGGGCAAGAGATTCGAACAGCTGCGTCCCCGGCAAAGGAGTGGCCACGTTCAACTGGAAGTCATCTAACGGCAGTCTCTCCACAAGCCGCATCGTCTCGTCAATATCTTCCCTGGTTTCCCATGGGAAACCGATTATGAAGTAGCCCGTCACCAAAACACCGCGTGCCTTAAGCAGCCTGATAGCCCTTTCAATCTTATCGAGATCGATTTTCTTATTGATGCGCTTAAGCGTCTTTGGAGATCCCGTCTCTATACCAATGGCGATCGATTCGCATCCACTCCTCTGCATGACGTCAACCATGGCATCGGAAAGCAAATCGACCCTCGTGTTGCACATCCATCTCACCTTCGCTTTTTTCAGCTTCTCACACAAATCCCGCGCTCTATCGCTGTTCAGGGTAAACGAGTCATCCTCAAAACAGAACCGACTGATTCCATATTCCGCCTTAACCTGCAAAATTTCTCTGATCACGTTGTCCGGGCTTCGAAACCGCACATTCTTATCGCTTGCGCAATACACGCATTGGAAGGGGCACCCCCGCGCAGTCACTATGCTCCAAGTATAAAGATCGGGATCCCCCTGACCCTCATAATCGTACGTATTGATTGAAGAATCGAAAATGGGCACTGGCAGCTTATCGATATCCCGGATATATGGCCGAGCCGTATTGACGACAATCGCCCCGGATTTTTCCGCATAGGCCATCCCTGGCACGTTTTCCGGGCATGCCTGGTTCAATATGAAATCCCTGAATGTCTCTTCGCCTTCCCCTATAACGACACAGTCGACCACTTTGTTCTTCAGCGTGTCTTCCGGTAAAGCCGTCGGATGTTTCCCGCCCAACACCACTTTGATGTCAGGATTGATTTCTTTTGCGACACAGCAGACTCTCAACGCAGAAACATAGGACGCGGTCATGGCACTGACACCCAAGACATCCGGTTTAAAATCAGATATCACTCTGCGCAATTGGCGCCAAACGATATCATCCGGGTCATTAAGCCTTTTGACATATTCCGCATGAACTTTCGCATACAGATAGCTGCTGATTAAGGGGGAATATTCCGCCGCATAATCTGCGTTATACACGTCGATGACCACCGCCGGGATCTCCCGCTTGATGTAGGCGGCGATATGATTCAATGCCATGGGTGGCATGGAAATCCTGTTGCCGAAAAACCTCTGCCACGGTGGATGTATTAGCAAGACCCGCATCATGGAGGTCGTCCCTCCCGCATTCCCACCTGCGACGCCGGTTTCGACTTTCCGATCATTCATAGCGCGACCTGCGTATCCGCTAGCGGAAAAACTCAGGACGAGAAGGGGAGATGTCCGGGTGCAACATCTCAGAAGGCTACCAAAGGCGCAGGGTTATTTCAAGTGCACCCCGAGTTCGATATGATAGTGGCGTAGGAAGCAGACCGTCATCGACCCTATCCCGAGGACTTCACCGCCTTTAAATAATGGGGCTTCTTGAGATTCAATCGACACCGTCATCTTTCCACGCATGAATCACAGCGCAGGCGCCCTTTGCCCACAAAAGCCGCACCGCTGAAGGATTCCTAAGGCACCAGGCGCCCTCATCCCAGCGCGAGTCGTAGACTTCCACCGCGCGCACCGCCAAGCCGACCTTATGGAAGGCCTCTACCCGACGTCGCGGTGAACGCAAGCGGCCCCAAAGCACTCCCTTGGGTCTGCGCCCAAAGCAGCTGAGCGCATCCTGGACATAGACTTTCCAGTTCGGCACCCAATCCCAGGCGATCACGCGCCCTCCCCGACGCAACAGCCGATGCAAATGGGTCAAGAAAGTCGCGTAGCCGCCCGGGTCGAAATAGCAATATTCGCAGGTCCCGACATAGACCACATCGAAAGACGCGCTCAGAACCTTTTCCAAGCCTCCGACCAGCGTCTTCAATGGCCCGGCCCCCACTTTTAGCCGCGCTCGCGCGTAGTCGAAGAGCTCCGGGACGACATCGTGAAGAGTGATGTCAAAGCCTGCATCGATCAAGGGCAGTTCCACGACGCCCAGCCCCGCCCCGACGGAAAGGACCTTGAGCGATTTCGGATCTTGTGACTGCTCACGGGCCAAGGCTTCGATCCAGCTGCGCAGCTTGAAAGTCAGGCGCTGGCGTGACTCCAGCCATGAGCCGGGAAAATGGTAACCGCCTTCCTTCAGGCGCTGGTACATCTCGGCGTAAAAGCGCTCATTGGGGAAACCGCCCGTTAGAAGGCTTTGGTCTTGAGCTAAAGCGACCAGATCGATCCCATGCCAAACCGTCTCGTAGATCCTGGGCAAGCCCCCCCCGCCAGCGTTCAACAATCGAACATTATGTCGATTGTGCTATAATTAGTTTACTAAATCTCATGATACCTATTTCCCGCCCCGTGACCGGTCCCGAGGAGATGCAAGCCATGGAGAAGGTTTTTGCTTCAGGCTGGCTCGGCCTGGGCTCCACGGTCTTCGAGTTCGAGGAGAAGCTCAAGAAGCAACTGGGCGCCAAGAACGTCATCGCGGTCAACACCGGGACCTCGGCCCTGCACATCGCCCTGGCAGGCTTCGGCATCGGCCCGGGCGACGAGGTCGTTCTGCCTTCCCTCACCTTCGCGGCCTGCGTCCAGGTCGTGTTGGCTTTGGGCGCGACGCCGGTCTTCGCCGAATCACATGAAGACACCCTGCTCCTTGATATCGACGATGTGGAGAAGCACTGCCTCACTCCCCGTACCAAGGCGGTCATGCCCGTGCATTTCTGCGGCAACCCCTGCGATCTGGACCGCCTCCTGGCGCTCGGCCGCGAACGCGACTTCCGGGTGGTAGAGGACGCGGCCCATGCCTTCGGCTCGGAGTACAAGGGCCGGAGGATCGGCTCGCACGGAGACGCCACTTGTTTCTCCTTCGACCCCATCAAGAACATCACGACGGGGGAGGGTGGAGCCGTGGCCTTGGCCGACGACGCCGTGGCCGAAGAGATCCGCCGCCTGCGCATCCTCGGCATCGACAAGGACACCTGGCATCGCTACAAGAACACCCGCACCTATTTCTACGAGGTCGTCTCGCCGGGCTTCCGCTACCACATGCCCAACTTCTGCGCCGCCGTGGGCTTGGAGCAGCTCAAGAAGTTCCCCGGATTCATCACGCGCCGCCGCGCCATCGCCCGGCGCTACGACGCGGCATTCATCGGCCTCTCCCATGTGCGGCCCCTCAAGATCGACTACGCCTCGGTCGCGCCCCACATCTATATCGTACGCGTGCCGCCAGACAGGCGGGACGAATTCATGGAATCTCTGAAGGCCAAGGGCGTGGGCACAGGCTTGCACTACATCGCCAACCACTTGCAGCCGTATTTCAAGAAGTATTGCCGCCGGCCCTTGCCGCGCACCGATCGCTCCTGGCAGGAGATCGTGACCATCCCCCTGCATTGCGCGATGAGCGACGCCGACGTCGAGACCGTCATTGACGCCGTGCGCGCTTTCGACCAGGCCCGCACGCCCCTCAATCATGGGTGAGCCGCCCGCGAATCAAGCTGCCCGCAACAGCGCGGCCCGAGGGCTCGTGGAGAGGCTCCGACGCTCCGGCTACCGCGAGGACGAACGCGGCATATTCCGCTCAGGACAGGAAGGCTATTGGTCGAACCTCGATAAAGAGGAGAACCGGAGGTTCCTAGAATCTCTCGACCGGCTCGCGCCCCGGGAGGCCATCCGGACTTCCTATCCGCAATACGAAGGGATCATCTTCTCGCCCAAACGCGATGCCGCCCTGGAGCTCCTCGACATCAAGCCCGGCGAAACCGGCGTGGACTACGGCTGCATGTGGGGAGCCCTTTCCGTGGGCATGTCCCGCCGCGGCGCCGCGGTCCTGGCCATGGACCAGACCTATGAATCCCTGGTCTTCCTTGCGCACCGCGTCAAGGACGAGGGCTTGGACGACATCGTGCTCGCCCAGAGCGACATCCGGCAGGCGCCCTTAGAGGAACTGGCGGACTTCGCCGTGGTCAACGGTGTCCTGGAATGGATCCCGGAAGCGGGCGAGGTCGAGCTCAAGAAGTTCTTCGGCAAGAAGGCCGGGCGCGCGGCCCCCCGACGAGCGCCGGAGGAGATGCAGCTGCGTTTCCTCGAGCAAGTCTGCCGCAACATGAAGGCCGGCGGCCGGCTGCTGCTCACCATCGAGAACCGCTACGATTATTCGCAGTTCATCGGCAAAAGGGACCCCCACGCGAACCTTTGGCTGACCTCGGTGCTGCCCCGCCCGCTCGCCAACCTCATTTCCCAGGCAGCTCTGGGCCGGCCCTACGTGAACTACCTCTACTCCTTCCCGGCCCTCAAGAATCTATTGCTCAAGGCCGGCTTCTCGCGGGCCGAACTCTACATGTGTTTTCCCGACTACCGATTCCCCGAGCTCATCCTTCCCTACGAGGGAGGGATCTCTGGTTACGTACCGCACGGCCCGAGCTTGGCCCAAGCCAGCTGGCGAAGGAAAGCTGCGGTCGCCTTTGAACGGATGGCCATGCGCTGGCTCAAGGCCAGATTCTTCGCCCCCTCGATCGCGGCCGTGGCGATTCGATGAAGAAGGCGGTCATCCGCAATTGCCTCCACGGCAGTGAGATCGTGGTCTGCCGCAATCTCGACGATTCGGGCCGCTGTCTGAGCCTGGTCAAGTCCTCGACCGGCGCGGAAGGGATCCGCAACCTGAAGGCCGAATTTGAAGGCTATCATTGGTACAATGAAGCACTCAAGGCTCCCGTATCAGTCCGAGCCTCGGACTTGAGCCGCAGCTACTTCCAACTCGAAGTCGAATTCCTCCTCGGCCGGAAGCCCGACTATCTCCAGGGCCTGCTGGCCAACGCCGATGCGATCGAGTTCGGCATCCGCCATTACTGCGATATCTGGGCCCCGCGCCAAGCGCAAGCCGACCGAGCCTGCGTCCACGGCGACATTTCGCTCGACAATCTCATCATCAGCGGCGAGCAAGTGCGCCTCATCGACTGGGAGCATTTTACGCCGGATGCCCTGCCGGTCGGCTTCGACGGGCTCTATCTCCTCTTCGAAAGCCTATGGTTCGAAATCGAGGACATGCGTGACCCGGCCCCTGCGGCCCTCGCCCTCATTCGCCGCGGCATCGCGACCTTGCGGGATGCCGGATGCCTACATCCCAGCTATGCGGACGCGCCCCTGAGGCGCACCGTCGAGGCCATCCACTCGAGGCCGGACATCTGGGGAGAACAACTTCAGCGCTGTCACAAGCTTCCCATTCTGAAGTGGTCCTCGCAGCGCATCGCAGAACTTGACCGCCGGATTGCCGCGCCTCCCCACGACCAATGACCGGCCTTGACATCCGACCCGACCACCAAGCAAACTGCCGCCAGTCTCCGCCTCACATCCAGCATGGCTAAGCCCCCAAAGTTCAGCGTCAACCTCTGCTGTTACAATTCCGAGCGCTACCTGGAAGAGACCCTGCAATCCGTGTTCGGCCAGACCTTCCAGGACTTCGAGTTGGTTGTGGTCAATGACGGTTCCCGGGACGCGACGGACACCATCATCCGCCGCCACCTCGCCGCAGGGCGCCCCATCATCTACCATCCGCAGGCCAACGCGGGCCTGGGCGCAGCGCGCAACAAGGCCCTGGAGCTTTCCCATGGGGAGCTCATCGCCCTCATCGATCATGACGACATGTGGGAGCCCCGAAAACTTGAAAAGTTCGTCCCCCTCTTCGACCGACCTGCGGTCGCTTTCGCAGGCAGCGACGCATACTTCATAAACTCAGCAGGACGATTCCTGCATCGCTATTCCGACGTCACTTCCATGCGCCGTGGCCGCGTCCTCAGAGAGCTCTTCCTCTGCGATTTCATCCCCTGCGCCAGCGTGGTCATGCGCCGCGCGGCTATCGCGGCGGTGGGCGGGCTCTTCCGACGGGATTTCGGCATCGCGGAGGAGTACGAGCTTTTCCTCCGGCTTGCCGAATACGACGAGTTTGATTACAGCCCCGAGGCCTTGGTGCGCATCCGCATCCATGCCGCCAGCGCCAGCTGGGACATCGTGCGGGAGGGAGAAGAATTGCGTCAACTCTGGGCTGATTGCCTGCTCCGCAACCCGTCCCTCGCGGCATCCCTCGGTCCGCAGCTTCTGGCGGTCAGGACCGCTGGATTCTCGGTGTCGCCGGCATTGGCCGAGGCATTCGCCGGCCAGGGACCATTCAAACTCCGGCTCAAGGCCGCTGTCCTGACTCTGTTGGCGCGCTTTCCCAGCCTAGCGGATGCCCTGCGCCGCTTCAGGAGATGGAGTCACCGGCTGTCTGTCGCCCGCCGAGAGTCTCGGGCGTGAGTTCACAAACTTAGAATAAATCGCCGTTCCAAAAAAAATGTGGGTCTTCTCCAAAGCGAGTGGGTGATTTTCGCCTGAAATCATATCGGATCAAGCATGCAGGTGAGGACCTTGAGGCGCAGGTACTCCTCGTCGCGTAGGCCGTAGCTGCGACGCTGGATA
>Ga0118677_10013501_pt1 | contig 11726 bp, 10 predicted proteins | sample AliMusrvi5mmetaG_FD_86154 | JGI IMG/M metagenome (GOLD analysis project Ga0118677, IMG submission 86154) | reverse complement strand
GTTTAGCCGCAACCAGTCTACTCGGGCTCCGAAGGAGCCGGCGCTGTCATGTAATCAGCCTCCCGGCCCACTGTAGCGTGGGCGTCCCCGCCCGCGCTCGCCTCTTCAGCAGTAAGCAAATCACAAGGCCCAGCCACTCGCTGCCCGCACTCAAGCAACCGCCGCCGACTGCCGCCGCCGGCTCTCCTTCGTATCCAGCCCCGCCTGCGCCAGAATATCGCCCAAAAGATTCAGCCGCGTCGGATGGAACATCAGGTGAACTCCAGCCAGCCCTTGCATGGCCCGGAGCTTGCGAAGAATCTCTACAGTCATGGCGATGCCGGTATCCATGGGCTTCGCGGCGCTTTCCAACTGCGCCACCATCTCCTCTGGAATCCGCACCCCCGGAACATTTTTCGAAATCCAGCGCGCCGTCTTCGGCGAAGTCAGCAGCCCCACGCCCGCCAGGATGTGGCACCTGCGATCCAGCCCCAGTCTGCGCACTTCATCCATGAACAGCTCGAACGAAGGCATGTCGTACACCATCTGCGTCATTACAAACTGAGCGCCCGCATCGATCTTCTTTTTGAGGCGCTGAACCCGTGCGCCTGCCGGCGGCGCAAACGGATTTTCAACCGCGCCGATGTAGTACGTCGGCGGCGCGTTCAAAGCGCGGCCAGACATGAACGTCCCGCCATCGCGCATGGTGCGCGCCGCGGCAATCAGTGAGGTCGAGTCCAGATCGAAAACCGGTTTGGCTCCCGGATGATCGCCGTTGGCCACTCCATCACCCGTGAGGCAAAGGACGTTTTCAATGCCCAGCGCCGTCGCACTCAGCAGATCGTTTTGCAGCGCGATGCGGTTCCTGTCGCGGCAGGTCATCTGCAGCACGGCCGAGTAGCCATTCTGCGCCATGATTGCGCACGATGCCAGGCTTGACAGCGCGGTATTCGCGCCGGCCGCGTCTGTGGCATTGATTGCGCTCACCCACGGGGCAAGCAGCGCGGCCTGGGCCAGCACTGCGGTCGCGTTCGCGGCCGTTCCCGGTGCCACCTCGCCTGTCAGCACAAAGTCTCCGCTGGCAAGATCTTGCTCCAGCCGTCCGGCGGGAACTTCCCGTCTCGCCGGCAGAGGCATGATGGCCGGCATGCCTTCCAGCGCTTCCGCAATCCAGGTGGACCGGCCGCCAAAATTGAATTCCCTTGGAGGCAGCCGCTCCGGCAGCAATCCTCCGTTGTGCTCCACAATGTCCCGCCAGGCGCACTTCATTGTCGCGTCCAGTTCGCATGTGCCATCCTGGCGAACGCCGCCGCATGGCCCATTGCGCACTTCCTTCTTGCAGCGGGTCGGGCAACGCAGCGCGGTGAGGTTCAGCATGCAGTTGCCGCACATCTGGCAATCGAACAGCGCGCCCTTCACTTTGCTCTCCATCCACGCCATCGGCTTTTCCAAGTGTTTCCGGCCGACAACCTTCACGATTGGACGAAGCACCGCAAGGCCGACATGAACAGCTTGGATGACGAGCCGCGTAGAAGTGCTCATCCCGGCGGCAGGCGAGTTGTAGCAATCCTTGGATTGTTGTTCCGGTACGGTGAGCATGGCCCTCTCCAAATTCGATTTCTTTTCAGACAGCCGACGACCCCGTTCTGAGGTCTACGGCAAAACCAGGGAATGCTGAATCGAATCGTCCCCGAGATCGCAGGCTTCTATTGGATATTGGATATCACCGTCAGGGACATGATATGTGACGCATATCACACGCAGAGAGCCCACCTGACACACCGTCTTTGGATAAATCAACTCTCGCACTTGTATGGTTCCGACTGTTCAATTCAAAACAGCCATGCTGATAACATACCGGTGCAAGCTGTCCATTCACAAGATGACTTGCAACATAACTCGGCTTTGCCGGGCGCAAGCCGCTTAGCCCGGTTCGCACGCGGACCGCAAGCGGCTTACGAGTTAAAAATCCCTGAACTTCGAACACCAAAACATGATCGGCGGGCGCTCGCGATTTGCGAATCAGTTAAGAGTCCACCGTGCGCCGATCCGCGCAAACCCGGCCGCGTCAGCACAATGTTCACCTCCAAGCTGGGCTATATGTCTTTCGTTTCAGCGTTCACCGCCGCGTGTCGGCGCGCTATGATATCGTGATTTTTGGATAAAAACCAACACCTCGACTGCATCGAAAGTTGAGACGAAAGGCCGGTCGCAACATGCTCGTCATCGCTGAAAAGATCAATGGTACCCGCAAATTAGTCAACAAGGCTGTCATGGAACGCGACGTCGCCTTCATTCAAAATCTGGCCCGGGCCCAGGTAGAGGCTGGCGCGGATTATCTTGACATCAATGCCGGCACGCTGCCCGAGCGCGAACCCGATGATATTGTTTGGCTCATCAACATCGTGCAGGAAATTGTTGACAAGCCGCTCTGCCTCGACAGCGCAAACCCTGAAGCCCTGCTCGCCGGCCTGGCCGCTACCAAACAGCCCCCCATGATCAATTCAATCAGCGGCGAAGAGAACCGCCTGCGCGACGTTATGCCCGTGGTCGCCAAGCACGGACTCAAGACTCTCGCCCTGGCTATCGACAGCAACGGAATTCCCGAAAACTGCGAAGGGCGCATGGCCATCATTCGCCGCCTTTTTGAAGAAACCCGCAAGGCCGGCATCCCAGACGGGAACATGTATGTCGATCCGCTGGTCATGTCGGTTGCCACCGCGCCCGATGCCTGCACTGTCACGATCGAAACCATGCGCATGATCAAGTCGGAGTTCCCCGAGGCGCATCTCACCGGAGGCCTCAGCAACATCTCCTTCGGCCTGCCGGGCCGCACCCTGATCAACCGCGCTTTCCTCACCCTTGCCGTCAACGCCGGGCTCGATTCGGCAATCATGGACCCCACCGACCGCGGCTTGATGGAAACGCTGTATGCCACCAATGCGGTTCTGGCCATCGACGCCTTCTGCGGCGCGTACTCCCGCGCATTCCGCAAAGGAGTCATCGGAACCAAACCCCCTTCAAAGATCCCCGCAGTCGTTTAACCCGCATTTCCCACCGGCGGGCCGGCAATTGAAATGCCGGCCCGCCAAAATCCGCAGCCGCAAAACTGAAAGCGGTCCCGCGAAACCGAAATTTGTAGCGCAATGTAATCAACCTCCCGGTCGGCTGTCGCGTGGGCGTCCCCGCCCATGCGGGCTTTCAACAGCAACCGAAGCCCAACCCTCCTGGCCCCAGAAACTTCGTTCCATCACAACTCTGCAACGAAGCCGGACAGTCTCGCTTTATGGGATAATTGGGTGCGGCTCCGGCGACAAATCTACCACGGTTCTATCGGCAGTCTTTGCCTCCAACGCCCTCTTTTTGGCAGAAGAGCCGCTACCAAAGCATATGCACACCGCTTTTCATCGGAGGAAACAATGGGGTTCCCAAGTGACATCGAGATCGCACAAAGCACCGAAATGCTTCCAATAGAAGAAGTCGCTACGGCCATCGGCATAGATCTGAAAGATATCGAACTGTACGGTAAGTACAAGGCCAAGATCGACTACAACCTTTACGAAAACATGAAGGCAAAGAAGGATGGCAAGCTCATCCTCGTCACGGCCATCACGCCCACTCCCGCGGGCGAAGGCAAGACAACAACTTCGGTGGGCCTCGGCGATGCGCTGCACAAGCTGGGCAAAAAGGTCATGATCGCCCTCCGCGAGCCGTCACTCGGTCCGGTTTTCGGCGTCAAGGGCGGCGCTGCCGGCGGCGGTTACGCGCAGGTGGTGCCCATGGAGGACATCAACCTCCACTTCACCGGCGATTTTCACGCCATCGGTGCGGCCAACAACCTGCTCGCTGCCATGCTCGACAACCACATCTACCAGGGCAACGCCTTGGGAATCGACGGCCGCAAGATCACTTGGAAGCGCTGCATGGACATGAACGACCGCCAGCTCCGCTTCATCGTTGACGGCTTGAACGGCAAAGCCAACGGCACTCCGCGCGAAGACGGATTCGACATCACCGTCGCCTCCGAAGTCATGGCCATTCTCTGCCTCTCCCGCAACCTCGACGACTTGAAAGAACGCATCAAGCGCATCATCGTCGGTTACACACGCGACGACAAGCCCGTTACCGCAGGTGAACTCAAGGCCGAAGGCGCAATGACCGCGCTCCTCAAAGACGCCATGAAGCCCAACCTGGTGCAGACCCTGGAGCACACGCCCGCCCTTATCCACGGCGGTCCGTTCGCCAACATCGCCCACGGATGCAACTCCGTAATGGCCACCACAACAGCTCTCAAACTCGCCGACTACGTCGTCACCGAAGCCGGCTTCGGCGCGGACCTGGGCGCAGAGAAGTTCATCGACATCAAGTGCCGCGTCGCCGGCATCAGACCCTCGGCCGTGGTCATCGTCGCCACCGTGCGCGCACTTAAAATGCATGGCGGCGCGCAGAAGAAAGAGCTAGGTGTCGAGAACCTGGCCGCCCTTGAAAAGGGCCTGCCCAACCTGCTCAAGCACATTGAGAACATCACCGTGAAGTTCGGCCTTCCTGCTGTGGTAGCCATCAATCGCTTCCCCACCGATACCGAAGCCGAACTGAAACTCATCGACACCAAATGCAAAGAGTACGGCGCAAACGTCGCGCTCTCTGAAGTCTGGGGCAAGGGCGGCGCCGGAGGCGTCGAACTCGCGCAGGAAGTCATCCGCCTGGCCGCCGGCCAGAACGACAAGTTCCGCTTCATCTATGACACCAATCTCCCCATCAAGCAGAAGATCGAATTGATCGTCCGCGAAGTCTACGGCGGAGATGGTGTGGACATCGCTCCCGCTGCGCAAAAGCAGATGGAAAAGCTTGAAGAGCTCGGCCTTGGAAATCTGCCCATCTGCATGGCCAAGACGCAATACTCTCTGTCCGATGATGCTTCGAAGCTGGGCAAGCCCACGGGGTTCCGGGTCAACGTCAGGAACCTGAAAGTATCCGCAGGCGCGGGCTTCATCGTTGCACTCACCGGCGAAATCATGACCATGCCCGGCCTGCCCAAAGTCCCAAGCGCCGAAAAGATCGACGTCGACTCCACCGGCAAAATCTCCGGGTTGTTTTAACCTCTATCCACATCTTCCGGGTATACCATCCATTCCGCAAACTACGCGGAATGGATGGTATACCACAATACTCAAATAGCCCCGTTCACCCGGAGCCCCGGGGGCTCCTGCGACAGGTCTTCGTCAAAGGGGTGGGAAAACGCCTCCAAAAATAGCCGCTGTCATTCTGAACGAACGGGGCCCCAAACGTCTTTCAGTCTTGGGGTGGTGAGCGAAGAATCTGCATTTGCATTCTCCCGTTTCTGACAAGTTTCTTTAGGTCATCGCCCTAGTTTGCCCCCGTCACCTTCCCCGCAAGAGTGAGATCGATCCCCACCTCTTTCGCCACCTTCAAAACAAAAATGCTCGGATCCTTCAATCCCCACTGAACGTAGGGCACCGCAAAGCTCCCTTTTGCCGTGATGCTTGTCCCGTCGATGTGGACCTGCATCGGAACCGTCAAGTCATGCGGGGTCCCATGCAGCGTGAACACCCCGGTCACTTGAATTGAAGAGTCGCCCGCCGCCGCAATCGTGCCCTTGTAGCTCTTGGGCGCAAAAGTCACTTCGGCAAAATGTGCCGTATCCAGCACGTCCCCATTCATCTTCTTGTCGCGGCTTGCGTCGCCGCTATTGCCGCTTCCCGCAGCCACAACCACCGAGCCTGAGATGGTTTGCGCCGCGCGGTCGAAGTCGATCATGCCACTCTGCACATGAAATGTTCCATTCACATGATGGGTGTTCCCGCCAAGAAGAAAGACCACCTGGCTCGCGTCGGGGTTGACGCTGAAGCTCTGGTGCTGCGCCAGCGCTGCAGGCGCGAGAGAAAGAGGTAACGCGAGGAAGAGGAGCTTTGTGCAGGTCGTCATGGTTGTTCTCCTATGTTGAATCGGTTCTTACTGTTTTTGAAGTGATCGCGCGATCTGTTGCGACAACCATTGGCTGATGGAGGCAATTTCAACGTCGGACAAGTACTCATGTCCGGACATATCCGTACCGGGAACCCCGAAGCGTGTAATCTGCGCAATGCGCATCAAGCGCGGGGCGTCAGGCCCCAAAGGCGGAAGGTAGAAGTAGGGCCCAACTAACAAATCCGGTGGAAGTCGCTTGAACTTCGCCTGCCAAGACAGGCGCGTACGCCCGTCCGCAGCGTGGCAGGTGGCGCAGTCGCGGCGGTACAGCCGTTCGCCCAATGCGGCGTCAGCACTCTGAACAGCCCCCGTCGAAGGCTGCCACAACCTCTCCCCGGCAACGTGCTGCTTCGTGCCCACCCCATGCAAACTCGCAAGATAAGCCACCAGGTCGTCTCCCCGCTGATCCTGGAAAAGAAACCCATACGAAGGCATGATCGAGGCCCCGCTCACTTCCGGCGGATTGTAGAAGTGTGCCTTCAACCACAGCGGCGACCGCCGTCCTCCCACTTGCGACAGGTCCGGTCCCTGGCGTCGATTCCCGATCAGCGGCGGATGCTGCAGCCGCAATTCGTCAATGGTCTCTGCAGGCCCCCACATCTGCACGTCCGCCGAGTTGGGGCGCACATACTGCGAGTGGCAATGAATGCATCCCTCGGAGATATAAACGTGACGTCCTCGCTCGACTTGCGAAAGCTGAACCGGCGCATCAACCTTGGTCAGCGCTCGATTGGCATAGAAGGCCAGCAGCAGAACCGCCGCAGTCATTGCAAATTCGCGCTTGCGGTGCAAAACAAATTTGACCAGCCACGGCAACAGCACAACTGCTCCAGCTGCCAGAACAAAGACTGGCGGAACATACCCAAGGTTCTGTCCCATGCCGATTCCCATCGCCGAGCCTGCCCATCCTGCAATCGCGTAAATCCATCCAGCCATCCGTCCGCGCTCGGCCACTATCGAAGCAGGCGCAAGCAGCGAAGGATAAGCGACCAACGCCACCGAGTAAAGCGAAACGCCAATTGGATAGAAGCATGAGGCCAGCGCCGCGCGCTCAGGGTGCAGCAGCAGAAGGCACGCCGCGCCGAGCGCAACAAAAGCGGCAGAAAGAACAATCGCAAGACCCCGCCGCGGCAATAGCCAAACCGCCGCCAACGCCGCCGCAAAATGCAGCAGGCCGTTGACGACAAGATGAACCGTCCCAACCCAGGTTCCAGCCTTCAGCGCCGGAGTGTTCTGAATAATAAAAAACGCCGCAGAATCCAGCCAGACCAGCGCAGCAAAGCACGCCAGCACGCGCACAAAACCAAAATCGGAATGCGGCCGCGCTTCTGCATCTTCTACCGTCGCGGTTGCGGACAGCAGGGTGATTCCAATGCCGGCCATGCACAACACGCCAGCAACAAGCGCCTGCACGAAGGCTGAAGCGGTAAACAACGCCGGCAGATTGCAAATCAAATACCCAACGCCCGTGCCCACACCCACCATTAGCAGCGGATTTCGATCTGCCGCCCATAAGCGAAGATGCGTGGCCACGGTGACAGTGACCACTCCGAGTCCCGCGCCAATCATAAACGACACCACAATAGCTGCGGCAGTCCCAAGCGGCAATAGCGACAAGAACGCCGCCGCGCCTGATACAGCAAGCCCAATCCGCAGCCGCAGATTGGGCGAGGGCCAGAGACTCACGCGCGGCGCAAGCAGGCTGAAGAGCACGCCGCCAAACGCCATCGCGCCCATCACGGTCTTCAGGTGCGCTCCGGCTAATCCAAGAGCCGCCAGCCGAGCAAGAAATGCAAATTGCGCGAAGATCAGGAAATAGACATACGTGATCGCGACAAGGCTCGCGCCCTGCCAGCCCGGCAAGCCTCTTCTACCGCGCGACATGCGCTACCCAGCCTCTGCGAAGTCCGAGGCCCTGGAACAGAACGCAAGCCGCATCGAACGCGGCCACCGTCAACCAGTCAGCCTCAAGCATGTGCGTCGTGATCTGCGCGACAAGAAAGATCGCGACACTCGCCCGCGTGATCGCCGTCAGCAGCCATACCACTTCAAGCTTGCACGGGCTGCCTCTGCGGGCCATTACCACCGCGCCGTACAGGCACGCCAATCCGACCGACAGCACAAATGCGCCGACAAAAGAAAAGTACGGAATCGCATCCTCGGGCACGTGCAGGCCGATCAGCCTCAGCGCCAGCCCCGGCAGCACGATAAGCAAAATCCCCGTAGCGGTGTCAGATACGCCAATCAAAAACTGGTAGGCAAGAAGGATGGGGCGGTTCATGCTGTCTTCTCCAAAGCTACATCAATCTGAACTGCGACCGGTTCGCGAACCAGTGTCGAAGCATCCACGAGCCAGTCAAGCGAGGCGAGGAGCATCAACGCTCCCGCCACAAGACGAAGTACATACAGAGCGTTGCGCGCCATGCCCGGCGCGATGGTGAACGCCGGATCAAATCCCTCGCGCCAGCCGGCCGCGGTCATCAGCAGGATGTACGCGATGACGCAAAATTGCCAGGCGTAGAACGAGCGTGTGCGGTTGAAAATCCATCCGCCCTCGCCCAGCAGTTGCACCATGACAAAGATGATCAAACTCGATGTGAAACCGGCCATGGCCACAAACGAGTGCCCCACAAGCCCATCGGTGAATTTGAAGTGGTCCAGCACGCCCGGCAAAAAGAACACCCACCCCGTAATCAGCAGCGCGCCCCACCACCACAGAAAAGCCTGCCGCCATCGCCGCGTTGCCGCGTGCCATTCGAAGGTCGCGTAGTACGCCGGCATCAGCGGCAGCCACGCCAGCAGGCTGCCCAGGCTCACGTACTGCAGCGGATGAAGATGACTGATGTCGGCCCGGCCCAGCGCGGCGCAGATCAGCGACTCAGCAACCAGCACAAGCCAACTGACGGCGATGATTCTCGAACTACCGGCCTTGCGCAGAGTGAGCCCATAAGGCAGCATCAGCAGAATCGCAACAATTACAAGTGACGACTCCAGTTGGCTCGCCCCCGTGGGGCCGCCAGTATCTGGATTCACCGCCGGATAGATGCCCGGATCGGCAGCCACGTAGATGAGAAATGGCACAGCTAACAAGACCAGCAGTCCCGCAAGCTTTCCAGCCCATGAAGCCGTTGAGCATTTCTCCGATCTGTTTTTGAAAAAGCTGATCGACAAATAGAGCCAGAGCGTCAGCATAGCCGCCGAAAACAGCACCCGCGCGTAGCCGCTCCAGTCCAGAAAAAGCTTGCCGCTGCTATGGCCGCTCAGCCAGCTGAACACGCCCACTCCCAGCGCGGCAGACCAGACCCACAGCACCGTGCGCGCCCATCGCGCCATCGGCTCGCGATCCGCGCCATACACCTTGAAGAGAAAGCCGGCCATGGGAATGCTCGTCCACCCATAAAGCTCCAGGTTCATGTGCACCATGATCCAGCGGCCGTAGGTCCACTCGCCCAGTTGCCTGTTCAGTGCGGGAAAGATCAGCAGCAGCGCGATCAGCACTCCAACCGCATTGGCAAGCACCAGCCAGAACAGTCCGTGCCACGCTGCATTGGCGGCGGCGCGCTCTTCGTTCGTCAGCGATGCAGGCTCATCGAGCGTATTGGACTTCATGGATTCTTCCATCGTGCATTTCCAGAAGGCGGTCGCAGCGCTCGGCCAGGCCGCGGTCGTGTGTGGCCATCACCAAGGTAACTCCCTCGGTCGCCACCATGTCCATCAGCAACGCAAAAACAGTGGCGCTGGTCTGTTCGTCCAACGATCCGGTGGGTTCGTCGGCCAGTAGAATCTTTGGCCGGTTCATCAACGCGCGGCAAAGCGCCGTGCGCTGCCGCTCTCCGCCGCTCAGTTTCTGAATGCGATGACCCAGTCGATGACTCAACCCGGTGCGATCCGCAAGTTGATGCAACCGGTCCAGCGCCGTCTTGTGCTTGGTTCCCGCAGCAACCGTGGGAATCAGGCAATTCTCTTCCAGCGTCAAATCGGGAATCAGGTTGTGGAGTTGAAAAACAAAGCCGACTTCATGACGCAGCAGCCGCAGCAAGTTGCGGTGCCTGTTGACCTCGATGCCGTTCACCGCGACGCGCCCGCGGTCCGGCGCATCGAGGCCCCCGAACAAATGCAGCAGCGTGCTCTTGCCGCAGCCCGACGGTCCGCACAGTGCCACTGTTTGTCCCTCGATGGCTTCAAAAGCGATGCCCTTCAAGACAGTGATGGTCCCCTCATCGTAGCTCTTCCACACATCCTCTGCGCGCAACACGACGCGCCCGCGCCCCATCTCTTGCTCGTTCACTCTCATTCGAAGCGAAGCGCCTCCACCGCGCGAATGCGCATGGCGTATGCAGCCGGATAAAGTGCACCGGCCACGCCGGTCAGCAGCGCTAGCACAATCACGATCAGCATCACCAGCGGTTGCAGCGTCACATCCACGTAGCCATGCAGCGCCGGAATCAACTTGAGTCCGAACAGAAAACAAGTCCCCACGGTGAGCCCCGCCACTGCCCCAAAGATCGAAACCAGAGCCGACTCGCCAAAGATCATTCCGCCAATCTGCAGTCGAGAGAACCCGTTGACGCGCAGAATGGCGATCTCGCGAATGCGCGTAAACACTGACATGATCATCGTGTTTGCCACGCCCAGGCCGCCCAGCAGCAAGCCGCATCCTCCCACCGCCCACGCAGTGGCTTTCAAAATTCTGAACTGCGAATACGATCGATTGAACTCCGCATCTTCCAGCCCAATCAAATTCGGATACTGCGCCTTGATCATGTTCTTGAACTCCGCAGCCTGGTCCTTGTAGCGCAGTTTGATGGTGATCACCGATGAAGTGCCTTCCTTGTGAAAGAAGCTCTGCGCCGAGGCCAGCGGCATAAACACCCCGCCGTCTTCAAATCCATTCGCGGTTTTCAAAATGCCGATCACGTGAAAAGTTGCGTGGCCGATCGGCACAAAGCTGCCGACATTAGCAGCCATAAACTCCGCGGCCCGTTCGCCAAGCACCACATCGTCCGCATGCTGCGCAAAGGTCGCGCGATCCCCTGCAATCCATGTCGCCTTGGCAATGCGCGCATCCGCTGCGGTAACGCCAAAGCAGGTGATAATCGGATGCCCTGCGCTCGACACGATTCCGAACAGGACCGCATCGGCATGTTGCACCATCGGCCACTCGGCAATCTGTGCAGCCGCCGCTGCAGGCACATTGCTGAAAAACAGATCGGAGACGTTGCGCTCGAAAACTATAATCTCGCTGTCGCTCGACAAAATCCCTGAAAACATGCCGATGGCGCCTTGCAGAATGGTCACCACGGTCAGCATGGCAGCCACGCTGAAGGCGATGCCCGCAACACTGATGAAGCTGCGGATTCGATGGCGGCGAAGATTGGTGACGATCAGCTTGAGAAAGATCATGCCGCATCCCCGGCCGCCAGCACGCATGCGTCTCCTGTGACGCGTGTGAGTTCCTCTTCCAACTCGCTGCGCAGTTTGCCCAGAAAGCCAAGCCGGGGCTGCAGTCGCAGCAGATTCTCGAGCGCGCCATCACCCAGCCTGAGGTACCGCTTCAGCCGCCTCACCGCGCCGCGAGCCCCGCTAACCACCGCGGTGTTGGGCCGGTCCAGAAGCACATCCCGCGCCGATGTCTTGCCCGATTCCTCCGCCCCCTGCAGCACATCTTTCAGGTCGTCCACAATCTGGTAGCCAAGTCCCCAGAACATCGAAATCCGCTCAATAAGCTGAATCTCGCGCGCCGATGCGACGCCCAATAT
>Ga0118677_10013498_pt1 | contig 11728 bp, 9 predicted proteins | sample AliMusrvi5mmetaG_FD_86154 | JGI IMG/M metagenome (GOLD analysis project Ga0118677, IMG submission 86154) | reverse complement strand
AAGCATTTTTCCAACCCAGATTTACTTTAAGGAAGTAGTGAACTTGGGACCTCCATAAAATTAAACCAGAACCTACATTAAAAATTATTCAAAAAATCAATTTTTAGAACCTCCCTTAAGTTGATAATTTCACAATAGTAATAGCAACCATTTCTATTTTTTCTTTATCGATTCAATCAAAAATTGATAATCGGCTTTAAGTTCATCAAACCTGTCATAGTCTGATACGCTTAAATGAAAGAAAACGGTATCAATTTGAAAATAATAGTGCGTCTGAATTAAATCGGGAATACTAAATTTCTGATTCATAATTTTAGTTTCAAACGAATACATTTTAATATCATTTACAACCGTCGAATCAATCTGGTCTTTTGTAGAGTAGATATTATTCTTTAAAAAACGGTCATGACTTCCTTCCACTAACTCAACCGTATTATCAAAATAGGTTGTAAATGAGTTGTTAGTAATTGTACCGGCATCAAGTATGATTGTTGGAAATGCAAATTCTCCATTTTTACGAATTTGTTTCTGAAGTGTTAAAATATTATGGCTTCCTGATCGGTGGGTTTTCCAGTCGTTTGGAATTTTTAATCTCATAAAATCATTTTCATACACATTCCCTTCGACTTTACCCTGTATGTAAGGGGGCGCCATGGTACATGAAGTGAGAATAAAAAGGATTCCGATCATAAAGCTTTTTCTCATAGGCTGGTTTTTATGCATGATATAGGTTTCATCAATGGTATTTCGGTTCATCTAAACGATGCCTTGTTTTAATACCTGCTTTGCTTTATGTTTATAATAAACTCTTAACCCGAGGTGATAGAGTTCTGTTGTTATCCATATTAAAAGCAGTATGATATTGTAAATAATAACAACAGCAGAATACAGAATGAAACCGGCAGCAATCATGACTAAAATGATGGCGGCTCCCGATCCTTTGTTTTTACCTACACCCCATCCGCTGCGAAATGTAAGGCCGGGGATTCCACTCCTGATCGAAAATCCCCTTGAACTGACTGATCCGTATGTTGATCGGTAACTACTTGAAAGACCAGAGCCGCTTACATTCAAACCAAGACCTTTGTTACCTCCAATTCGTTTCTGAATTCGTATTCCCATATTCGTTAGTTTCGAATGGTTAGATAAATAGCGTTCTATATAAATTCTTTGTATTTCTTGTGGTTAAAACTTTCATCACCAGATTCACGTGGAAATGCACCAAGGTTCACAAAGATTTAGACACCAATTTATTTGCAAAGATCATCCTAATAAAGCTCCCAAAATATTAGGTTATATGGGTCTCTGTGTTTTAATCTTTGCAAACGACTTATCCTGATCCTGTTTAAATGTTAATAAATTTGTAAATGCAAAATAGAATGATGTATATTTCGTAAAGCTACATAATTTTTCATTATCCTAATTCATTAAGCAAGGATTTTATTTTAAAACATTATTCCGCGATAAACCCGTCAGGTTTTTGAAACCTCACAGGTTTTAAAATCGCGCCCCTGATTGAAAACGGATCTTATTGCACTAAAGATCCAGTCCATTCTTGTGCAATTTAGCTACAAAATTCGTCCTCTCTTCCATAATTTAGTCTTGTTTTTCCGCGCCCGATATTCAGTTTTCGGGCAAAAAGGGCTAAAACGCTGTAAATAGCTTATAATAATTGAATTAATAGCAATATTCCGCTGCTATAATGTAAATTTTTGCGGCTACCGCTTAGCTGATCACGGCTTCAGCTTAACTGATCACGGCTACCACTTAACTGATCAAGACGATCAGGTAAGCGATCATGACGATCAAGTAGCTGATCACGAATACAAAGTGAGGTATTACGCTTGTAAAGTAAGGTATTGCGAAAATAAAGTTAGATATTAAGCCAATTAAGGAAGGTATTGCAGTAGTAAGTTGAGTTATTATGGATGTAAAGGAAAAGTTTAAAATAAAAGTCGAAAATATTTGCGTAATCGTGGCTGGCCGGAATTCAAAAAGTCACCAGAAAATTTGAGAAATTTTATTATTTCTATAAATCAAAAGTTGCATGATTATTGTGAAATCGGAGACTAACCCGAAATAACGTTTTTTGAACGTTTTATTGTGTTTTCAGTCATGATGAAGTAAATAAATTCTTGTAATAAGAATTAAACAGAACAGATAAACTAAGTAATTATTAATCGGTCAATGTATTGCATGACACTCACAAGTCAAAACACAACAATTTTAGAGTTTAATTTCTTTTACAAATCCATTCAATCCGTTACCTATGTGTGGCAAGAAAAATATTTGTCAGATCTTTTTTCTATTGTTTTCTTTCTCCCAGGTCAGCGCGGAATCAAGATTTTTGGAAATTGATAAACCCAAAACAGTAACTTTTAGTGGATTTGTCAGGGATGCAGTAACCGGCGAAACGTTAATAGGTGCAATTATTTACAGAAAAGAAAAGACAAATGTGGCAGTAACCACAAATTCATATGGCTATTTTTCACTTTCATTATCTTCTGGTTTATATGATTTTGTAATTCAATATATTGGATACAAAAATAAAGTAATTGAATTTGATTTAAAGGATAATGCAACGACTTCGATTGAAATGGAAGCAGAATCAGTCTTATTAACTGAAGTAACTGTAACCAGTGAAAAAAACAACCATAATGTTGTATCAACAGAATTGATGACGAAAATGAATGTTAAAGAAATTCAAAATATTCCTGTAATTTTTGGTGAAAAAGACATTCTCAAGACAATTCAACTGCTTCCGGGAATTTCTCCGGCAGGAGAGGGAAATGCTGGTTTTTATGTACGTGGAGGAGGTGCAGATCAAAACCTAATTCTACTCGATGAAGCTCCTGTATATAATCCGTCCCATTTACTCGGTTTTTTTTCAACATTTACTTCAGAGGCAATCAAGGATATTACAGTCTATAAAGGTGGTTTTCCTGCTGAATTTGGTGGACGCCTCTCCTCTGTTGTTGATATAAAAATGAATGAAGGTAACAATAAAGAATTTCATGTTTCAGGAGGTATCGGACTAATATCTTCACGCCTGGCAGTTGAAGGTCCCATCTTAAAACACAAAGGTTCATTTATGATCACTTCACGGAGAACCTATGCTGATTTATTTCTTAAACTTCTTCCGGGCAAGGGAGCCGATTCCACCGCAAGTAAGACGAAACTCTATTTTTACGATTTAAATCTTAAAGCCAATTATGAGTTTTCGGCGAAAGACCACATCTATTTTTCAAGCTATATAGGCAGGGATAATTTCAATCTTGGCAGTTCTTTGGGATTGAACTGGGGAAATATTACGGCAACAACACGCTGGAACCATATAATCAATAATAACATTTTCTCGAATACTTCACTTATCTTCAGCCGGTATAGTTATAATTTTAATGTTGCTGTTGGTAGTTCAACGATGAATGTATTATCAGAAATTAAAGACTTGAATTTAAAAGAGGATTTTCATTATTATCTGAATTCAAACAATCTGATCAAATTTGGTTTCAACTCTATTTATCATACGTTCATTCCAAGCAAAGTCGATAGTTCGACCTTGTTTCGTATTAAACCTATGGACAATCGTTATGCCCTCGAAAATGCCTTTTATATTTCAAATGAACAAATTATTTCGAAGCATCTTAAAGCGACTTATGGATTGCGTTATTCCCTTTTCAGCTCAATCGGTCCTGGTATGATATATACTTACAACGATATATCAGAAATTGTGGATTCGGTAAGTTATCCGAAAGGAAAAATATTTAATACTTTTGCTGGTTTTGAGCCAAGATTGCTTTTGAATTATATAGTCAACGATTCGAGTTCAATAAAAGCCTCCTATGCCCGAACCCGACAATATATTCATTTATTATCAAATACAACTTCATCTACCCCTTTTGATTTGTGGGTGCCAAGTAATATTAACATTCTTCCTGAAATAGCGGATCAGTACACATTAGGTTACTTTAGAAATTTCAAGAACAATATGTTTGAAACTTCGGTAGAGCTATATTACAAAACGCTTCAAAATCAGATTGATTATCGAAATGGGGCTAACCTAATATTAAATAATAAAGTGGAGGCACAATTGGTATTTGGAAAAGGTTCGAGTTACGGTACCGAATTTTTTGTCAGGAAAAAATATGGAAGACTTACAGGATGGCTTAGTTACACACTTTCGAAAACGCAACGTCAATTTAATGATATCAATGCAGGCAATACTTTCCTTGCGAAGCAAGACAGACCAAGCAATTTTGCTATTGTTGGTATGTACGAAATCAAACCCCGTTTAAATTTTTCAGCTACATGGATTTACTATAATGGCAATGCAGTGACATTTCCAAGCGGACGTTATGTGGTTGATGGCAATGTCGTTCCTTATTATACTAGCCGTAATGGTTATCGAATGCCGGATTATCGCAGGTTGGATATTGGATTTACCTGGACAAAAGTTAAAACCAAAAAAGTTGAATCTTCATGGAATTTCTCAATTTATAATGTTTATGCACGCGAGAATGCTTATGCGATTAATTTTCAGGTTGATCCGAATGATGCAACCAAGATGCAGGCAGTACAATTATCGCTTTTTCGCTTTGTTCCGTCGGTTACTTATAATTTCAAATTTTAAATCAGAATTGAGATGAAATCAAATACGAAAACAAGATGTAAACTGGCACTTTTAGTTGCTATTTTTATTGCTTCGATATTTATGTTCAATAGTTGTCAGAAAGTAATCAATGTTAATCTGGTTAATGCTGCGCCACAAATGGTTATCGAAGGTCTTATCACGGATAGTGTTGGTCCCTATATTGTAAAATTAAGTAAATCCGGCAGCTATTTTAATCAACTGGAATTACCTCCTGTTTCAAATGCCATCGTAGTCATTTCTGACAATGCCGGAACAACAGATACTTTAAAAGAAATGTTATCCGGCATTTACCTCACCTCAAAACTTATTGGAAAACCAGGCAGAACTTATACATTGACGGTATTGTCTGAAAATAAAACGTATTCTGGATCGACAACTATGTTGAGTCATATCGACATTGATTCTTTAATATTGGAAAAAGGTCAATCGTTTGGTTTTGTATCAGGTGGTAATGGCAAAAATGATGTCCGTGTTGATATTCATTGCATTTTTACAGACCCATCTGAAAAGAATTTTTACCGAATAAAGGTGAATACTAATGATTCCATAAATGTAGAGAATTACAGATTATACGATGACCAATATACAAACGGGGCGAAAACAGATTTACAGGTCAGACGGGCAAATGTTGGCGATGTGAGTTTGGTTGAGCTCATTTCGCTTGATAAGTCTACTTACGAGTACTACCGAACCCTCAGGGATCTGGTTCATTCAAATCCAATATTTGGATCGACCCCTGCCAATCCCAATAGTAATCTCACAAATGGAGCGTTAGGTTATTTCGGTGCCTGTTCTATTTCATCCAAAACGATTATTATAACCGATTCTTTATATAGCAGTATTAAATAGTTTACTTATTATTATTGATGTCTTTGATTGAATTTAAACTTTTTACTTTCCGACTTTTACGATCACCCGAATGGGCAGATTAACGGATATTGCAGTGAAATAGGATGCGGAGTTACTAACTCAAAACTTTCAACTCTTGTTGCAAATAAGGGGAACCCTGATAATACTCGACCATATAATAAAACAGACTTCTGTATTAAACTGCAAGCAATAATCTCATCCTATATTGATTTTGCACAATCACCCCTATCACTCATTATCATTTTATAAAATTCTACAAAATTGGAATGTGTGAATCATGTAAATCAATTCAATAATTGTATAACAAGCATTAATAATATTGAAAATAACTTTGCATCATATTTTTATTAATAAATTGCTACAAATATGTTATTCACCGGCTCTTTTCAAATTATAGTTAAGCAACATTCACAAAATACTATGCATAAAGGGTCTGATTTTTAATTGAATTTATAATTACTTAAAAAATAACTTATGCTTGGGGAATTAAACGAAAAACAAATTGAACATGTACTTACAACAAATGTGATTGGAAGAATTGGTTGTTATGCTGATGAAAAAATTTATGTAGTACCTGTTGCATATTTGTATGATGATGGATGCATTTTGGGGCAAACCTTAAGGGGGATGAAAACCAGAATGTTGAAAAAGAATCCAAAATGCTGTTTTGAAGTGGACAGTATGCAGGACATGGGCAACTGGCAGAGTGTGATAGCATGGGGCACGTTTGAAGAACTGGAAGGTGATGAAGAAAAAAGAGCCTTGCAAAAACTTATCAGACAATTAATGCCGATTATGACCGGCCAAAGCAGTCAGCCCGCTGAAGAACTTGAACAGTTGCATAAACTTGAGGCTCTTAATTTAAAAGCTGTAGTGTTTAGAATAAAAATTGGGGAAAAAACAGGCAGGTTTGAAAAACGTTAATTCCTAACCATCTTGTGATATACCCAATGAGCATAGCATGAAAGGGTTTTATACAGGTAGGACTGACAGAATTCTATCAAACATTTGAACTTAATTAAACTTTTAGAATTCTAATCGTCTTTGGTTTAAAAATACACGCTTGCAAAAAAACCTAATACGTTAGTGCTAATGTAAGTCTGTTCAATAAGCTTATCGGTTGACATTTGACACCGAAAAACCCACCGCACTCATAATTGAAAGGGTTTATATATGTCGCAAGCTATAAACGTATCCCACATCTATTTTGCCCAATCACCCCATATCGTTCATTATTATTTTAGAAAATTCAGCAATATTAGAATGTGAGAATCATGTAAATCATTTTAATAATTGTGTAATACTTATCGGATTAAAGGCAGGTAATTTTAAAAATCTTAAAAGCAATATTTGAAAGAACGTATTAAACCTGTTAAATAATAAAATTCAAATCGCGTGTTGCTTCGAACAAGCCATATTTGAAGGACAAATTACAATCATGAATAGCGAAAACAAGGTAGTTGCGAGGGTCGTAAATGCCGGCAAAGAATACAAAGCAGGTGATACCGTAATTACCGCCTTACAGCCAAGTTCGGTTGAATTAAGATCAGGGGAACTGATGCTGATCCTTGGGCCTTCGGGTTCCGGAAAGACAACATTGCTTTCACTGTTCGGTTGTGTCATCTATCCAAGTTACGGAGAAGTATGGATTGATGGAATAAAAGTGAACGAACTGAGCGAGAAGAAGCTCGCTGATATAAGGCTTCAAAAAATCGGTTTTGTTTTTCAGAAATTCAATTTAATAGCTCCTCTTACTACGCTCGAAAATGTAATGATGCCCCTGATCCTTCAAGGCGCCAGCGATAAAGTGGCGAAGGAAAAAGCAACAGCAGCATTGGTAAAAGTGGGTATGGGCGACCGCATGAAAAACCTGTCAAATGATCTGAGTGGCGGACAGCAGCAACGTGTGGCGATTGCCAGGGCTTTGGTAATTAACCCCGAGATCATGTTGTGCGATGAGCCAACTGCTTCGCTCGATATCGCAAGTGTCGGTATTGTGATGGAAGAATTAAAACAACTTGCCAAACAAGGCAAGGCTGTAGTGGTTGTAACACACGACACACGGCTTCAACCCTTTGCCGACAGAATAGTTTACGTGCTTGATGGTGCCGTAGTTGATAAGCCAGCTGAAGAAGTAATTACGCAAAAATAAATTTCAATCATGGAAAAATGTTTCTATGCTTTAGTTCTGTTTTTATTTATTGTTTCATGCAACAATGCCGACAAAAAAAAGGAAGCTGCTGATGAAAAAGCAAAGCTCGAGAAAACAAGCAACCGGGTGGTTGGTGTTGGCATGATTGTACCGGAGAAGGATATTGTACAATTATCTTCGCCTGTAAATGGTATCGTAAAGAAAATATTAAAAAGTGAAAATGATTCAGTAAGTATTGGAACACCGGTATTAGAACTGGATCACCAGTTAGAAGATGCAAAAGTAACGCAACTGGGCAGCGAAGTGGCTACCCAGGCAGCCCAGATCAACGGAGACAAAGCCAGTGTAGGTGAATATGTAGCTAAATATGAAAATGCTGCCGCTGGGCTCGGGCGAATGCAACGATTACTGGCTAAAGGAGCAGAGACACAGCAGGCAGTTGATGACGCGAATACCAATTTAAAGTCTTTTCAATCAAATCAGAAAAGGTTACAGGCAATTGTTGATGTTTCAAAAAGCCGTTTGAATGAAACAAGAGCCGCATTGCAGGTCGCACAGATCGAACGGGATCAGAAAATAATTTGCTCGCCGGTAAGCGGCAGAATAATGGAGCTTTCTGTTCTGATTGGTGGATCTGTGGATACCCGGCAATCATTTGCTCAAATTAGCCCGGAAGGTAAAACAATTGCAGTATGCGAGATTGATGAGATGTATGCGGAAAAAGTTGCTGTAGGACAAAAAGGATGGATCAGAAATGTAGGTGCGATAGATACGTTGTCTACCGGAACCGTCTATTTTACCTTTTCTTTCCTGAAAAAGAAATCATTGTTCACTGACCAGTCAGGTGAAAAAGAAGACAGGCGGGTAAGGACCATTAAAATGCTGCTCGACCAGCCTGAAAAATTATTATTGAACGCAAGAATTGAATGTGTAATTGACATTTCCGGTAATCTTAATAAATAAGACAATGTTAAAAATTGCGTGGAAATTTATAAAATTTGACAAGGCAAAGAGCATTGGAGTTATCGTTGGGATTCTTATAAGTACCTTTTTAATCGGCCAGCAGTTTGGTACTTTCCTGTTTCTCTCTGGCCTGATGGGAGCACTGGCATCAGATGTAAAAGCCGATATTTGGGTTGTTGACAGTAAGACGAATGACGTCAATCAATTAGGCAGGCTGGATATCAGAAATCTCAGAGCTGTGCAAGGTATCAATGGCGTTAAAGAAGCCTTTCCGCTCATCATTGCAGGCGCTTCGTGTAATTATAAAAACGGGACCAGTGGTGCAATAACGCTGATAGGGGTAAATACAAGTCACTTATATGCGGTTCTGGATAAAGGTAAAATTACAGCCGGAAACACATCCGATTTGCAATTGGAAGGCGCTGTGAGCGGTGAGTATTTTGAAAAGAAGAATTTAGGCGGCAATATTGACCTTGGAACCGATTTTGAAATTAATGGCAAAAGGGCCTTTTTTGCATTGCAGACAAAAGATTTCCGGGGTTTTGGGAGTAGCTTTTGCGTTACGACCATCGAAAGAGCCCGGTTCTATTCCAATCAATCGGTCAATAACATCAGCGCTGTTTTAGTCAATCTGGAACCAGGTCAGAATGTGGATGAGGTTGTAACTGATATCAATACTCATATTTATGGCGTCCGCGCATGGCCATCTAAAAAGCTTGCTTTATCATCAGTTATGAAAATATTGATGAGCAGCGGAATTGCTTTAAGTACCGGAACGCTGATCATCTTTGCTTTAATAGCAGGATTCTTCATCATTGGATTGACCATGTACTCATCTGCGCTCGACCGTTTGAAAGATTATGGAACATTAAAAGCAATAGGTGCAGGGAATAAATACATCAGCCGGCTAATTCTGACGCAGGCTTTACTCTTTTCAATTGTCGGGTTTTTAATTGGTTTATTGTTGCTGGAAGGATTCAGAAGAGGGGTCGAACGATCCGGTTTGATTTTCTCGTTCTCGCCGATCATGATACTGGCCATGTTCGCAATAATAAGCCTGATATCATTGAGCGGGGCATCATTTGCTTTAAGCAGGATAAGAAGTGTTGAACCGGCAACCGTTTTCAGATGATCAAAAAATGATTTGTATAATTAACAGTACTTTTTTAAAATCAGGGCTTATCAAATATTCAATGCTATGTCAGTAAATCATTTAATTAATTGCCAGATTAACAAAAATAGTAGGAGTGGTATGATTTGCTTTTTATTAAGAGGAAGCCCGATCATTTTATTTACACTACTTATGCTACTGTCTGTTCCTGCCGGAAGCCAAAATGTTTTGACTTTAAACCAGGCGATCAACAATGGATTTTCGAACCGGAAAAATATTCAAGCCGGCAAATCCGACCTGGTTATCCAAAGGCTTCAGACCGAAGCGTTGTATAAAAAATATTGGCCGCAGGTATCACTGGAATATACTTATTTATACAATCCAATCTTACAGACTTCCATTTTGCCCATTGGCCTGTTTAATTCAACTTATCCTGCTGATGCTACAATAAGTGTCCGGTTTGGAACTACATGGTCGCAAACGGCGGGAGCAACAGTTCTACAGCCATTAATTGATTTATCAATACCAAGGCGTATTGATGAAGCGAAATTGCAGGAGTTGATTACAGCGGCTTCGCAGGCACAATCGGAATATGACCTTGCTTTTACAATAGCACAAACTTATATCGAAATAAGTTTGCAGGAATCAAAAATTAAATCAGCCATTGCAGACACAAACAGAACATTTATAAGCTATACGCTACTCAATAATAAATTCATAGAGAAACGTTTGTTGAAATCCGATCTGAATAAGTCCCTGATCAACCATAATAATGCAGTCCAACAATTAATGGATGCGCTATCCGAACTGATAGAAGATAAAGTTTATTTATTGTTTTTAACAGGTGAGACCGCTATTGAAAAATCAGATTTTGTAATTGATACCAGCTTTGTAAACCAATACAAACTGAGTGTATCTGGCATTCTTCCGGATGCCGGAGCTATTCCAGAATTACAGCAATTGGAATTACAGTCGCTGCTGACAGGTTTTCAGGTGAAATCGGAAAAAGCGAAACACTTGCCAACTCTGAGCATGAAAGGATTTATAGGCGCAAATCAATATACAAATAATTTTAGCCCGACAGAATCGAATACATGGTTTGGTCTTAGCTATATTGGCATAGATTTGAAGATTCCTCTGTTTTTTGGAGAGAATGTACAAAAAAACATACAGGTACTCAAGATAAAATCTTCACAATATAATCAACAAAAGGAGGATAAATCAGCTTTATATGCCAAAGATACCTATACCTCAAAATTGAAGATGGAACGTGTCATGTTACAATTAAAAACGCAGGAAGAAAACCTTGCACTCAGTAATGAATCCATAGAGATAACTCAGGCTCGTGTGAAAGAGGGACAGGAATCTGCATCAACGTTGAACCTCGATGAAGCCAGCCTTCAAAGCCTTCAGGCAGATTTTGAGATGAACAAAAAGCAGTTGTGGAATAATTGGCTGAACTACCTGAAGACTTCAGGGCAGTTAAATATTCTGTGGAAATAATGCATCTGAACAGCGCTGTAAAACATTATTCCTGAATTGAAATCAGCTTGCCGTATTTCCTGATTTAATAGTGTTGTAATCAAATTAATATTAAATACATAGTGGCTAACGTATAACCAAAGGTTAGTTGTCAGTCGTTTATGACGAAAAATACGTAATAATATGCCATATGAAGACTATTAGATCACCAACCAGATTGCTGTTTACTTTCTAACTTCTATGATCACTGATTGAATGGATTATCATATACTGATGTTTCGCACTTGTCTAGGTGCAGAAAAGTAGCTGATTTATAACAAAAAAAATAGCATGGAAATTTTGTTATGACCTTAAATATTAGTAATTTAAGGGCGAATACAAAACAATATCACCATGCTAGAGAACAAAGATATTAATAAAATTTCGGAATTAAAAAACGGTTTTACCCATGCATGGCTTGAACCCGATTTTATTTCAAGTTCTTTGAAATGTTTTTCAT
>Ga0118677_10013497_pt1 | contig 11728 bp, 10 predicted proteins | sample AliMusrvi5mmetaG_FD_86154 | JGI IMG/M metagenome (GOLD analysis project Ga0118677, IMG submission 86154) | reverse complement strand
CCGTTGGTCTTCCAGTACTCCTGGAAGTTGAAGATCCACACGGGGTGGATGTAGTAGCCGCCGGTGTTCTGGCCGTACATGCCGTTCCAGACGGCCTGGTACATCGGCGCGGTGGGCGCGTCCTGCATGATGATGTCCTGCATCTGCTGGAACATCTGCAGGCGCTTGGCCGGGTCGAGCTGGCTGCCCGAGTCGTTGAACAGCTTCGTCACCTGCGGGTTCTCGTAGAAGCGCTTCGAAATCGGCGCATAGTTCGGGTCCAGTCTCAGGGAGAGGTCCGTCGTCAACATGGTCGGAGCGTGTGTCTTCGTTGGGTCGTGAGCATCCGGCACGGTTCCCGCCGCAGCTCCATCCTTGGGCTTCCATTGGTGAGCACTGGCAGGACTCTTGGTGAGTTCCCATTCATAGGCAAACAGGTTTTCGAAGTAGTTGTTGTCCCACTTCACCGGGTTTGTAGTCCACGCGCCCTCCAATCCGCTGGAGATCGTATCGACGCCTTTGCCGCTTCCAAAACTGTTTTTCCAGCCCAGGCCTTGCTCTTCGATGCCGGCACCCTCGGGTTCGGGGCCGACGTACTTGTTCGGATCGGCAGCGCCATGAGTCTTGCCGAACGTGTGTCCACCGGCGATCAGGGCAACTGTCTCCTCGTCATTCATCGCCATCCGAGCAAACGTCTCCCGAATATCCTTGGCTGCGGCGATCGGATCCGGGTTTCCATTAGGTCCTTCCGGGTTCACGTAGATCAGGCCCATCTGAACCGCGGCGAGAGGATTCGCAAGATCGCGATCTCCGCTGTAGCGCTCGTCTCCCAGCCACTTGCCTTCAGGACCCCAGTAAATCGATTCCTCCGGCTCCCAGATGTCTTCGCGCCCACCGCCGAAACCAAAGGCTTTTAGTCCCATCGACTCCAACGCCACGTTTCCAGTAAGAACAATCAGGTCGGCCCAGGAGAGCTTCCTGCCGTACTTCTGCTTGATCGGCCAGATCAGTCGGCGTGCCTTGTCAAGGCTCACGTTGTCCGGCCAGCTGTTGAGGGGAGCAAATCGCTGTGCACCGGAGCCCGCGCCGCCGCGACCATCGGCGATACGGTAGGTGCCTGCGCTATGCCACGCCATACGGATGAAGAACGGCCCATAGTGGCCATAGTCCGCAGGCCACCAGTCCTGCGAGGTCGTCATCAACGCATGGAGGTCCTTGATTACGGCATGCAAGTCGAGGCTCTTAAACTCCTCAGCGTAATTGAATCCCTCGCCCATGGGATTGGACAATGTGCAGTGCTGGTGCAGGGGCTTCAGGTTCAGTTGATTGGGCCACCAGTCTGCGTTCGTAATGGTTCCAGACATTGTGTGTTTGCGGGTGCCACCCGAGAATGGGCACTTTGTTTCGTCTGACATGATTCTCACCTCTGACAGTTTGTGCTTTCCTGCCGTATGTAGTGTAGGTTTTGGGCACTGATCGAACAACTAAATCGTAGTAATAGGATCGGGCAGTCCACAAACTCCAAGCCAGCGAGGACCCGGTTCTTGGAAAGCGGACCGTTAAATCACAGAGGAAGCGGATGCGCTGACAACCTCCGCCGGATGCAGAGGGCACGGCTTGCCTACCGTGGCAGGACTTTGCCACCTCCCGGGCATACACCGCACGATTTCCTGCATCACTCGCGCCACATCGTCTTCTTGGAGTCGCGTCAGAAAGCGATAGAGCGTGGTGTATTCCGGCACCGATCGCAGCTTGAGCGCGGATCGCAGCTTGGCGTGCTCGCTTAGCCGGCGCAGTAGTCTCTCGTGTCTACGAAGGCTCTTCTCATCTCACTTTGCGGTGCGGGGTGTGGAGTATAGGCCAGGATGTTATGGGGTGGGGCCCTCCGCTGTCTGTACGAGGAGGCGCATCTCGGTGGCAGCGGCTTCGATCTCGCTGTTGACCGCACCACCGAGCAGCAGCATCAGGCCGCTGAGATAGAACCAGGTGAGCAGGATGATGACCGCGCCGAGCGAGCCATAGGTGAGTGTGTAGGTGTTGAAGAAGTGCAGGTAAAGGCGCAGTCCGAGGGAGGCGAGTACCCAGCCAAGGATGCCGATGGCGCCTCCCGGCGTGAGCCAGCGCCACTGCCTCTGTTTCACGTTGGGGGCCCAGTAGTAGATGAGTGCGAAGAGCAGGGCGAGCAGTGCAACGGCGACGATCCAGCCGAGGATGTGGATGAGGACGACGACGGGGTCCGCGATGGAGGGGTGCGCGATGTGCAGGCTTGCCAGGCGGGCGATGACGTCGGCGGCCAGCAACGCGGCGAAGATCGCGGTGATCAGCAGCGAGAGCAGAGTGCTGATGAGGACGGCGGCAGAGCGGGCCTTCCAGTAAGGGCCCGTATCCTTGATCTTGTAGACGGCGTTCATCGAATCCTGAATGGCGGAGAAGCCGGAGGAGGCGGCCCAGAGCGCGATGGCGAAGGCGAAGGTGACCTTCTTGTCGCTGGAAGCGTCGGTGATCTGATTGAAGTTCAGGAGTACGATATTGAAGGCCGAGGGCGGAATAGCCAGGGCCATGTAATGCAGCAGGAGGTCGTAGTTGGCCGAGGCATGGCGCGCGGCGAGCCCAACGATGGACGACGCGCTGACCAGGGTGGGAAAGAGCGCGAAGAGGAACCAGAAGCCGAGTTCAGCGGCGCTGCCGAAGAGGTTGTCATTCAGCAGCGTGTCCCAGGTGCGCCTGGCGATGACGCGGACCGGGACTCCCTCGAGATCCCACAGCGAGCGCAGAGGCCGCCAGGAGACGTAGTCCCAGATCGTCTGCTGAATGGCGTCGGGCGGTTTGGCGAGGGTTGGATTGCTGGGCGGCAAGGGGGCGTTCCTCGAATGAGACTGGTAGACGGTTCCGCCTGCCTCCCGGTGGGTGTACTTATGGCCCCACTCCGGCGAGCGGATGCGCGCCTGATGGTATAGATGCGCGGCGAAGCATTGGGGGCTTTGGGGGATGCGCCTTAGCAACAATCTGCTCAACACTGAATAGCTTCCTCTTCATAAGTAAAATACTCTCCCGCCTTCAAACGGCCCACATGTCAGTTCTCGGCTCCGCAGCTAGCCTATCCCGTTTTCCTTGTGTCATAAACACCACCTTTAGAAAAATAATTCATATTAGATAGTGTTGCATCGACCAGTTGAGCTGGCACCCGTATTTCGGGAAGTTCACCCGCCGCTTGCGCGATCCTCGGAAAAGGGGTGCTTTGGATCATCGCTTGAGATTCATCAGGTGATGCTCACCGGCTTGCAGCGCGTGGACCGCTGCACCACCTGTCATCTGTGCGTCGACGACCCCACCAATCTGATCGCACCGTAGCAACCTCCGTTGGCAAGCCCGGTTCCGGTGCAAACAAAGGCCACTCCCGCCCAGCCGCAATCTCCAACAAACGCTCCATGGGTTGCCGCCAGCCGTGCAGCGCCAAATCAAACAATCCCCAGTGAATCGGCATCAGCAAGCCGGCGCGTTCCAGCCCACCCAGGGCCATATACGCCCGCACTGCTCCATCCGGCCCCATGTGAATGTCTTTCCACAACTCGTTGAACGCGCCGATCTCCAGCATCGTCAGGTCAAACGGTCCATAAGTTGCTCCTATCTCGGCAAACCCTTCCCACCACCCCGAGTCGGCTCCGTACAACACCCTATGGTCTTTGCCTTTGATCACGAACGAAGCCCAGAGAGTTTCAAATCGGTTAAACAAGGTTCGGCCGGAGAAATGCCGTGCTGGTAGCGACGCCACCTCACATGCCCCACCAGCGATGCTCACAGCTTGCGTCCAATCTAGCTCCGTAATTTGTTGCTTTGGCACACCAAACTTTTCCAGCAGCTTACCCACTCCCAACGAAGTCACCCACTGCGACTTCGCCAGCGCTGGCAACTTCGAAAGCCGCTGGACTGTCGCTTTACCCAAATGGTCGTAGTGATCGTGCGATACGAGTACCGCATCGATTGCAGGCATATCTTCCAGCAGGAGCGTCGGCGCAAAAAACCGCTTCGGGCCAACCCATCGTGTCGGCGCTGCGCGCTTGTCCCACACCGGGTCGATCAATATCCGCGTGCCATCGATCTCCAGAAGCATCGACGAGTGCCCGAACCATGTCACACGCAATCCACTTTTCGGTGGCGCGGTATATACCCGCGCATCCGTGTGGAAGGGCCCCAGTGACTCCAGCGGTACCTTCTCTTCCTTACTCGTCAGGTAGAGCGGAACTATCTTGATGATCACAGAAAAGCCGCCTACCCGCGTCGGCACAGGGTTCTGAAACTTCCCGTCCTGCCTCACCGCCCGATGCAATATCGTCATTTCTCTTTGGATGTGCGCTCTCTCAATTCGAATCTTACCCTAGAACAGTAAAGTGAACCGTCGATCAAAGCACCTAAGCTTATTCAACGGCCGCACCAGCCTGCAAATCGGCAACACACGACGGTTGTGTGTGGGGCGTGGAAGCGAGGTCGGTGTTGGTGGTTGGGGTGGGCCGGTTGGGTTTCTGCGGCGGCGTGGCTGTCGCGGACTGATGTCGATTGCAGTGAGTGCTCTCGATGTCTCTAAACTCATTACCAAGAGAGCGGTAACACAGAGATTTCCGCTCGCTATGGATTTCCGCTTAACACCATCGATTCGGGTTAAAAAATAACCGTGTTGGCCAGGATGTTAGCCAGTTCGGCGTCCGTAAACGGGGGCGCGCGAGGTTGCTCAGTGCACGCGTCTAAGTGCTGGGAGCAACGTCACTTATTGAAGGTTCGTCAGCCAAAACACGTCTCGGGATTTATTCGGCTGTCAGGGTCCAGTTTGCCCGCTGCCTCGATATACGCCGCTTTCTGAAGCTTCTCGTTAGACTAAAAAACATGAAGCCTTTCGCACCCGTCACCCTCATGGCGCACATCATCACGTCTAACCATCTGAGAGGCGAATAATGTCAACTTCCACGCTGCTGGCGCCTAGCTCGGCCTGTTCCAGATCCAAAATTGTTATCTGGGCCTCCCTTGGTCTCACCGCGCTCTTCGTCTTGATTACCTCAGAAGTTCTCCTCCTCACCGACTATCCGATGTACCACGCTTACCGTCTACAGGTCATCGCCGACCGTCATCTCCTCATCCCGCATACGCTCTGCGGCGTCATCGCTCTCCTCAGCGGCCCTATCCAGTTCTCCTCGCGATTTCGCCAGCGGCATCTCAAGTTCCATCGCGTCCTCGGCCGCATCTACGTCATCTCCGTCTTTATCGGTGCCGCAACCGGAGTGGCCCTCGCCGCCGGCCGTCCAGGTTTCCCCGGAACCTCCATGCAGGCTGCCGCCTGGATCGTCTGCACCAGCGCCGCCTTCGTCACCGCGCGCAACCGACAAATCATCCAGCACCGCCAATGGATGGTACGCTCCTATGCCGTGACCTTTACCTTCGTCTCCAGCCGCGTGCTCAACCTATGGCCCCGCTACTGGAGCCATCTGGGCGATACCTTTGCCGCCGTCGGGGTGATCGCCTTCACTCTTGCTTCGCTGCTGATCGTGGACATCGGTCTTAACTGGCGCGAACTCACCACCCGTCGTGCCTGATACTGGGTGCCCTGGCCTTCTCTGACCATCGGGCAGAGCAGGCTGTGGCTCACCATTCATGCCTACGCTCCGTCAAACCCTTATGCAGTCGTGTGGGGCACAAACTGCACCGTTGACCAATCGCAGTATGGGTCACGCCATACACAGCAAGAGCAGTACAACTTCACGTTCGGACCTGAACAAGGAGATTCCAGTTACAACGTCCAAGCTGAATCAGATTCCTTTGCAAGACGAAGTTCTCATCCTTGGTGGTGGAGTGGCAGGCTGTGCGGCTTCGATCGCGCTCGCCCGAAAGGGGCGGAGCGTCACGCTGATTGAACGCGAGCCCACACCGCGCCATAAGGTCTGTGGAGAGTTCCTAAGCGGTGAGGCCCTTGTGGACCTGCATGCGCTCGGCATTGACGTGGCCTCACTTGGCGCGGTGCCCATCGACTATGTTCGCCTCGCCGCCTCCAGGCGCGCCGCGGAGGCTCCTTTGCCTTTTTCCGCAGCCTCGCTCACGCGCAAGAGGCTTGATACGGCGCTCATCGCCGAGGCCATCGCCGCGGGAGTCCGGGTAGAGCGCGGTCGCAGTGTGCAGGCGCTCAACCGCACGACAGCCAACGTCTGGCAAGCTACGCTTGATGACGGCACCACCCGTGAAGCCCCAACAGTCTTTCTCGCCACGGGCAAGCACGATCTCCGCGGTTACTCGCGACCGAAGGACCCAGAGCAATGGGTCGCCTTCAAGATGTATTTTCGTTTGACGCCCACGCAGGCCGCCGAGCTCGCGGGCGCATCTGAGTTGATGCTCTATCCCGGAGGCTATGGTGGTATCCAGCCGGTTGAAGGCGGCATTGCAAACCTCTGCTGCGTGGTGCAACAACGGGTTCTCGCACGTGTGGGTCATCGCTGGGAGAACTTCCTCGCGAAGATGCAGCAGGACTGTCCACACCTCGCTATGAGGCTTGCCGGTGCGGAGCCGTTGCTCGCCAAGCCGATCGCCATCACCCATATCCCCTATGGTTACATCCGCCGCACAACGGAGAATGGGCTCTATTGCATCGGCGATCAGGCAGCCGTCATCCCCTCGTTCACTGGCGATGGCATATCCATCGCGCTGCATACTGCACGTTGCGCCGTCGCTGCCTGCCTTGCAGCAGAACCGGCACCGCTCTTCCAGGCTAAACTTCGGTCCGCACTGCTGACGCAAATGCGCCTTGCCGAGTTCGCCGCCGATGGCTTGAACAACTCACTCGCGCGCGCTGTGTTGCCGTTTTGCCTCAGGGTCTGGCCCGGTGTGATGCGCGTGACGGCTAGGCTCACACGCGTCGCCCAGCACGCCACTGTTGCTCCACAGGCAGTCGCCATCTGAAATCGAGCCACGCCAAAACATCTCTTGGTAGTGAAATCTCTCTAGGGGAGACGCAATGAGATCCTTCGCAGTCGTCACTCTCGCGGCAATACTTGCTCCATCCGCACTCGCACAGCATCAGACCTTCGATGTCAATCCCGATGTGAGCGAGATCAAGATAACGCTCAAGACAACCCACGAGCTCGTCAATGGCACCTTTCACGTCCAATCCGGAGCGATTGAGTTTGACCGCAGCAGCCCTAAGATGTCGGGTTCGGTGGTCGTCCTCGCCGGCAGCGGCAAGACTGGCAATGACAGTCGCGACAAGAAGATGAACAAGGAGATCCTGGAGGTCGGACAGCACGCAACGGTCTCGTTTGGGCCGAAGTCCTACGCTGGCGCCATCGCTCCATCAGGAGACTCGACCATCCAGGTAACCGGTATCTTTACACTCCTCGGCACACCTCACGAGATCACCGTTCCATTGCTGGTACATCTTGATGGAACAACCGCATCGGCCAAGGCTCATTTTGCTGTACCGTACATCCAATGGGGACTGAAGGACCCAAGTTTTTTGATCTGGAAAGCGGACAAAGAAGTCGCGATCGACCTCTTTCTGACCGGCCAGCTTTCAAAATAGAGAAACGCCTTCCAACGGTGCAATATGTCGGTCGTCTGCTCCGCGGAAACCTGACTTCGCGCACACTCAGCATCCGCCGGGCGTCGTGAAGAAGTATGTGGGAGATCTGAAGCCGAGGTCCTCTCACCGGGTCCTTCCTCTCTATGAGAGAGTTGGCTAAGGTGCTCGGGGAACACCATGCTGCGTCTCATCACAACCGACCGACCGACTGGGTGTTCGCCAGCACCATGAAGAACGGAAAAGTTCCCATCTGGTCAACCAGCCTGATGGAGGATCATGTCCGTCCTGCCGGTCGCCGGGCCGGGATAACCAAGCAGTTGACCTGGAAGATGTTTAGAACCTCAATCGCCACCCAACTGACGGCAAACGGGGAGAACATCAAAACATCTCAGCTAACCCTTGGCCACGCCAACAGCCAGATAATCGCGGACGTGTATACGGTACCGGTCGCCAGCGTTGTTCGGTCGGCTCACAACCGGCTCGTCGACATGGTCATCGCCTCACACACGCTAGCCGAAGCCAAAATCGGCCTTATTGGCCCCAGAAGGGAGTCTTGCACCGCTAAGTTGTTGAATTTTTGGTGGGCACAGCAGGATTCGAACCTACGACTTCCACCGTGTGAAGGTGGCACTCTACCGCTGAGTTATGCGCCCGGCACCGCGCTTGAGGCAACACCGTACTCATCCAGCATACACGGCGTCAAGCCACTGCACTAGCCTGTCCACTTGCCTTCGCCCCTCTCTTGCCCTCCAAGTACAATAGGCAAGCCAGATGTCTCCTCCGTCGCAGAATCCGGGCCGTCCTCGCTCCCCGTCGTCCGATCACGCCGGAATGCCCCAGCATGGTGCCCTGGATGCCCTACCTGAAGTAGAGCTGGAAGGCCTGTCCGGCGACGAATTTACGGAGGATTTTGCCGCTTCCGCGCAACCTGACGGCAAAAATGGGGTTTCGCAGGATATGGCTACCTTGGCGGTTAATCCCGGACTACTCGATGGCGTGCTTCACCCCGCTGTTGCCCGGGGCTCCGCGCACTTTGCCGAGATGGAAGACTCCACCATCATGCTGGAACTGAGCGCCGGCAATATGGCCGGCTTCGACTTCCTCATCCAGAAGTACCGCAGGCCGATCGCCAACTTCATGTACCGCATGGTGCACAATCAGGCCATCGCGGAGGAACTCGCCCAGGAGGTTTTTCTGCGCGTCTACCGTTCCCGCGAGACCTACCGCGCCGAGGCACGCTTCAGCACATGGCTCTACCGCATCGCAACCAACCTGGGTGTCAACTATGCGCGCGACAACCGCTACGAACGCGCCGCCTCCACCATCTACCTGGATCAGGCAGACCCAGACACTGGCACTACGCCCGACGTTGCCGATACCACCATGAGCGCAGAGGACAGCCTGATACGCCGGGAACGTTTCAACGCTATCCGGCAGCATGTGATCGATTTGCCCGAACGGCAGCGCATGGCCGTGCTCATGCACAAGTACGAAGGCATGGACTACAAACAGATCGGAGACGTGCTCAAGCTCAGCGAGTCCGCCACCAAATCGTTGCTCTTTCGCGCCTACCAGACGCTGCGCGAAAAACTGAAGGAGTTTATGTAGAGGGACTTTTCTCCACGGTTTCTCGTCCATATTGTCGAGAAGCCCGATTGACCGAACACCGGCGGACCAACAACCGCCTGCTTCACACTGAAAGACGCGCAAGGCTGCTACGCGATGCGTCGACGAGGGAAAGGAAGTACCACGATGAACTGCAAAACTTGCAAAGCCGCACTCCCCAATCTGCTCCTCGATCCCGCCGCGCCCGAAAACTCCGCCGCGCGCGCCCACACCGCCGTCTGCTCCGCTTGTGCGCTGGAGCTCACCTCGCTTCAGGCCACTCTCGCTCTGCTCGATACGTGGCAGGCGCCCGCCGTCTCGCCTTACTTCGACCAGAAGCTGGCGGTCCGCCTTCGTGAGCTTCAGTCTGCCCCCGCCGCCGGATGGTTCGAGCAACTCAGGTCGCGCCTGCTCTTCAATACAGGCCGCCAGTTCCGCCCCATGCTTGCCGCAGCCATGGCCCTTGTGCTCATCGCAGGTGGAGGAAGCGTCGGCATCGCCACCTTCCAGCACCCCCACTCGGTCGTTGCGTCCGCAACCGTCAACGACCTCCAGCTCCTCGACAAGAACGCGCAGGCGCTGCAGCAGGTAGATCTGCTCCTGCAGGACGATGCGCCCGCCGCCGGCTCTCGCGTCTCGCTGCCTCAGAGCTAGATAAGCTTGTGGATCTTGGCTGACTGCATCGTAATGCGAATGACCAGGAGGTACTCAGTACGGAGGTTTAAAATAGAGTTTGGTAGTTATTGCACCGCGCAGTAGACTTCATCTCAGCTAGGGAACCCGGCGAGTCCGAGCGTGAATAGAAGGTCTCTCCCCTTCGGAAGAACTTCACCCGCAGAACATCGACCTTGGTTGATCTGCAACCGTTCCATAGTGCACTTTCACAGGACGCGTAGCTTACATCATGAAATTGCATCTTCCAACCCGGCTTGGTCTTGGCACGGCATCTGTTCTGCTGTTTGCCGCTGCGCCGGTGTTCGCCCGCGCACCTAAATCTGCACCGCCGCCCCCGGCTCCTAGGGCTCAGCGCGCCCAGCCGAATGCTGCCGCCAGACCCCGCCCGAATATCGCCGCCAGGCCCGCCCAGAACCAGGAACATCTACAGCAATGGATGGACAATCACAACAATCTCTCGCTGCCTGAACAGCAGCGCGCCCTGCAAAATGAGTCAGGCTTTCGCGAACTTCCGCCGCAAGTTCAGCAGCATGAGCTCAACGAGTTGGGCCGGCTCTACAACATGGACCCGCAGCAGCGCAACCGCATGCTCGACCGCAACGAGGCCGTCGAGCGTCTCACGCCGCCCCAGCAACAGCAGTGGCGCGACTCCGTGCAGCAATTGAACACGCTCCCCGTGCCTCGACGCCGCGTTATGGCACGCGTCATCCTCGACCTCCGCGAGATGCCCCCCGATCAGCGCCAGTTGACCATCAACTCCCCGGCCTTCCGCGCCCGGTTCTCCGAGAATGAGCGCGTCATGCTCTCCACCCTCCTCGCGGTCGAACCCTACACCCCCCGCGCTGCCAACCCAGCTCCCTGACGCGTTACCTACGCGCTGGGACTGGCCTTCTCCGGCTTCACCGGAGCGGTCACCATTGTGCTCGTGTCCTTCAGCGCAGCAATGTCGCGGTCATACCGTCCTACAATCGAGTTAATCCGGATCGCCGCAATCTCCTCCAACATCTTCATGCCGTCCCTCAGGTAACTCATCCGGCTGCGATCGTCGTGCCCCCACGTCACGGCGACCTCGCGGATGTTATATCCCAGCTTGCGCGCGATAAACAGAATCTCCGGGTCGAACCCCCATCGCTCAATCCGCTGCAACCGGAAGATCACTTGCGCCGCCGGTCGTCGGAACGCCTTGAACCCGCATTGTGTGTCCTTGAACGGTAGCCCCATCACAGTGCGCGTCACCCAGTTGAAGCATCGCCCAAAGAACCTGCGATACAGCGGCTGGTGCAGCGTCTGCCGGGCGCGATCCATCCAGCGCGATCCGATCGCCACATCCGCGCCCTCCGCGATCGCCGCCATCAGCCGCTCTGCCTCTTCCATCGGGGCAGACAAGTCCGCGTCGGTAAACATCACCACATCGCCCGACGCCTGCAACAGCCCATTGCGCACACTGTAGCCCTTGCCCCGGTTGCCATCGTTCTGCACTAGGTATATCCGCCGTTCCCGCTCCATCCAGCCGCGCACAATCTCCACGGTCGCATCCTTGGAGCCGTCGTCCACCACCAGCACTTCGGCGTCCCAGCCCCGGCCATCGATGCACTCCATCACCCGCTGCAGCGTCCGCTCGATGCGAGCGCTCTCGTTGTATGCCGGAATCACAATGCTCAACTGCGGTGTCGCCATCATTCCCCAAATTTGTCGTTCCGCTCCGCATCCATCGCGCGGATGCGTTACAGGCCGTGTATGCTACGGCAGACCCGTCTCTGCCTGTTGCTCTCTATGGACGGTACTTCAACCAGCTTAGCCGCATAAAATCTACGCTGCGACTCTCATTATCTTCGAACCAAGCTTCCATCCACGAACTTTGCCGCCTGCACCTCTTTAAGTTCTCTGCTATTGCGGGTAATTAATAGTCTAAAC
>Ga0118677_10013495_pt1 | contig 11729 bp, 6 predicted proteins | sample AliMusrvi5mmetaG_FD_86154 | JGI IMG/M metagenome (GOLD analysis project Ga0118677, IMG submission 86154) | reverse complement strand
AGATAAGGCCTGCAAGATTGCCATTGGCGAAGTGTCGGCGTTTTTGAAAACTGACAGTTCAATTGATAAGGTAATCTTTGTGTGTTACGGCAAGCCGGATTTTGACATATACGCTGCGGTACTTAAAGATTTGCTTCAGGGATAGGTTGCTTCCACTGTAATTGAGATGCCGCCGCGGGCGTTGAATTCACCTTTTACCAGGGCTTTGCGCGGTTTGATCGTTCTTACAATGTCGTCCAGTATCCTATTCACGGCTTCCTCGTGGAATGTTCCGTGATTGCGGAATGAAAAGATATACAGCTTCAGCGATTTGCTCTCAAGACAGAGTTTGTCCGGTATATACGAGATGGTGATTTTCCCGAAATCAGGCTGGCCGGTAATAGGGCAGAGGGCGGTGAATTCAGGGCAGTCGAAGTGGATCCAGTAATTTCTTTTTCGATACACATTCTCGAAAGCTTCCAGCCGGGCCATGTCGGGGGAATCAGGATAGTTCTGAATACTGCGCTTGAGTAGTGTTAATCCGTTATTCGATTTGCTCGTTCGTTTGGGTTTCACATTCATCCGTCCTTCGACATTCGAAATTGAGTATTCATTATTGGATATTCTCGGCCTTTGCATCCCGCTTCGCTCAGAAGCTACGCAGGACAAGAGCAAAGGCCCTACATTAAGAGCATTTTCTTTTCCCGCTCTATTTCTCCTTCATTTCCCACACACCGTCCCAGTTTTTAGGGGGATTTTCAATTAAATCTTTGCAGCGCTTGACATATGCGGCTGCGGGAGGGTCGATGTTGCTGAACCGGGTGAATATTTCCAGCGCATCCTTGAACAGGCCTTTGTAATAGAGTTGGAGCGCATTATTGTAGCAGTTCATGAGATCGGCTTTTGCTGCAAAGTCTTTTTTGAACATCGGTTCATAAACCCTGATTGGTACTTTTTTACCGACAACGCGGATGGTCGATATTTCCCTTGCGACTATGTTGTCGTCTCCAAGCATTTTGAATGTGAATTCTGAAATCATTATGCTTGTGCCGAACGTCTTGTTCTGACCCTCAAGCCTGGAAGCAAGATTTCCAGCGTCGCCAAGGAATGTATAGTTGAATCTCTGGATGGAACCCATGTTGCCCACAACCACCGGCCCGGAATTAATGCCGATTCTGGCGAAGAGATCCTTACCATACTTTTCCTTGAGGAGCGGGCGCATTTCAGCCAACTTGTTGTTACACCGGATGGCGGCGCGCACAGCGTGTTTCTGATGGCTGGGCAGATCCAGCGGGGCGTTCCAGAAAGCAATTATGGCATCGCCCTCGTATTTATCCACCGTGCCACCATGACGGTAAATGATGTCCGTCATGGCCGTCAGATAGTTGTTCAGCAGGGCGGTTAACTCCTCCGGGTTCAAGCGTTCGGAGATACTGGTGAATCCCCTGACGTCCGAAAAGAAAATGGAGAGTTCCCGTAGCTCGCCGCCGAGTTTGAGCCGCTCGGGATGCTGAACCAGTTCTTCGATGACCACCGGGCTGAGATATTGTTTAAAGGCCCCCTTGATAAAGCGTTTCTGTTTGCCCTCGGTGGCGTAATTCAGGGCGAGGGCGCCTACCAGGGCGAGGGCGGTGGCGAGCAGGGGCCCCAGGACCGGAAGCCAGATGCCCTGAAGGTAAGCCCATCCCCCCGCTAAAATGGGGAGGGAGAAGAACACCACAAATGCAACAAGACTTTGCCAGGCATGACGCGAGAACCGGACCGCAAGTGCGGAGATGCAGGCGAGGAGGAGGATCATGATCGTTTCCCAACTCGCGGGCGTTTCCCTCATGATTTCAGAGGATAAGAGGTTGTCCAGAAAGGTGGCGTGTATCTCAACTCCGGGATACACCGAGTCCACCGGCGAAGCCTTGAGATCGAACAGGCCAGGGGCGGTGAACCCAAAAAAAACGTAAGTATCCTTGAATAAGTCCGGGTCGATGATGGGTTTTTTGCCTTCCCGCAACAGCATTTCAGATTCGATGATGGCGGCGGCGTTTACCGTTTTGTGAGTTTGAGACCGGCCCCGATAATGCAGAATCGCGCAGCCATTCTGATCCAGCGGAATCCGGTGCTGGTTGTCAATGCTGAACCAGGGAAGATTCAGGTCAAGAGTAAGGTTGGTGGCGGCTGCCAGCCATATGCCCAATCCCAGGGAAGGAACCAACTGGCCATCGAAAGTGCTGAACGGCCGGATTCGGCGATAGATGCCATCACGGTCCGGATTCCCGAATACCGTGGCCAGGAGGGTGGCATTGGTTCCCACCTCGGGAATAGGAAACAAGGCGTGGGGTAATTGGAACGGAGCGAGGCTGGCGGGGTTCCCCGTTGTTAACTTGATGCGGGGAACCGGAAACCCCGGCATCCAGTGGTTACTTCCCCCGGTTTCCTTCCCTACAAATACAGCGCCGACGAAACCCGGGGTGGAGGCAATGGCTTTGCCCAATTCGGCGTCGTCATCAACACCCACGCTGGAGGGCTCGCTATAGATGACGTCGAAAGCGACGGCCTTGGTGTGGGCACGGGCACAGAAATTCAGGATTGCCCCGTAAACCTGCCGGGGCCAGGGCCAGGACCAGCCCTGCTTAGTTCCCCAGTCCAAACTGTATTGATCCAGAAAAATAAGCCGGATTTTGTCGGTCCCTGAACCCGGCTTGGCGAACCAGGCGGACCTCACATCCCATGTCAGGGCTTCGCCCCTTTGCATCACAGCGGGGGAGAATCGGGCTAGTGCCAGGGTACAGATAGCGGCCAACATCCCAATACCCAACGCCTGAATAAGGCGTTGGTAAACCAGGCCGGCCGATTCCTTCCCCTCCGCCTGCACCTTTACAGTCCCCGCATATTCTCGTTGAAGCGCGCCTGTCGCGCGGCGGCATCTGCAGAAGGCGTTGCCTTGATGAGTTTGGTTAATTCCGCTATCCGATCCTGCGGCGCGGGATGAGTTTTGGCAAAATCGTGGCCACCGGGCTTCAGGTTCTTCTCCATTTGCTGGAGCATTGAGATCAGGCCGTTAGGGGAATATCCTGCACGTTCAAGAATCGTTACCGCCGCCTTGTCGGCTTGGAATTCAGATTTGCGGGCATACCCGCTATTCACCATTTTCGAGGTGATGTCGGAAATGGAGCCCTCAAAGGCCTTGGTCAGTTCGGCGACATTGCTGCCTGCCAGATTTTTGGCGCCTTCGGCCAACAGCGTGGTGACGGCGGCGGTATAGCGGCTCTTGTCAATGGCCTGCATCCCGTGGTTCAACTCGACATGGCCGATCTCGTGCGTCAGAACCCCTGCCAGCGCCTCTTCATTTTTGCAGCAGCGGAGCATACCACGGGACACCAGAATAAGGCCTCCGGGGGCGGCAAAGGCATTGATGTCAGGCGTATCCATAATCAGGAAGTGATATCCGCCGAAGGTCTCCGGTTTGTCGGAAAACATGGCCAGATATTGCCCGACGGTATTCAGGTAGGTGGTGAGGGCACGATTATCAAAGGGCTTATTCTGCGAGAGAATCGTTGCCGCCACGGTGCGTCCAATGTAGTACTCCTGCTCCGGAGTCATGGATTCCGAAGCCTTGTCGATGGCTCCGGCGCTTTTATTAATGGACTTGGCCTGCTCCGGCGTGATGGTGCCGGTCGCTTCAGCCAACCCGGTGCCCACCTCGGAAATCTTTTCCAGGGTTCCGCATCCGGCCATCAGGATACATAATGCCAAAGCGGTCAGATTGCGCAGGCTCATTTTGCACCTCCGGCGGATTGAAGCTTACCCTCTTTGGCGAACTCCTGAAGATCCGCTATCGGGATCTTGATTTTCTCCATTTTATCGATGGGTGCAAAATTAATTTCCTTGTGGTTGTCCTTGAATTGTTTTTCAACATCGGAGTTGAATCCCTTGCCGGCCAGTGCCATCTCCCCGCTCGAAGCGGTCGTCTGGGCGCCAGCGCCCGCTTTCATCACGATCGTTTTTTTGGTAAGGGCGGAATTATGGACCCAGCCGGATTGCCCGGAAGAGCTGACTTGGAGCCAGGCGCCGTTTTGAGATTCAATGGTCACTTTATCGCCATAGGCGAGCGAACTGACAACTTTACCTAAATATGAGGGGGTTTCCCGCATATCGGCTTTGTTCACCTGAACACTCATCGTTGTGGCGGCAAAGAGGGTGGCGACCGAAAGTCCCCAAATTCCCAGCGCCCCAAAAAAAACTTTAGATTGCATATTCCAAAAACTCCTTTCGTGGAAAGACTATATATCAGAGCCGGGTCACCTGCAAGCCGGTGTACAAAGTCTTTTCTTAATGGTAGGGTGCAACTCTCTATGAAGGTCCTTTTTTTTGCCGTTAATTGTTCCTATTCCCATACCAGTCTTGCGGCTTGGTGCCTCCGCTCGACTCTGGATGAATCGGTTTGGGACTGGCAGACCTTGGAGGTGACGACCAAGGATGAGCCGTCCAAGGTGATGAGCCGGATCCTGGAAGCCAAGCCGGATGTCATCGCGGCCACCTTGTATTTATTTAACCGTGACTATGTCGCCGGAATCCTCAGGGCGGTGCGAGCCCTTTTGCCGGATAGTCGAATTGTGGTGGGCGGCCCCGAGTGTCTGGGGGAGAATGTTGGAATCGCAGGCGATAACGGGTTTGCGGATGTCGCCGTGAGAGGCGAGGGGGAACGGGCGTTTCCTGCTTTGCTTGAACGCTGGCGGGGCAGGCAGGGCTGGAGTGATATTTCCGGGCTTTGCGGGGTGGCTGCACCGGGTGGGTACCGGGATAATGGCACCGCTGAATGGGTGGAGGATTTAGATTCCATTCCCGTGTTTTATGAGCGTGAGTTGCTCGGTTTCCGGAAGCCGTTCATTCAACTGGAGACGTCCCGCGGCTGTGGGAATGGATGCCTCTTCTGCACCAGCCGTCACACGGTCCTCCGATTTCATTCCGAAGCCCGGATCCGGGATCATTTGAAAGCCATTGTGGCCGCGGGCATCAAAGAGGTCCGGATTGTGGATCGGACTTTCAATGAAGACCGTGTGCGTGCCCTGATGCTGACCCGGCTTTTCCGCGATGAATTTCCCCGACTCCGGTTTCATCTGGAAATTGAGCCTGCCCGTTTTAATCAGGCATTGGCTGATGAGTTTTCCCAGGCGGCGCCAGGGCGGTTTCACCTTGAAGTCGGGATCCAGACCTTGAATCCGTCGGTATGCGCAATCATCGAGCGGGGGGCCACAGTGAACCGGACCCTTGATGGATTGAAGCGGCTTTGTGATCTGGCGACGGTTGAGGTACATGTGGATTTAATTGCCGGATTACCCGGTAGCAGGCCATCGGATATTCTTGCGGATTTGGAAGCCGTGATGGCGTTTCGTCCCGCAGAGATTCAACTGGAACGGTTGAAACTGCTTCCCGGAACGCCCTTTTCGCTGACGCCTGCCCAGTGGGGATTGATCGCCAACGCGGCGCCACCCTACCAGGTTCTGCAAACCCCGACGTTGTCCCCGGATGATCTGGCACAATCTGATCGGATGTCGAAGATCATTGACTGGTATTATAATACCCCCGAACTACATGCGGTTGTTATCGAAGCGGTGATCATTGATCCCGGCTTTCTTGCGAGGTTTGAGAGTTGGGGCAGGGAACGGATGAGGTTTGACGTCCGTCCCAGTCTGGAATCCCGGTTCCAGTCATTAAATACATTTATTCAGTTGGAGATCGCTGCTAACCTCCCTGCTGCGGACAAATTCGAACGGGTGGCTCACCGTTTGTGTTATCGGTGGTTCCAGCTTGGGTTCAGCGCGCGGAAGGGGTTGCGTCCTGCGGTATTATGGAAGCAAGAGATTCCTCCGGAAGCCGTGTTGCTGGAGGGAAACGCGGAAGCCCGGGTTTCGCGAAAATGGCAGGTAGAATTGGATTCGCCCCATCTTTTCTGTTATGGTTCCGGGTCGAGAGGAGAACGGGCGGTGGTGGCCGTCTATCGATTGCGCTAATTACAAAAATGTTTCGATTTTGGTGAATTTGTTACAAATTTGTTGTTAAGATGGGTTGGGTTGGTGTAGTGCAAGTCGAGTGTGTATTTGTAAGTTTTTGTCATGGAATGTCTTGTGACTTGTAATGGCTTTATTGGCACGGCATTTGCTAATAAATATGGGTGAGTTTTCGGTCTGTAAATTTAAGAGTAAATAAAGGAGTAGATTATGAATGGTTGTTGCGTAACGGGAAAAGAACAATCCCTTCCTGAGATGTTTGGATCAAATGTGTTTAGTGATGCGGTGATGCGTGAGCGTCTTCCGAAGAATATTTACAAGAAGCTGCGTCAAACGATTGACGGGGGCAAGGAACTGGATCCGACCATTGCAGATGTCGTGGCCAACGCCATTAAAGACTGGGCGATAGAGAAAGGGGCCACGCATTTCTGTCACTGGTTCCAGCCCATGACCGGGATCACTGCCGAGAAGCATGACTCGTTCATCTCTCCGACGCCGGATGGACGGATCATGATGGAGTTCAGCGGTAAGGAGTTGACCCAGGGTGAGCCTGATGCCTCTTCCTTCCCGTCGGGTGGTATTCGCGCCACCTTTGAAGCGCGGGGTTATACCGTTTGGGATTGCACGTCACCTGTGTTTATCAAGACCGACGGGTCCAATACGGCCCTTTACATCCCGACTTCGTTTGCCTCGTACACGGGCGAAGCCTTGGACAAGAAGACGCCGTTGTTGCGGTCCATGGAGGCGCTCAATAAGCAGTCCGTTCGCGTCTTGCGTGCTTTGGGGAATCATACCAGCAAGCGTGTCGCCGCGACGTTGGGTGGCGAACAGGAATATTTCCTGATCGATCGCAAATTTATTGCAAAGCGGGCCGATCTCCGGTTGGCGGGTCGTACCCTGTTTGGTGCGCCTCCGCCCAAAGGCCAGGAATTGGAAGACCAGTATTTTGGCGCTATTCATGAGCGTGTGGCGTCCTTTATGTCGGACCTCAACGAGGAACTGTGGAAGCTTGGCGTTTCGGCCAAGACCCAGCACAACGAGGTGGCTCCGGCCCAGCATGAAATCGCCCCGGTGTACGCCACGGTCAATGTGGGTGTTGATCATAACCAGTTGACGATGGATCTGATGCAGCGCATCGCCCGCAAGCATGACTTTGTGTGTGTGTTGCACGAGAAGCCTTTTGCTGGTGTCAATGGCTCAGGCAAGCATAATAACTGGGCGTTGGGTACGGATGACGGGATCAACCTGCTGAATCCTGGCAACACCCCCCATGACAATATGCAGTTCCTGGTATTCCTGTTTGCCGTGATCCGCGCGGTGCACAAGTATTCCAGTCTGTTGCGCGCCACGGTGGCAACGCCGGGTAACGATCATCGCCTGGGCGCCAACGAGGCCCCGCCTGCGATTGTGTCGATCTTCCTGGGCGAACAGTTGACGGATATCTACCAGCAGATCAAGAAAGGGGGCGCCAGTCGCTCCAAGCAGGGTGGCCATTTGGCGCTGGGCGTCACCACGCTTCCCAATATCCCGAAGGATACAACCGATCGCAACCGGACCTCGCCTTTCGCCTTTACCGGCAACAAGTTTGAGTTCCGCATGCCGGGTTCATCCCAGTCGCTTAGCGGCCCGAACTTTGTCCTGAACACCATTGTGGCAGAGACCTTGTCCGAGATTGCCGACCAGCTCGAGGGGGCCAAGAATATCAATGTCGCCGTTCAGGCGTTGTTGAAGAAGTATGCGATTGAGCATGAGGCGGTGGTATTCAATGGCGACAACTATTCCGAAGCCTGGGTGGTGGAAGCCGCCAAGCGCGGGTTGCCCAATATCCGCAATTGTGTGGATGGCATCAATGCGATGCAGGACAAGGAAAATGTCAAGGTGCTGATCAAGCATGGGACGCTTCCCAAGGGTGAAATCCATGCGCGGCACGAGATCCTCCTGGAGAACTACGTCAAGACCATCAATATCGAGGCCAAGACCATGCTGTCAATGGCCCGGCGTGAAATTCTCCCGGCCCTGATCAGTTTCGCGACGGATCTGGCCCATGGGGTGAATGCGGTTGAAGCCGCCGGCGTGGATGCCGTGGTTCAATCGAAGTTGTTGCAGCAGGTCAATGATGCCGCGACCGAAATGAGTCTGGCGATTGATGTGTTGGCGGACGTGGTGTCCGTGGCTTCCAGTGAGCCGGCGATTGGCAAAAAAGCGGCTGCCTTCAGGGATATCGTCGTGCCGGCCATGGTCGCATTGCGTAAGGTGTCGGATGGAATCGAGCCGGTTGTCGGCGCTTCCTATTGGCCCCTGCCAACTTATGCTGACATGTTGTTCTATCGTTGATTCAGTCTGTAGTTGTTGGTATAAGCTATGCCCCGTCGGGAAAACCCCGGCGGGGTTTTTGTCAAGTATCCGGGAGAGGAAAGAGGATCGACGATGAATGGAATGCCTGTGCCTCAAGGGTTGTATGACCCTGAGAATGAACATGACAATTGCGGTGTTGGATTCCTGGCCAATATTACCGGGGTTCAATCACATCGTATTGTGTCGGACAGTATCGAGGTCCTGAAAAATCTTTTGCATCGCGGGGCTGTTGGCGGTGATTTGAGCACCGGGGATGGTGCGGGCGTATTGCTCCAGGTTTCAGACAAATTTTTCCGGAAGGAAGCGGCCCGCCTCAAATTCGTTTTACCCAAGGTGGGCGCTTATGGTGTGGGGATGCTCTTTGTGCCCCAGTCGAAGGCCCGGGCGGCCTGCCTGTCCGCCATTCAGAAGGTGATCCAGGAGGAATCCCTCGAATTCATTGGCTGGCGTGAGGTTCCGACGGATGGGGGGATTCTTGGTGAACAGGCCCGGGCGGCACAACCGTTTGTCATGCAGGTCTTTGTGGGGGGCGGAAAGTTGTCTGGTCCGGCGTTGGATCGTAAGCTTTATGTGGTGCGCAAACAGTGTCAGCGCCGCGTGGCTGAAGCCATTGGTCCCGACGAGCGGTTCTACATTCCCAGTTTTTCGTCCCGGACGATTGTCTATAAAGGGTTGCTGATGGGGGGGCAGGTGTCCGGTTTTTACAAGGATTTAAACGATCCGGATATGGAGAGTGCGGTCGCGGTGATTCATCAACGTTACAGCACCAATACCTTCCCCTCCTGGGAGTTGTCGCAACCCTTCCGGTTCCTGGCGCATAATGGTGAAATCAACACACTCCGCGGGAATATCAACCAGATGAATTCCCGTGAAAACGGGTTGGCCTCGCCGTTGTTTGGCGACGATATCCGCAAGTTGATCCCGATCATTGATCCCGGAGGGAGCGATTCCGCCTGTCTGGATAATGCCCTGGAACTTCTGGTGGCCGGCGGACGTTCGATTCCCCATTCGATGATGATGCTTATACCGGAAGCATGGGGGGCAAAATATCCCATTGGGCCTGATCAGAAAGGCTTTTTTGAATACCACGCCGGTTTGATGGAACCGTGGGATGGTCCGGCGACGGTGGCGTTTACGGATGGTTCCGTGGTGGGAACCTTGCTCGACCGCAACGGCCTGCGACCGGCCCGTTATACGATCACCAAGGATAATTTTATTGTGATGGCCTCCGAGGCAGGGGTGCTCGACATCCCGGCCGACCGCGTTCTGGAGAAGGGGGCGTTGCGTCCGGGACAAATGATGCTGGTAGACCTGGCGCGCAATCGGGTGATCAAGGACAAGGAACTCAAGAGCCAGATGTCACGACGGCAACCCTATCGGCGCTGGGTAGAGGAAAACAAAATTTCGATTCAGGGGTTGTTTGAGGCGATGGCGCCAATCACTCCGGACTCAGAAACTCTGCTTCAACGGCAGCGTTTGTTCGGGTACACGCGGGAAGATGTCCAGATTCTGTTGGAGGCCATGGCGTCCAAGGCGCATGAGGCGGTCGGATCCATGGGAACCGATACCCCCCTGGCCGTGTTCTCGGAAAAACCGCAATTGCTGTTCTCCTATTTCAAGCAGTTGTTTGCCCAGATCACCAATCCTCCGATCGATCCCATCAGGGAGGAATTGGTGATGTCGCTCATGACATTCATGGGGAATCCCGGCAATATTCTGACCACCTTGCCGAAGCACAGCCGGTTGATCAAATTGCGCCATCCCATTCTGTCGAATGAAGATCTTGAGCGAATCAAGTCTCTGAATATCAAGGGATTTGGCGCAACAAATCTGCAGATAGGGTTTTCTGCAAGGGGTGGGAATGGCGCATTGGAGGAAGCCCTGGAACGGGTATGTGATGCGGCGGAGGCGGCGGTTGATGACCAGAAACCGCTGGTCATTCTGAGTGATAGGGATATCCCTGATCACATGGCACCAATACCGTCATTGCTTGCAGTTTCTGCAGTTAACAAGAGACTTAGCCGGAAAGGTCTAAGGACAGGCGCAGGCATTATTATTGAGACTGGTGATGCCAGGGAGGTGCATCACCTGGCTCTTCTTCTTGGATATGGGGCAACGGCTATTAATCCATATATGGCGTTTGAGACGGTTGCCGACATGGCGATGCGTAAAGTTCTGGAGAAAGAGTTGAGTGTTGCAAAGGCCCTGGAGAATTATATCAGCGCATTGTGCAAGGGGCTGTTGAAGATAATGTCGAAGATGGGCATTTCCACTCTACGTGGGTACAGAAGCGCACAGGTGTTTGAAGCGATAGGTTTGAACAGCGATATTATTGAGAAGTATTTTACCGGGACAGCTTCGCGTATTGGAGGGATAGGTTTTGAAGAGCTGGCGATGGAGGCCGTAGCGCGTTATGAAGCGGCATACGATAAATCGCCTGACGCGCTCCGGATTCTTCAGATTGGGGGACAATACAAGTACAGGAAAGACGGTGAACGGCATCTGTGGACGCCTGAGTCCATCAGTGCGCTTCAACTGGCGACAAGGCGCAATGACTCGAAGCTTTATAAAGAATACGCGAAGCTTATCAATGACCAGACGAAGAAACAAAGCACACTGCGAGGTTTGTTCAAGTTCAAGAAGACAACACCCGTGCCGATAGAGGAAGTTGAGCCGGCTTCTGAGATAATGAAAAGATTTGTGACCTCCGCGATGTCGTTCGGCTCCATTAGCAGGGAGGTTCACGAGACTCTTGCTGTTGCAATGAACCGTATCGGGGCGATGAGCAACAGCGGTGAGGGAGGCGAGGATCCTGCGCGGTACAAGTCCGATTTAAATGGCGATAGCAGGTGCAGCGCTGTGAAACAGGTGGCCAGCGGCCGGTTTGGTGTAACAATTGAGTATCTGGTCAATGCCAGGGAACTTCAGATCAAAATTGCCCAGGGCGCCAAACCTGGAGAAGGCGGCCAGTTGCCCGGACACAAGGTCAACGAAGAGATTGCCAGGGTTCGTTATTCCACCCCCGGTGTGACGTTGATATCGCCGCCGCCGCATCATGACATATATTCGATTGAGGATATCAAGCAGTTGATTTTTGACTTGAAAAACGCAAATCCCAAGGCGCGGATATCAGTGAAGCTTGTTTCGGAAGACGGTGTCGGCACGATTGCCGCTGGTGTGGCGAAAGGGCGGGCGGACATGATTTTGATAAGCGGTTATGATGGAGGAACAGGAGCATCGCCGCTTTCTTCAATCAGGCATGCCGGCGCCCCATGGGAACTTGGACTGGCTGAGACCCAGCAAACGCTTGTATTGAATAAATTGAGAGGCAGGGTGCGGCTCCAGGCGGACGGTCAGATGAAGACTGGGCGGGACGTTATTATTGGCGCACTG
>Ga0118677_10013494_pt1 | contig 11729 bp, 10 predicted proteins | sample AliMusrvi5mmetaG_FD_86154 | JGI IMG/M metagenome (GOLD analysis project Ga0118677, IMG submission 86154) | reverse complement strand
GTAATTAGCAGATTTATAATTGGAAGAATTATAAGCAGCACAATAGTAGGCATTGTATGTTTTATTGGCTTTTCCTTTATTGGCGTAAAATCCAGCATTCTTCTTTGCACCATTCTTACAATAGCCAACCTAATACCCTATGTTGGTCCTTTTATTGGAGCAGCGCCGCCTATTCTTTTAACACTTATTGACGACCCGGCAAAGGCTTTATGGGTGGCTTTATACATATTAATAGTGCAGCAGATAGAGGGAAATATTATTGGTCCAAAGATAATTGGCGATATGCTGAAGGTCAGCCCATTTTGGATTTTAGTTGGCGTTATACTTGGAGGCGCTATGTTTGGGTTAATAGGAGCACTATTGGGTGCACCTTGTATTGCTTTAATAGCGGGAATACTTAGAGAATTTATGGAATTTCGCAGTGTTCAAAGAGAAGAAAGAAAACGCAAAGAAGACGGCGCATAAAGAAAATAGCACATAAATATTTTTGGAGGTCAACAAATGAAACTAAGTAAAAAGAGCGAAGCAATTGTTGGGTCCGTGACACTTGCAATTGATGCAAAAGCAAAGAAAATGCAGGCAGAGGGACAGGATGTAGTAGGCTTTGGTGCAGGAGAGCCAGACTTTGGCACTCCGGCTTACATAATTGAGGCGGGCATTGCAGCCTTGAAAAGCGGTCAAACCCGCTATACACCAGCCTCTGGTACGCTTGCACTGCGAAAAGCAGTTTGTGATAAGTTTTTAAGGGACAATGGTCTTACTTATGACCCCAGTCAAATCGTTGTAAGCAATGGCGCCAAGCATTCGCTTTTTAATGCATTGCAGGCAATTTGCAATCCTGGTGACGAGGTGCTGCTTCCTGCACCCTATTGGGTAAGCTATCCTGAACTAATTAAAATGGCAGAGGCAGTGCCTGTAATAGTAGAAACCAGCGAGAGTGATAGCTTTGCATTACATATTGATGCCTTAAAAGCTAAGGTTACTCCCAAAACAAAAGCAATTATATTAAATAGCCCCTCAAATCCTACAGGCTGTGTTTATGATATTGAGCAGCTAAAGGCAGTGGCGCAGCTGGCAATTGAAAAGGATTTGATCATTATTTCAGACGAAATATATGAAGCGCTTGTATATGACGGCGTAAAGCATATTTCCATTGCTTCCTTAGGCGAAGAAATAAAGGAGCGCACCATTGTAGTGAATGGGCTTTCAAAAGCCTATGCTATGACGGGCTGGCGCATTGGATATACAGCCAGTAATAAGCAAATAGCAGGCATTATGGGCAACTACCAAAGCCATGCTACAAGTAACCCAAATAGTATTGCACAAGCAGCAAGCGTAGTTGCACTTAATCAGCCAAATGACGAGCTTCCAGCCATGGTAGAAGAATTTTCTAAACGCAGAGAATATATGGTAAAGGAATTAAACCAAATTCCAGGCTTGCATACAGTTATGCCCAAGGGCGCATTTTACGTGTTTTTAAATATCTCAGGTTTGTTTGGCAAAGAATGCAATGGTAAAAAATTAAAAAGTCCTATGGACTTTACCGAAATGCTGCTAGAGCAAAAAATGACAGCAGTAGTTCCCGGCGAAGCCTTTGGCGCACCAAATTTTGTTAGATTATCTTATGCAACCAGCTTTAAAAGCATAGAAAAAGGCATTGCGCGCATAAGAGAATTTGTAAAAGAGCTCAAATGAAAGAAGGAGGGAAAGATATGTTTGGATTTAATAACAAAAACAATAGAATAGAGCAGGAAACCTATGAATATCAGCTTCAAGACGTAGAAGAACCAAATTTATACAGGGATTTATATGAGTATTCCACAATACCTAAAATACCCTTTAATGAGCGCTTAGTGCCCATGGAAACTCCCTCTGAAATTTGGATAACCGATACGACCTTCCGCGACGGTCAGCAGTCCACCTCGCCCTTTACTGTGAAGCAGATAGTGGATTTATTTAGACTTATGAGCAAGCTGGGCGGCCCTAAGGGAATTATCCGCCAAAGCGAATTCTTTTTGTACAGCGAAAAGGATAGAGCAGCAGTAGAGCAATGCTTAGCACTGGGGCTTGCATTTCCTGAAGTAACCAGCTGGATAAGAGCAAATCCAAAGGATTTTGAGCTGGTTAAGGCAATGGGGCTAAAAGAAACAGGCATTTTGGTTAGCTGCTCGGACTATCATATTTTCAAAAAAATGAATAAAACCCGTGCACAGGCAATGGATATGTATTTGAGTATAGTTAAGTCTGCACTTGAACACAATATTATTCCGCGCTGCCATTTTGAAGACATAACCAGAGCGGATTATTATGGCTTTGTAGTACCCTTTGCGAGCGAGCTTATGAAGCTTTCCAAAGAAAGCGGCATTCCCATAAAAATTCGTGCCTGTGACACAATGGGCTATGGCGTTTCCTATATGGGCGCAGCACTGCCCAGAAGCGTACAGGGAATTATTTATGGGTTAAACCATTATGCAAACGTACCAAGTGAGCAGTTGGAATGGCATGGGCATAACGATTTTTATAAGGTTGTAGTCAATGCTGGTACCGCTTGGCTTTATGGTTGCTCCAGCGTAAACTGCTCCTTACTTGGCATAGGCGAGCGTACAGGGAATTGTCCTTTAGAGGCGATGGCTGTGGAATATGCGTCCCTTCGCGGCACACATGATGGCATGGATTTTACAGCTATTACAGAAATAGCGGAATATTTTGAAAAAGAAATATTATATGAAATTCCCTCCAGAACTCCATTTGTAGGCCGTAGCTTTAATGCTACCAGAGCAGGTATTCACGCCGATGGAATGCTGAAGGATGAAGAGATATACAATATTTTTGATACAGGCAAGATTTTGAACCGCCCTGCAACAGTTGCAGTGGATGCGCACTCTGGACTTGCAGGAATTGCGTTTTGGATAAATGGCTATTACAAGCTTTCGCCAGAGTTGGCTGTGGACAAAAAATCTAACTTAGTTTATTGCGTTAAAGAAAGAGTAGATGCAGAATATGCGGCAGAGAGAAATACAGCCATGGGCGATGATGAACTGGATAATATGGTAAAAGACATAGACCCCACCGCTCATGCGATATTTATGCATCATGACATTGCTGATTCGCTGCTTAAGTCACAAATAGAATAATACATCATTTTGCGGGCGGGGAAACCCCGCCCCTATAAAAAAAATTAACAAACTATTTTGTTTTTACTATAGATTTAAAAAGAAAAATATATTATAATATATTCAAATAAATAATAAGGGGGTAATTAAAATGATACAAATTATTTATGGCAAAAAAGGTTCCGGAAAAACCAAGAGGATTATTGACAGTGCAAATTTGGCAGTAGAAGAGTGTGACGGAAATGTGGTTTTTCTATTTTACAGTCAAAGGTACATTTTTGATTTAAAGCACCAGGTCAGATTTATTGATACCAGTGAATTTGAAATATTTGGTGCTTATTTATTTCTTGGGTTTATTAGCGGGCTTGCTGCATCAAACTTCGACCTAAAGAAAATATATATTGATGGTTTCTTAAAGCACATGGACAGACCTCTTTCCGAGCTGGAAGACTTCTTTATAAAGCTGGAGAAATTCTCTGCTAAGTTTAGCATTGATATTATTATCAGCATTGGTGAGGATAGAGAGCAAATTCCAGAATTTATAGCAAAATATTTAATTGATTAGGTGAATTTAATGCAATATACAAGTACAAGGGACGGCAACAACGCCGTCCTTTCCAGCCAATGCTTATTATCTGGGATAGCTCCTGATGGCGGGCTTTTTGTGCCTTTGGAGTTCCCACAGCTTTCTATGCAGGAAATTATAAATTTAAAAAATATGTCCTATACAGATAGAGCTTATGAGGTCCTATCAAGGTTTTTAACAGATTTCTCGCCAAGAGAACTAAAAAACTGTATCAAAAAAGCCTATGGCACCAAGTTTGAGACAGATGAAATAGTACCCTTGCATTTTTTAGGCAACTCTGAAGCTGTGCTGGAGCTATTTCATGGACCAACACTTGCCTTTAAGGACATCGCTTTGCAAATACTTCCTCATTTGCTCACCTGCGCAAAGGAAAAAGAGGGCGAAACGAGCGAAATTTTAATTTTAGTTGCTACCTCTGGAGATACAGGCAAGGCGGCACTTGACGGCTTTTGCGATGTTGCAGGAATACGCATTGCAGTTTTTTATCCAGCAGAGGGTGTAAGCCTGATGCAAAAGCTGCAAATGCTAACGCAGGAGGGCAAAAATGTTTCTGTTTGCGCAGTAAAGGGCAACTTTGATAATGCCCAAACAGGCGTTAAGCATATTTTTGCGGATAAGGAAATTAATACGCAGCTATTGGCAAAAAATATTAAGCTCTCCAGTGCCAACTCAATTAACTGGGGCAGGCTTGTGCCTCAAATAGTATATTATTTTAGTGCCTATGCGGATTTATTAAAGCAAGGCAAAATAACAGAGGGGCAAGAGATAAATTTTGTAGTGCCTACAGGGAATTTTGGCAATATTTTAGCAGGCTATTATGCCATGAGAATGGGCTTGCCCATCCATAAGCTCATTTGCGCCTCAAACAACAATAACGTGCTTACTGACTTTTTCAATCAAGGGCAATATGATGCAAACCGTGCATTTCATAAGACTATTTCGCCCTCAATGGATATACTTATTTCCAGTAATTTAGAGCGCTTGCTATATGAACTCTGTGACAGAGAGCCACAGCTTGTTTCTGCATTTATGTCCAGACTTAAAATTATTGGTAAATATGAGATTACAGATAGTATGCACGAGCAGCTAAAGCTCCGTTTTGCGGCGGGCTATGCAGGCGAGGAAAAAACAAAAGCCACTATTAAACGAACTTATGAGCTGTTTGGCTACATAATGGATCCTCATACCGCAGTGGCACAGAGCGTCTTTGAAGAATATTGTGCTTCTTCAAATGATACCACCTTTACGGTAGTGCTTTCCACCGCCAGCCCCTATAAATTTCCTAGTGACGTAATAAACGCCATCCATAACGGCACTGTTACAGATGAATTTATTGCAGCACAGCAGCTTTTAGAGCTTGGCTTGCCTATGCCAAAGGCAATACAAGGCTTAGCAGATAAGCCGCTATTGCATCAAGCTGTTTGCGAACAGGAGCAGATGGGCGAGTTTATACTATTTAATTTAGGTGAGTAGGCTGAATAAATTCAGCCATGGAAAAACTGCTTGTTGGTCAGAAGCATGACCAACATTTCCCTTTGCGAAACCGCACTTTTTTAAATTTAGTTTTGCCTTTCTGATTTTGAAACAGAATGGCAAAAACAGAAAGGCAAGGATTTTAATATGAGTGATAAAAAAGTAATCTTTTCAGGCATACAACCCTCAGGAAACCTAAATATAGGCACTTATTTAGGAGCCTTAAAGAACTGGGTGGCTTTGCAGGACGAATATGAATGCTATTATTGCGTGGTGGATTTACATGCCATTACAGTTCGCCAACAGCCAGCAGAGCTGCGCAAAAGATGTCTGGAATTTTTGGCGCAATACATAGCTTGCGGGCTTGACCCAACAAAAAATATCATGTTTTTTCAGTCCCATGTCAGTGCTCACGCAGAGCTGGCATGGCTTTTGACTTGTAATTCCTATATGGGCGAATTGAGCAGAATGACGCAGTTCAAAGAAAAAAGCGAAAAAGCAGGAGACAACATAGGCGCAGGGCTCTTTACCTATCCCGTGCTTATGGCGGCAGATATTTTACTATATAATACCGCATTGGTGCCTGTGGGTGCCGACCAAAAGCAGCATTTAGAAATATGCCGAGATATTGCTATTCGCTTTAATAACGCCTATTCTGAAACCTTTACAGTCCCAGAGCCTTTTATTCCCAAGCAGGGCAGCCGCATTATGAGCCTTACAGAGCCAAATAAAAAAATGTCTAAAAGTGCAGACAATGTGAATTCATATATCGCCTTGCTGGATGACCCAGATACAATAATGCGTAAATTCTCTCGTGCGGTAACCGATTCCGACGGTGAGATAAAATATTCGCCAGATAGTAAGCCTGGTGTAAGTAATTTGCTGGATATTTATTCAGGTTGCAGCGGTAAAAGCATAACAGAAATTGAGCAGGAGCTGGCAGGCTGTGGCTATGGCAAGCTAAAACAAACAGTAGGCGAGGCAGTAGTAGAGACGCTGAAGCCCATTCAAAAGAAATACAATGAAATAATAACAGACAAGCAATATTTAGAAAGCGTTTTCACAGAGGGAGCAGATAAGGCAAGAAGAGTAGCCGATAAAACCTTGGCAAAAGTACAGAAAAAGATAGGCTTAGCACCCAAAAAATGCTGATAAAGCCCACCATACTTCGTTGCAAGAGCTTGCCAATTCGCTCACTTATGTGACGATAAGCTCGCTCATTGTCAAACCATTGCGCCTCGTCTTGCAGGCTTTCTGAGTATTTTTCGTTTTTTACTGTAGGGGCGAACGGTGTTCGCCCGCCCGCGGAACGACGAGGGCATCGTTCCCTACAAGCCTATTGTCTCATTCCTAACCCCTATTGTAGCGGTTGCATACTATGCAATCCGCAAGTATAAATTTATATGCCGCTTTCATTACAAAAAAATGTCCAAAAACCTTGAAAAATACTTTATTTAGATTTTACAAAACGCAATGAATATAGTACAATAATACTACATGATATTCACATTTAAATAAAAAATACAAAAACTCAAGGAGGAGCTGCAAATGCCTGATTTTTTGGAGGATATGGAGACCATTCCTACTGGTACTTTAGGTATTATTTGTATGCAGGGCTGTGAGGATATAGGCAGCCGCATTGATAATTACCTGGTGAATTGGCGGGCAGCGCGAGAGAGCGAGCACAAAGCGACAATTGCATTTGCAGGCTATCAGCGAGATACATTTATAATCAATGCAGTTTGTCCCAGATTTGGCACTGGTGAAGCAAAGGGTGTTATCAGACAATCGGTGCGTGGGCTGGATTTATATATAGTTGCAGATATGTTTAACTACGGCTGTAGTTATAAAATGTACGGCAAGGAAGTGCCCATGAGCCCGGATGACCATTATCAGGATTTAAAGCGAATTATTGCTGCGGTAGGCGGCAAGGCGAGAAGATTAACTGTTATTATGCCTATGCTGTACGAGGGTCGTCAGCATAAGCGCTCTGCTAGAGAATCACTGGACTGTGCCCTTGCCCTTCAAGAAATGGTTAATATGGGCGTAGAAAATATTATTACATTTGATGCACATGATGCCAGAGTGCAAAACGCCATCCCATTAAGCGGCTTTGAAAATGTTCAGCCTATTTATCAAATGATTAAAGCACTTGTCAACACAATTCCTGATTTACAAATAGATAGAGAGCATATGATGATAATCAGCCCAGATGAGGGCGGGATGTCACGTTGTATTTATTATTCGTCTGTACTCGGCTTAGATTTGGGTATGTTTTATAAGAGGCGGGATTATTCCGTCATTATTAATGGACGAAACCCCATAGTAGCCCACGAATATTTAGGTGACGATGTGGAAGGGAAAGATCTGGTAATAGTTGACGATATGATTTCCTCAGGTGACTCTGTGCTGGAGATTGCCGCCAAGCTAAAATCTCTAAAAGCTAAACGCATTTTTATTTGCTCGTCCTTTGGACTTTTTTGTGATGGTCTTGATAGCTTTGATAAGGCGCATAAAGAGGGGCTTTTCGAGAAAGTATTTACTACAAATCTCGTCTATCGCACACCGGAGCTAACATCTAGACAATGGTATAAAGAGGTTGATTTATCGAAATATATTGCTTACATAATTGATACATTAAACCACGATTCTTCCGTAAGCCAGCTTTTAAATCCGGCAAATAAAATTAATGAGTTACTTGTAAATAAGGGAAAACGCTAAATACTATTTTAATTATTGTAGGGGCGTATGGTTATACGCCCGCCTGCGGACACCATGTATGGTGTCCCTACGAATTTTTAGAGATTTATTGGGGGGGAAATTTTTATGTCTAAAAGGAAAAACGTGCTATGGATAGTATCTGACCAGCATAGAGGTCAAGCGCTTTCTTGTAATGGCGACCCAAATGTGAGCACACCAAACATAGACCGTTTAGCGGCTACTGGTGTGCACTTTACCGATGCAGTTTCTGGCTTTCCCTTGTGTTGCCCCTTTAGAGGCTCCATGCTGACAAGTATTTATCCTCACAAATGCGTGCCTGGTCACGAAATGCAGCTGCCGCCTGAGCAGAAGACAATTGCAGATGCTTTTAATGAGCAAAATTATGATACCTGCTATATTGGCAAATGGCATTTAGACGGCTTTAAAGAGAAAAATGGTCGTGCGGCAATGCACATCATTCCGCCGGAGCGCAGAGGTCACTTTAAAAGATGGGTGGGTTATGAAAACAACAACAGCCCATGGGATAGCTGGGTGCATTGCGGTATGGGTGAGGAGGCATGCCATTATAGACTGGAAGGCTATGAAACCGATGTTTTAACCGATATGATGCTGGATTATTTAGATGAAAAGGCACAGGATGAGGAGCCTTTCTTTGCCGTGCTTTCTGTACAGCCGCCGCACGACCCCTACATTGCACCGCCGGAGTTTATGCAAAAGCACAGAGCCGCTGAAATAAAGCTGCGCGAAAATGTGCCAAACATTAAAAGAATTACCGATATAGCCAGAGTGGAGCTGGCAGGCTATTATGCTATGATAGAAAATCTGGATTGGAATATTGGCAGGATCATTGAAAACCTGCTGGAAAATGAATTGCTCTTTGATACACATATTATTTACTTTAGCGACCATGGGGATATGCACGGCAGCCAGGGTCAATTTAAAAAGACAAATCCCTATCAGGAGTCCGTGAATATTCCCTTTATCATTGCAGGCGAGCAGGAGATGGGCTATCTGGGCAGAGGGTGCGGAAGACGGGCAAATGTACCTGTAAACCATGTGGATATTGCACCTACTACGCTTGGTCTGTGCGGCATAAAGGCACCGGAATGGATGGAAGGCACAGATTATTCCAGCTACCGCTTGGTGAATAAAGCGCCTGAAAATGCGCCCAAAAGTGCTTTCATTCAAAATATTGTGTGTACGCCATACTATAATTGCGTTGACCGTCAATGGCGCGCGGTGGTTTCTGCCGATGGCTGGAAATATGCTTGCTTTGAAAATGCGCCATGGCTGCTTTTTAATTTAAATGAAGACCCCTTTGAGCAAGCCAATTTAGCCTTTAATCCTCAATATGCCCCAAAAAGAAAAGAGCTGCAAAAGCAATTGCAGGAGTGGATAGATAAGACAGGTGATAGTTTTACATTGCCAATCAATTAAACAAAAAGGTTCTCTCATAAAACAAGAGAACCTTTTTAATTAATATTTTGTAGGGAAGGGTTCCAATCTCTGCGGAGGGACAAACCCTTCCGTTTCTATCTCCTGCAATTATAAATAACTAAATTATCACACACATAAAAACATAAAATGCCACGATTATACCCCAAAGCAGTGCTACCTTTCCTATTGGAAAGTATGCAGTTTCATGAACTCTAGGGGGTATCGAATCACTATTTTCTTTATTAAAATTTGAAGAAACAGAATTATTAAAAGCGTGCTCCTCTATTATTTTTCCGCAGCCAAAGCATAGCGTCTGCTCTGCTGTATAGTGAGAGCCACAATTTGCACAGTAGCCGTCCTTAAGGGCGGGCTTAGCGGCTAATGAGCTTCCGCAGCCAGCGCAAAAGAGCGCCACAGGCTTATTAACTCTTCCACAATTGGAGCAATCAATACCATCTTGAATGACTTTTGGTGCCGTTAAAGCGCTTCCGCAGCCAGCACAAAAGGAAGCCTCTTTAGGGTTGACCTTTCCGCAAAGAGCGCAGGTATCGGCATATTGCATTACTTTATGTGCGTTTAAAGAGCTGCCGCAGCTATAGCAAAAGGTTGCGTCCGTCTTGTTATTTTTATCGCATATTGGACAGGCAATGCCTTCCTGTTCTTCCACCAAAATTTTGGAGCCGCAATTTAAGCAGTAAATAGCTGCGTCTATATTTTCAGTACCGCAAATACAACATTTATTCAAAAATATCACCTCATTAGTATATTATCGTGAAAGCTCAATAGCATTATAATATTATATTTCATTTTCGCTTCTATTGCAATTAAAATATATGGATATAATAAAAATTGATGCCAAATAAAAAATTAGGAAGGGTTTGGAACCCTTCCCTACAATTCTGCAAATAATCATTTCCAATTATTTGTTTTCTTTATTCCTAAGCACTTCTAATGCATTAATGACTGCCTGAGGCATTGGCACGCCCATTAGCCCCAGATTTTCTACAATAGATAGCCCTTCGTTACCTAAGAAGAAGAAAATTACTGCGGTTCTGCACAATTGTGCGGAGCCCATCATTTGGTCTAATTGAACAGCAAAAATAACTGCAATTAGTATTGCAACTTTTCTTATGATACCTTTAAAGCAGGCATTGCTCTCTGCTGCTCCGGTTTCTGTTTTTGTGCTTTTTTTAAACACTAATGCCACCGCTAAGCCAGACACCAAATCCAGTGCCATAAAAATAACTAATGCCTGAAGTGCACTGTTCCAGCCGCCTAATAGCCATGCTATGGTGCTGCCTGCCACAGCAAGAAATGATAAAATTGTGTTCTTTATACTTAATAATTTCATTTTTTATTCCTCCTCTTATGTAGATATATATTTTTCCTGTCCATTTGATTATATCTCATTATATGAAAAAACAGCTTCAAATGTGACTAGCAGGCACAAAAAAATCCCTTGCATATCATTGCAAGGGATTTTATAAATTAATGTTATACGCTATAGTAACGACCTTATAATAGCATAATAAGAATCTGAGGTTGGGGAGCTTTGAGAAACAAAAAACATTAAGTAAGCATAAATTATTATAACTACTATACATGTAAGCATACCAATAATACCTAGAACTATTCCGGCTATTGAAAGCCCTCTTTGGGTGCTTTTGAGACCAATTATGCCAAATATAAGCGCTAAAAGTGCTGGTATAAAAGCCCAATAACAAATAGTAACGCCTATTATACCCAATACCAGAGATGTAGTAGCCGCCCAAGTGGGATTTTCCTTACTAGAGGGGGCAGGCACAGCATAGGGTGAATAATAGGTAGGCATAGAGGTGTAAACCTGTTTTGTAATTGCTGAACCGCAAACATTACAAAAAGTGAAGTCTTGCTCTACTTCTGCACCGCATTTTTTACAAAAAGCCATAAAATTTCTCCCAATTATTAATTGTTGAAATTGTATTGATATTGACCATTATCTTTAATCTGCTGAATAATTTGGTCCCAATGTGAAGCGTAGAAAATTACAACGCAAATGCCAATTAATAAACCAAGGCAGCCCAGTACGATACCAATAATAGAAAGCGTTTTTTTGCTTTTTAGCCCCATAAAGCCAAATACCAAAGCAAGTATGGAGGGAATAAAGCTAATGCAGCAAATAAAGCCCACGATACCGCAGATTAAAGAGGTAATGCCTTGCCAGCTCTTGCCTTTTTCAGCGGCCGGAGCTTGCGCAAGAGTGTATTGATAATCATATTGGGGTGCAGCATTAGCCTGCACATTTTCAGGCTGAGGAGTGCTCTGTGCTGCCTCTACCGTTTCGCCGCAAACATTGCAAAATTTCGCATCCTGCTCAAGCTCTGCTCCGCATTTTTTACAAAAAATCATTGGAATCGGCT
>Ga0118677_10013487_pt1 | contig 11733 bp, 9 predicted proteins | sample AliMusrvi5mmetaG_FD_86154 | JGI IMG/M metagenome (GOLD analysis project Ga0118677, IMG submission 86154) | reverse complement strand
CCCCCGCCCGCTACGTCTTCGAAGTCCCTGCCGGCTTCGCTGCAGCGCACGGCATAAAAGAGGATGTTTCTTACATGAAAACCACGGTATTTGACTAGATGTAAAGAATATGCTAGGATTGCCGGCAGAGACCATAGGGTCATGGGTTTTGGTCTTTGACACGGTAAATTCAGCAAGATACAAGGAGACAACCGATGAGACTGTTCAATTTTTGGCGCACACGACCCGAATCTGATGTTGTGGAGCCAGAAACACATCCGGAGCCGCAAACCGTTGAAGTGAGGGTGCCAAGACCGGCTACACCTCCCCGGGAGGAACCGGCAAAGAAGAAGCGGGAACCTCTTGTCCTCCCGCACGTTCTGGACGGCAGCGAACCGGTCTTTGTCGTGAAGGTCAGTCCGTTTATTGAACATGAAAATGTGTCGAATAGTCAGTTCGAAGAATGGACTGGCCTCGACCTTAACGCCAGATTCGATGTGTTCGAAAGAGAGAAGGTGCTCAGTTTCTCCGAAGCGGAGTTACGCGCCTTCCTTGAACGCAGCGGTCTCGTTATGATCGAACGTTACGGCAGCGGAACGGCGAACGTTGAATGGGTCAGGATCATTAGGAAGCCCAGCCTTCCCTGGCTCATGGAATGGAAGTGCGCCAATACAGACGCCTTTTTGGAACATCAGTTCCAGGTTGGTCGTTATGCCGGCAAAAACTGGAGGGGTGTCGCGTATGTGACCACTCGCTTCCTTTCCCCGACGCTTAGACGAAAGATTCTGTTCGAAGTGCCCCACGGTAGCAGTCGTGAGTGTGCGGAGAGAGGCGCGTTCCAAATCTACGTTTGGTCGACGCCGCACCATGGCATCGTCCGCAATAGTACGCCCCCGGTAAAGCTCTGGGGGAATCCGGTCGATTGCCGCGATCCGGCGTTTCAGCCGGCGGAACACACACTTGGGGTCAATATTTGGGATGGAGCGTACTCGGTCGCAGAACTGTTTCCGAATGCGCTCTATATCCATCACGACCTTGTCGAAACCGGCAGCAACAATGAACTCAAGATCCTGTCGCATCTTCTTAATGAGACGATCAGGCTCTTGAACGATCCGGTCGGTTTTAACGCGCTTGTGGAGCGTGCGCGTGAAGAATGGGAGCAAACACAACGGACCATCTTCACGACGCTCGTGGAGCACAGTATTCCGGCACGTAGCGACCGACATCGTGAAGCTGTAACGGCCGCACAGGACAAAATCAATGCTGCGTTAGCGAGTCTGGCGGCAGCAGAGCGAGAACTGTTCGGCCTGCAGCAGTCCGTTCTAGATCCGAAGAGTGTGGCTCAACGTTTCGAGGCAGAGATTCTCAAGATTCAGCAGGGGGGGGTGGCGCTGGTTGAAAAGATCCTTTTCCGAAATGGCGAAGGGGAAGTTCCTCGTTTGTGCGTTCGCACGAAAGAGATCACCAGCGTTAACCCCAAGACCAACAAGACACATCTGCTGGGACGTTACGAGATCATCTTTGATCTTCAGAACACTGAACACATACGCTTCAATAATCTGGATCGTCGGCCCGATAATTGCCACGGACCCCACCTTAACGAGCATGGGGCTCCTTGCTTGGGTAACATACGACGCGACCTCACGGGATACCTCGGTCACTTTGAAGTCGAGGCGGCCATCACTCTCGCGATCGCATTCCTGCAATCGCCCAATCCAGATGATGCATGGGGGAGGAACATACTGTTATTCCCCCTCGTCGAAGATGGGGTGGTGCAAGGCACCTGAAATCAACGCCAACACTACAGCAAAGGAGTTGCGTATGGCACCCAAGAAAGAAGGACGCCGTGGAGCGGGCATGCCCCGTGCCACTGTGCCGGCATATAATCCGTTAGGGTTATATCCCTTATGGACTCCGCCGAAGCCGGCAGAGCAGTTTGGTCGCCCGGCTTCGGCCTCGCTGACCATTGAGTCGCTCGATGACCGGCGGTGGCCGAGTGTTCGCTTGTCACCACAGGCTCACGGGAAAATGTGGGCTCTAATCCAGACTTGCAACATCGAGGTCGGCTGGCTCTCAACCTGCTACAAGTTGGGCGACGGCTTCGTCATTGATGATGTTTTCGTTCCTCAACAGCGATGCACGGCGGCTACAACGGTTATCACCCGAGAGGGTGAGGCTGAGCTTCTGGATACGCTGATGAGCGAACGGAAGTACGACACGATCAACAGCCTGGGATGCTGGGGGCACAGCCATGTTAACTTCGACGTGTTTGCCAGCGGACAGGATGAGGCTCAAACTCAGGAGTACCTGGAGAAGCGTCGCGGACAGAAGCATAATCACTTCATCCGCGTCATCGCCAATAAGCGTGGCGACTTCTTCTGCAGCCTGTACCTCCTGGACTCCGAGCTTGTGCTCCATAATCCACTGCTCGAGGTCGCGAAACCGGATGCGGAAGTATATGTCGCCTGGGCTCAGGAACAAATCGACCGAAAGGTTCGGCGTGAGATAATCACGACCGTAACCCTGGGAGCGATTGGTTCGGAACTCGGCGGCCTCGACCTCCATACTCTCGACGATTGGCTTGATTCGGGGCTTCTAGATATGGCGGCATACAAGCGCTTGAAACCTAAGGCCTTCGTCTCAGTGAATCCGCTTGGGAGTTCCGAACCGCCGATGGGCGGTATTGAGGATTTCGGAGACATTAACAGAGGGGACGTCCAATGAGTACCTCAAACGCCCTTGCGGTCGCGGGTTCTGCAGAAGAATCCGTCGGCCGTGTGGATCCCATCCGCCATCTCCAAATCTTCGACCCTGACCGATTTGACAAAAACAGGGTAGATGTGATAGGCTGTGGTGCAGTGGGGTCCCGGATCGCGATGGAAATGGCCAAGTTGGGCATTCGCAACCTCCATTTATGGGATGGCGATGTCGTCGAGGCTCATAATATCGCGAACCAGCTCTTTGTATTGCGTGACATCGGACGTCCGAAGGTTGAAGCGCTCGCCGAGGCAATCTTGGCGGCGACAGGGCTTTCGGCCACGGTGCACCATCAGCGCATTGAGGGTCCTGTTACTTTGGGGAATGTTGTGTTCCTTGCCGTCGATACTATGTCGGCTCGGAAGGCCATCTTCAAGGACTGTTTGCACCTCAAGTTCACCACGCAGGTGGTCATTGAGGTGCGGATGGGAGTCGAGGAGCTTCGTGTTTATGGGTTTAACCCCCGCTCTCGAGCGGATGTGTTGGCCTGGAATTCGACGCTCATCGACGATGCAAAGACGGTCGAAAGCGCCTGTGGAGCGCGGACGACTGTCGGAGCGACTGCAGGAATCACCGCCTGTTTGGCGGTCCACCGATTCCTGCAGTACTACCGTGGGGAGATTGAAAGAGATCCTGAGTTCCTTTCACAACCACACTTCGAGCAGGTCGTAATGTTGCGGCCGCTCATCACCATGACAAGGGGAGTTTGAGACATGACCGATACCACTGCTGCCTCCGGCAAAGTGACCATTGTCCAGACCGGTGCCGTTCGCGAAGTCGATTTCACCGCCGGCCTGACCGTGCGCCAGGCCATCGCTGCCGCCGACCTGACCGTCACCGAACGCAACGAGGTTCGCCTGAACAACGCGCCGTGCCCCGACCAGGATACCGTCCTGGCGGTCGGCGACCAGGTGATGATCGTCGGCCAGATCGCCGGCGCCTGGCCACCGGGCAACTCGCAACCCACTTAGTACCTTCGTTCTCAAGGGCCACGACTAACAATCGTGGCCCTTTTACTGTTTTTGACTCTATATTTTATATATTGTATTATGTGCCTGTGCGTCAGACGGTCGCTCTTTTGTTGCTTTGTGTAACGAAGGGGAGGAAAGTCCGAACACTCGCGGGGCTTCGGCGCCGCAGCAGGGTAGCAGGTAATGCCTGTCGTTGCTTTGATGGAGCAATAGAGGTGCGAGCAGAAACGGCTTCGAGCGAAAGCGAGAAGATACCCTTCGGGGTAGGTTCCGCAGTAATGCGGAAGTGAAACGGCAAAACCCTTACCTGAGTGCAAGGCCGTGCTTCTGGTCGGCTTTTTGTAGAACGTGTTCTGCAAAAAGCCGACCAGAAGAGTGCCGCTAGAGCCGGCGGGTGACCGTCGGCCCAGATAAATGGCTGTCGTCTTGGGTTGCGGAAACGCGAAGCAAGATCACAAAATTCGGCTTATCGACGCACACATCAACACCAGCGCCCCGCAAGGGGCGCTGGTGTTTTTCTTGAGGCATACTATCCACAGAAAATCTTGCGATGTTTGTTTCAATGAGGCTCTTGGCGAGTTATACTAAATGTTATGAGTGATCATTATGTTGGGTCGACTCCTGCGACGGAGTCCGGGAATCGTTTTATTAACGGGCGAGTGTCGAAATTATTGGAACGCGTTACGTTTATCTCTTTGGCGACGGCGATTGTTGCCGGCATTCTCATCTATGCTCCGGTAGCTTGGCTCGGCTCTCCGGCGCTGAAGATAGCGGTCATTGCTGCCTGTGTAGCCGTTTCTGCTATTGCGTTATTCATAAATTCGATTGACTCGGTCAGACAGCAATTCCAAGCGTCTCTTTTTGTTCGCTACAGCATCGGCGCGGTATTTCTTTTGCCGCTGATGTATGCTATTTCGTGGTATCTGAGCGGCCACACCCTTGGCCTCGCCGACGGCGCGACCGTCGACACCCTGCTGTTCACGCTCTTTGCGGCGGCTTCGTTCAGTGTTGCGACGGTGGTGGTCTGCACCAAAGACCGCGTGCACAAGCTTCTCGGTGCCGTGCTTGTGGCGGCGGGCATCGCGGCGCTGTATCAATATATTGTTATCCTTACCGGCACCCCGTGGCTTCAGGGTTCCGAGCACAGCACGACTGCGACCCTGGTCGGCAAGTGGAATGAGCTCGCATTGCTTGCATCGTTTGGCGTATTTACGTTGATTTCCGGTGCATTTCCGGCTCGCACCAGTATGAAGGCGTATGCGCAGGCGGTCGCGCTTGCGCTGATGGCGTTCTTGCTTTTGATTGTTAATTTTGACGTTGCCTGGTATATCGTGCTGGTCGGCAGCGCCGCGCTGGCAATCCGCCGTTTCGTATCGTCCCGCGAACGTGATATGGATACCCAGAACGGCGAGGATTATGCCGTCGGTATCCGCAAGTATGCCGTGTACGCCGTTGCGGTTATTGCGCTTCTTGGTGCGACGATGGGCGACAGGATTAGCACCAGCCTCCCGGCGCCGTTTGCAGTCCCAGCCGTGGAAATTCGCCCGTCCTTCGCCACTACAATGGACCTCGCGAAGGCAACCAATAGTGGTATGTTCGGCACCGGCCCCGGTTCATTCCAGCAGGCTTGGGTTATGCATAAGCCGTTGTCCATCAACCTCACCCAGTTCTGGAGCGCCGAATTCCCGGTCGGTTTCAGTAATATCACCACCGCGCTCATCACGACCGGTTGGGTCGGCGTGCTCGGCTGGATGATGCCGCTCCTGGCGATTGCCGCCTCTTCGTTCCTGCTCTACCACCGCCGCGACACAATGGAAGCGTCCGTCTGCCGCACCGCCCGCGCACTGCTTCTTGTGGCGTTGGCCGCTTGGGTCGGCACGCTCCTGTACGCCACTGGGCCGATGCTCGCCTGGCTTATGTTCGTCCTCGCCGGCGCCGTCGTGGGCTATACCGCCACGCTTTTGGACGGCGATGCAATGATTGTCACGACCGAAACGAAATTCGGACGTATGGCGGTGCTCGGCGGCTATGCCGGTCTTGCGCTGGTCTCCCTTCTGGTGTTCTGTATGTTTGGTCGCTACACCGTTTCCAGTGCGTACTTGGGTCAGGCGGCGATCGCATTCTCTGCTAGCGACATTGCCGGCGCACAGAAGCTGAATGCACTGTCCATCAAAACCCAGCCGACCACGGAAAACCTCCGCCTCGCTATGGTCATTGACTATGCACTGCTCCAAAAAGTAGCCGCCGAGCCGACCACACCGGACACGCTCCAGCAGCAACAGCAGCAGTTTGCACTCATCTTTAAGGATGCGCTCGCGCAGGCTTCCACCACCATTGCCCTCAATCCGCGCGATTATCGTCCGTATGCCGAAGTGGCGCAGTTCTACGAAATCCTCGTGAGCTTGAAAGTCCCTGGCGCCGATGTGCAAGCTCGACAATTCTACACCGTTGCACAGAAACTCAATCCGACCAACCCGGCGATTCCGCTGCTCTTGGCTCGCCTTCAGGCAGTCACCGGCACGAGCGACAATCTCGACGAAGTCCGCCAGCAGCTCGCCAACGCTATTCAGCTCAAGGGTAACTACACCGACGCATTCCTCTTGGCAGAACAAATCGCCGTCGCTATGAACGATTCCAACTCTGCGATTCAGGCAGCCGAAGCCGCGATCCAGTCGTCGCCGACTCAGCCGACGCTCTGGTTCCAGCTTGGTATGCTCTTCTACGCGACCGGCAACAACGAAAATGCCGCGAAGTCATTCCAGAAGGCTATTGATCTCGCCCCGAATCAGCAATACGCCAACGCCCAGTATTTCCTTGGCGTGACGCAGTACAAACTCGGTGCCGTCGATCAGGCAACCGCCACGTTCCGCAACATCGCCAAGGATAACCCAAACAACCAGGAGATTCAGCTTATCCTCACCACCCTCTCCGAAGGCAAAAACCCGTTCCAGCAGGCCGCCCCGGCGAAGAAGTAGTCGTTCGCCACCCCTCCCCCAACCCTCTCCTCCTGAGGGGCGAGGGGGCAGCTCAAGCTCCCGCAGACCTCAAGCTCCTCGCCCTCCTAAAATTTCAACCGCTCGGTACCCACAAGCTCTTCTCCCCTCAGGGGGAGAAGGTGCCCGAAGGGCGGATGAGGGGTGGCGAATAAAAGCAGGTGAGGGGTGGCGGGAGCCTTGCGCATAACGTATCGAAACTATGGTAGCCCGCCTCATCACCCTCCTCTCTCGAGAAACACGCGACATACACTCAGCGGCGTATATTCTCGCTGCCTGCGCGCTCCTCTCGCAAATGTTTGCGCTATTCCGCGACCGCTTACTCGCCGGCACATTCGGAGCCGGCAGTACACTTGATGTCTACTACACCGCCTTCCGCATTCCCGACTTCCTCTTCGCGACCGTTGCATCGTTGCTCTCGCTTTACGCGCTTATGCCGGTGCTTTCCGAGCTTGAAGCCCGCAGCGAATCCTCCTCGATCTCCTTTATGCGCCGCACGCTCTGGGTCTTCTTCGCCGCAATGGGAGCAATCTCCCTCGTGGTGTTCATCTTCGTGCCATATCTCATCCCAATCATCGCCCCCGGCATCGCACGCACCGCCGACGCCGAAGCACAGCTCATCCTCCTGACCCGCATCCTCCTTCTCCAGCCAATCCTCCTCGGTGCCTCCAACATTCTCGCCAATCTCACCCAGCTCAAACACCGCTTCGCGCTCTACGCCGTCAGCCCGCTCCTGTACAACATCGGCATCATCATCGGCATCGTCGCGCTGTATCCAATGTTCGGCATTGCCGGTCTCGCGTGGGGCGTCGTGCTCGGCGCCCTCATGCACGTCTTGGTGCAAGTCCCGCTTTTCTCGTTCCAAAGGGCAGGGGAGTCGATTCCGTGGAACACCTACTGGCGCCACCTGCGCGACGTACTCGTCCTTTCCGTCCCGCGCACCGGCGCGCTCGCGGCAGGGCAGATCTCGCTGATGGCGCTCGTCGCCCTCGCCTCGACCCTCGCCGCCGGCTCCGTCGCGGTCTTCTCGTTCGCGTACAATCTCCAAGCCGTCCCGCTTACCATCATTGGCGTCTCGTACTCGGTCGCCGCGTTCCCGACGCTCGCCCGACTCTTTGCGGCAGGGGAGCGTCAAGACTTCCTCGCCCATATCGAACAAGCGCTCCGGCACATCGCGTTCTGGGCAATTCCCGCGACCGTACTCGTGATCGTCCTGCGCGCCCAACTCGTGCGCGTGATCCTTGGCGCCGGCGTCTTCGACTGGAGCGCCACGCGCCTCACCGCCGCCGCGCTCGCGCTCTTCGTCCTCTCACTCTTCGCCCAGAGCGCCGTCCTCATTATTATGCGCGCCTACTACGCCGCCGGTTCCACCAAAAAGCCGCTCCTCCTGGCGATCCTTTCCGTTGCGGTGTCCGTCGCTTCCGCGTACGCGCTCGTGCACCTCTTCAACAACAGCGAAACCGTCCGCCTCTGGTTCGACACCCTCCTGCGCGTCGATGCCGGAACCGCCCCCGAAGCCACCGGCAACACCGCCACCGTCCTGATGCTCGCCCTCGGCTACGCCCTCGGTTCCGTCACACAATGCGTCCTTGGCCTCACCCTCTTCGCCAAAGACTTCAACCTCTCCCTCGCCCCCCTGCGCCGCCTCTTCCTCCAAAGCACCGTCGCCTCCGTCCTCGGTGGCGTCGCCGCCTACGCAGTCCTAGCCGCCGCCGGCGCCTACCTCTTCGACCTCCACACGCTTCTAGGCATCTTCCTTCAAGGCCTCCTAGCCGGCCTCACCGGCCTCCTCATAACCGCCCTCCTCCTCCACCTCCAACAAAACCAAGAATTAAAAGAAATAACCAAAGCCCTCCACCACAGAATCCGCGGGGTGCCCGTGACGGTAGAGCCGACAGATTTGGAGGCGGCGTGATACATATTCAAGAGAGTCAGTCATTAGCACGAACTTGACAAATATACAACTTAGGACTACCATATAATTCAGAGGTTCAACACTATCTCCACTTTCCAGCCATACAGGGGAAGAAAATGAAACAGGCTAGCGTATCGAACGGGGGGGGGTAATAAGACCCACGGAAACATTGAGCAGCTGTATGCTGATTCAGACCTGTACCGCTCCTCTCAGGAACTCCTGCCGCCGTCGGAAAAGCTGCCGCATGTGCTGCGATTCGAACTGACGCAGGGGTGCGGCTGGGGACGGTGCACGTATTGCAAGAGTTTCGATCGGCTGCCGTATGCCGTCAAGACATTGATGGAGTACGAACAGCACGTTGGCGAGGTTATGCATCGTATCGGACATCACACAATGCTGGCTCGCCAGTTTCGACGCGTATTCCTCGGCGGAGGCAATGCATTATCGGTGGACACCGATACTCTGCGTCGTGCCATCAACTTTACCATCGCACGGTTCCGCGCGTATACGGGAAGTATTCCGCGTCGTTTGTCGCTGTATGGCACCACAAAAGACATCGTTCAGCACGGGACTCACGGACTGCGGAGGTTGTACAACGACAACGCCGGACTCGACCTCGTCTACTGGGGTGTTGAGAGTGGCTCCAATAAGGTGCTCAAGATCGTGTGTAAGGGTGATTCCAAAGCACGCATTCTTGAGGCTGCCGAGATGCTTCGTTCAACTCGGGTGCAAACGTCGGTCATGATCATGCCCGGTTTGGGCGGTGTGCGGCTCTCTGGTTCGCACATCAAAGATACGGCCGAAGTGCTAAGCGCCATCAATCCCCATTATGTGACGTTTCTGGGCATCAATGCGCCCGGCTCCGCATATGCGGACTGGATGCAGAAGGAAGGAGCTGCCGGCATCAATCGTCCGCTGACCAGGATGGAGATGGCAGAGCAGATGATCGAGATTATTGCCGCCATGCGGCCGGATTACTACCCCAACACAATCAAGATCGGTTGTTTCGGTGACGACGTGGATAAGGTCGGCAACAATCCGTTGCCGTTCGGATCAACCACGCTGCGTAATCGGGACGATCAGAATGATGTGGTGAGGCAATTGCGCCGCTTGTTGAAGGAAAGATTCCACTAAGAGCACTTTATAAAGGGAGACCCCAACACGGGCCTCCCTTTTTCTTTTCCACTGGTAACGCGTTGACACACTGAAGCAAACACAAAAAGACCCTTGCAAGTTACGTGCTTGCCGGGGGCTTTTTGTGCGCGGAAATTATTTTCCCGCAATGGTATACTATTTCTATGCATCTTACGTTGGCGGGATTAACTACGGTGGGGTCGATTGATTTGGTGGTGGCGGTGATGACCATTTTGATGGGGATTATTTCTATTGTGCTTATTGTTCGTGTGAATCGCGGGCTGGGCGGGCAGATCAAGTCGGCGATACAATTTTTTGTGATTGGAATTGATCTCAACATTGTCGCCATTTTCTGGGCGGTGTTGGTTAATAAGTCGGCGATCATTGCGGGGCAGAGTATCGATATTCAAAATCTCATTATAATGGTGAGTATGCTGTTCTTTATACTTTCCGCGCGGCGTTTTTCTACCCTGGTTGCGCGTGTATAAATTTTTATTCTCTATGGAAGACTCCGTCACTCCTCCGGTTCTGAAAGATTTTCTCGTCCTGCTGGTGAAAATGGCGGCGGATTTTGTGGGTGTGGAGCAGGTGGGGAAGATGGTGGATGTGGCGGCACACGAAGGATTTTTCAGTCACGGTGCCGAGACAGTCGCCGGCGCGCTTTCTGTGCTCGACGCGCCGACGCTCACGCAGCGCCTCACCCACATCCTTGATGTCCTCTCGACCAACTTCGGCGCGGAACTCATCGAAAATCACCTCGAGGAAATCTACGCGCGCACCGAGCGCCAGTTTTCTCCGGAACTTGCCAACCAATTCGTGATGCCGCTCATCCCCGCTTCGCGTCTTGAAAAATATCGCATCCAATTTCTTTCCAAAGAACAGCTCGAGAAACGCGTGCTGGAAAAAACGGTGGAACTGCAAAAACTCAACGCTGACCTCGAGAAGAAGGTCGCGGAGCGCACCGAAGAACTGCGGAAACTACTCGAAGAACAGCGCCAAAAGGACGTGGAGCTGACGAAAGCAAATGAGGAGCTTCGTGTGCTGGATAAGGCGAAGGATGATTTCGTGGCGCTCGTCTCGCACGAGTTGCGCACGCCGCTCACCGGCATTCGTTGGCTCGCGGAGGCGCTCCAAAAATCCGCAACGCAGCAACAGGTGCCCGAACCGCAGCTTGAGATGGTGAAAAAAATCCGCGATGGCATTACGCAAATGGTCGAGCTCATCAACACCATTCTGGACAGTTCGCGCATAGAATCGGGCACGATTACCTCTACGCCGGTGGAGACCGACATCGCCGCCGCCGCCAAAGCCATCATTGCGGAAATGGCGCCGACCATCACCAAAAAAGGGGTTACGGTAGCGGAGCAATATACGCCGGAGGTAATACCGATGCCGACGGATCCAATCATCTGGCACTCCATAGTGCAAAACCTGCTCTCCAATGCGGTGAAGTATACGCCCGCGGGCGGCACGATTTCGGTGGCAATCACCCACGAGGCGACGCGCGTGTCTCTTACGATACGCGACACCGGCTGCGGCATTCCCGCCGATCAGCAGTCGCACATCTTCTCCAAACTCTTCCGCGCCACCAACGCCCGCAGCATCGACCCGGATGGCCTCGGCCTCGGTCTCTATATCACCAAAGCGCTCATCACCCAAACCGGCGGCGACATCTATATGGAATCTGAAGAAGGCAAAGGCACCGCATTCCATGTGGTATACCCAACCACCGGCATGCTCACCAGTGAGGGTGCGGCGAGGATTGTGTAACGGTGATACACTAAAACCATTATGACATCATCCGCGATGAACAATCGGCATCATGCGGCGACATTTCTTGGATGCAGAGAGGTGGGGGAGGCGGTGTTTGAGGCGCGCCGGCAATAAACGCATCAAGGGACCCTTTCAGGGCAGCGGCGGCACTGAAGACGCTGTCTTTCTCCACTTGGGACATCGTCGCTATGTCCAGGTTTTTGATCATGCT
>Ga0118677_10009220_pt2 | contig 11733 bp, 10 predicted proteins | sample AliMusrvi5mmetaG_FD_86154 | JGI IMG/M metagenome (GOLD analysis project Ga0118677, IMG submission 86154) | reverse complement strand
ACCGGCACAAGGTGCTTGGTCTCCACATGGAGCCAGCCGAGTGCATTTGAATGTCAGTGAAACCAAACCAAAGAAAACCAAAACAATGATTGATCTGTCCGCACTCGATACCGAACTCCGCGCCGCTCTTTCCACGCTGGAAGGGCAGACTGGCGCGATCGCACAGGCTCGCGCTTTCAAAGCGGGTGAAAGTGATTCCCGCAAACAAGCTCTCCATGGCGTTCAAGCTGGGTTGATTATCCAGGGCGATTCCGTCGCCGCCTCCGAGGTCAAGGCGCGGGCCACCGTTGCTTACTCGACTTTTGCCAGTACCTCCGCTGCTGCGTTGCAGACTGCCGAGGAAGTCATTGCCGAGAACGATGTTGCCTGGGCGAAATTCAACGCCCTTCGTGAATTGGTAAAAGCCGCGGCGGCTACTGCCGCCGTCGCTTTGCCGTAAACAGCCAGAAAAGGCCGAATAGGAAAGCCCTCTTCCGCTTTGCATCGGGAGGGGGCTTTTCATTTGGCAACCAAAGTAAAAAATATGAAAAAGGATATTAATTATGAAAAAATTATGCAAATAACAGTAGACAAGATTAGTAATTTATTGGAAATTGACAAGTCTGTAATCAAGCCTGAATCTGCCATGGGTGATTTAGGTGCTGATAGTCTTGATCAGGTTGAAATACTTATGGAATTTGAAAAAGCATTTAATATCAATATGACTCAAGAATTTATAAGTTATAATCTAACCATAGAAGAATTTTGTAAGCACATAAAAAAAATGTTACTACAGAACAATAATGAATAATTTTTTTACACCTAAATAGACTAAAAAACGAATTACGTATTAATACCTAAAATAAGAAATGATGAAAAAAGAAATGATGATTTTAATTTTATTGCCATTAGTTGGGCTAATAAGTTGTAAAAATAAAGAAGAACGATCTGGCGATAGTAGCAAAGTAAGCATAGCTGTGACAACTACATTAGTTCAGTCGTCTGAAAGTTCAAATATTCTGCGTTATAGTGGAACTATTGAGGCGTTTCAAACGATTCCATTGTCATTTCAAACTTCAGGAATTGTCGAAAAAATTTTTGTAGAAGTAGGTGATGCTGTAAAAAAAGGACAATTAATAGCAAGCGTTAATAATGCAGATATGTCAAATATTTACAATACAACTTTTGCAAAATACAAGCAAGCCAAGGATGGATTTGAACGTTTAAAATCACTTCACGATCAAGGAAGTTTACCTGAAATAAAATGGGTTGAAATGGTATCCAATATGGATCAAGCGCAGTCTATGCTTGATTTATCGAAGAACAATCTTGAAAAATGTAATATGCGTGCACCGGAAGATGGAGTGATCGGGAAGAAAAATATTGAACCTGGACAATCTTCAATAAGTATTATTAATTCACCGATCGAAATAGTAAAAATTGAAAAGGTATATATTAAAATATCTGTTCCTGAAAACGAAGTCGGTAAAATAAATAAAGGTCTTAAAGCTATAATTTCTGTATCGGCATTGAATAACAAACAGTATGATGGAGAAGTAGTTAATATTAGCCCTGTTGCTGATGAGATATCACGAACGTATTGTATAAAAATTTTGGTGAACAATCCTGCTCTTGAATTAAAACCAGGCATGGTTTGCGATGTTAGCTTAAATACAGGAATGAGTAAAGGTGTTGTGTTAGTGCCTTATAAAGCTGTTAGTAAAGACAATGATGGAAAAACTTATGTGTTTGTGATTTCATCCGATAAAAAAAATGTTAAAAAGCAAATAGTAACGACGGGCAACTACCACGATTCAGAGATTGAAATACTTGGAGGTTTGTGTATAGGACAAACAATTGTAAATGAAGGAAAAGAAAAATTATCTGACAATAGCTTAATCAATTTCTGATATGAGAAAAAAAAGAAATGGAGTAATTGAAGCCGCAATGCGGAACAAAAATATAGTAATTATAATTACAGTAGTATTAATGCTAATTGGGGTGATTGCTTTAAAAAAGATGCCTCGAAATGAATTTCCTCAGTTTACAATACGACAGGGCGTGATAGTAGGTGTCTATCCGGGGGCAACTTCGGCTGAGGTTGAAGCACAACTTACACGAGTTGTTGAGAACTACATTTTTGGATACAAGGAAGTCAAGAAAGCCAAAACATATTCACAGTCCAAAGAAGGCATTATGTACATTTTTGTTGAATTAAACGATGATGTAAAAAATGCCGATGAATTTTGGTCAAAACTAAAACATGGGTTAAGCGAATTAAAAATGAGCCTACCAACAGGAGTATTAGCATTGGTGGCAAATTCTGACTTTGGAGATACCTCTGCACTGCTTATTACATTGTCGTCCGATACCCGAAGCTATAAGGAATTGGAAGATGAATTGAAAAAGCTTGAAGCCGAATGTCGTAAAATACCTGCCACATCAAAAATTAAACATTTCGGGTTGCAGAAGGAAAAAATTTATGTGAATGTAAAGCCCGAACTGTTGAATGAATATAACATCAAAACTATATCGTTATTGGGTTCTTATCAAATGAACGGGATGGTAAACTATGCCGGTAAATTAAAGGACGGTAAAAACAACCTGGCTGTGCATCTGCCGCCGAATTTCAAATCGGAAAAAGATTTAGCTGATCAAATCGTCTATTCTGACCCAAGGGGGAACGTGGTGCGCCTTAAAAATATCGCCACAATTGAACGACGTTATGAGGATACTGACAACTATATTAAACAAAATGGCAAAAAGACTATCCTTCTTTCTCTTGAAATGCAGTCTGGCAATAACATTGTTGAGTATGGGCAGGATGTAGAAAAAGCCCTTGTTGCATTTCAGAAGCAATGTCCCAAAGGCATCAATGTTGCAAAAATCGCCAAGTTATTAGGTGATAATGTTGTTGCGACCGGCTTTTTGGGAGGGCGCAGCGGCGAGTATATTAATTCATTTCTTATTAAAGCCGGTATTGTTTCTAATTTTGTTACACTAAGTGATGAGACAAGAACATGTGTTAATGTTAACGATAATGAGTTTAACCATCAAACCGTACTTTTGGAAGCAGGCTCATCCGTTAATGCAGAAAAACAGGAAGAACTTATTTTACATTACAAGAATCTTCTTGATTGCTGCAAAGCAGTTGTCATAGGCGGAAGTTTGCCTCCGGGTATTGATAATAATTTTTACCCTCAGCTTATAGATATCGCAAAGAAAGCCGGTAAAATAGTCGTTTTGGATACAAGCGGTGAAACGCTGAGAGCCGGAATTGAAGCATGCCCAAGTATTATTAAACCTAACAGAGATGAACTGAAAGCCTACCTGGGCAGAGATATTGAAACGATCGAGGAAACATTAGCCGCCGCGAAAGAAATCCAAGCGAAAGGAACAGGTACCGTTATTGTTTCACTTGGAAAAGACGGTGCTGTATTTGTAATGAAAGAAGGCGCATACCGCGGCACAACGCCAAATGTTAAGATAGTAAACACCGTCGGCTGCGGAGATTCTCTTGTCGCAGGTTTTGTAACCGGGCTGATAAATAATTATACCATGGTTGACACCATCAAACTCGCAATGGCTGTTTCCACAGCAAATGCCTTAAGCAGAGAAATCGGTTACTTTGAGCAAAAGGATTTGGATGACCTACTAACTAAAGTAACCGCAACGAAGCTGTGATTTATCTGAAAAGTTAACAATTGTTGAAAAGAAGGATTGAAATATGAAAGATTTATTGAATAATTTCTTTGGTATACGGCAAACTTCTACAATTTATATGCTTTTCGGCAGGCTTAAAACCTTATTAATGTGCGGAAACAAGGGATTGAAAACCTGGATATCCATGATACTTATTCTTTCTCAAATTTTTGGGGTTATGGTTTTTGACTGGGGAATGAAACCTGCAGGGCAAAAACTTGATATGAGTAAATTTCAGCTTGTTTGGTCCGATGAATTTAACGGCAGCGAAGTTAACAACAGTATTTGGGGCGGACATTATGTCTACGGTGACAATGCTGAAGCAAGATGCGGCGGTTTTTGGCACAACAGCATGGCAAGTGTCAGTGATGGCAATCTAATCATTAAAGCCGAATATCTTGATGTTGGCCGAGGCGGAAAAGGACCGGGTTATTATTCCTACGGTATGGATACAAGAGGCCGCTATGAGCAGTGTTACGGGTATTTCGAGGTGCGGTGCAAAATGCCTGCGGCTCAAGGTTTGTGGTCAGCCTTTTGGATGCTGAACGACAGCACATATGATGTCAACGGTAACGGTAAGGACGGCACTGAGGTTGATGTTTTTGAATCCCCGTTTTATAAGGATGCATGGTGGGGCGGCGGGAATGATATAGTTTCCGGGGTAGAATACGATGGATACGGAAAAGACAACCAATCAATGAGCATCGGCAAATACCGTGTTGCCGGCGACCCATATACCGAATTTCACACATACGGCCTTGAATGGAACAAAGATGAATATATTTTTTATGTAGACGGTGTAGAAACAGGCAGAACCAACTTTGGCGGTGTTTCGCAGAATGCGGAATGGCTGATTCTTTCGGTTGAGATTTCCGGCGCAAACGGGGTAGCAAACGGAGATAACCACGGTACGGGATATATTGCCAAAAACAAAAACTGGCCGGCTGAATTCATAGTTGATTATGTCAGGGCTTATCAATATAAAGAATTAATTTAATATAACACAAAATCAGTGCGCCGCTGAAGCTTAAAGCGGCGCACTGATTTTATACTGTTTTTTATACTAATCCTTTTTCGTAATCATCCATAAACTTCAATATTTCAGCCTCTGATTTTATACCGGTTGAGGCTCCCTTTGCCATAACGCAGTGTGTTCCAACCGCATTCCCGAATTTGCCGCAGTCAAACAGACTTTTCCCTCTTACTGTTGCGGTTAAAAATCCTGCGCAGAATGAATCTCCTGCTCCCGTAGTGTCAACTGCTTTTATCCTGTCATAAGTCGGAATATTGTATTTTTCTCCGTCTTGTGTTTTGATAAAGCAACCGTCTTTACCTAATTTTATTACGACGATTTTGGGTCCGTAAGCCAGAAATACATCTGCCATTTCTTCAGGGTCTGTTTTGCCTGAAAGCTCGGCTGCTTCTTCGAAACTTGGCAAAAAGTAATCAAGGTATGGCAAAGATGAAGTCATCACTTTCATCCAGCGCCCGGTTGAATCCCAGGCCGTATCCAAAGCGGTAATTTTACCTTTTTCTTTGCATTTTCTGAGAAACTCTGCGCATTCGTCGCCGTCGAATTTAGCCATCAGCATGATCCCTGCCACAAACACCAGCTTTGCTTCTTCTACGATCGAATAGTCAATATCGCTCTCTATTAGTGTCGCGTTTTCACCTTGACAATGGATAAACGAACGCTCGCCGTCCTCGGTTACAATCACCAGCGATGCTGATGTCGACCCGCTGTTATTAATGATTAATCCATCGGTAATAACATTATTTTCAACAAAAGCGTTTTTCATAAAATTACCGAAGCCGTCATTGCCGATTTTGCCGATTATTGCTGCATTAATTCCGATTTTAGCCATGTCAATAGCAGCGCTTGCGGCACAGCCTCCTGTATATAAAGATAATGTATCCACAAGTTCCAGCTTACCCTTAGAAGGAATTATTCTTACAGGCTTTGCGATAGCATCGGCAACAATTACGCCTACACATGCAATATCAATCATTTTTGCACCTCAAATTTATTTAATAAGTTTAAGTTGTTCAAGTTTATACGTTTCGGCTTTATTAAGTATTATACTTAGATCAGTATTGGATTTAAGCTGAAGGTAATACGCTTTTAACAAATCATTATTGCCTCTAAGTTCGCATATTTCAGCTATAACCGAATCAATGCCGTCTCTGTTGAGTATTTTTATTACTTCTTCTGTTCCTTTATCATTTGCATATTTGAACAATAATCCAGCAGCTATACCGATTGGAATGTAAACCGGGGCAATGCCCCCTTCTTCACAAAGTTTTATTGCGCCTGAGAAACGGTCATTTGCCGAAAGTTTTCTTTTTGTGTCTTTACCAACACGCTGAACAGTATCTCCCAGCTCAACATTGCCGAATCTATTTAAGAGGTCTTCAATGTTTTCTTTAATGCTTTGAAGCGGAATATCAAACTTTTTTGATAGTGCTTCCGCTGATTCGGTCATTGCTCTTTCCGTAATTATTTTTATTACAGGATTGTTTATTGCCTGCCAAATAAATTCACAGCCCAGTATGCTGCCCAGATATGCTGTCATCGCATGTCCCATGTTATGAATGAACAATTTCCGTTGAATGTAAAAATTAAAAGGCGCAACAGGCAACAGATTGGGAATGCTCGGAATTTCGCCTTTGAAGGCCTCGCTATCAACCGGCAATTCGCAGTAACGTTCAACACAAACTCTGAGCAAATTATCCTTTTTCTGTTCCTCTGTCATCTGAGGAACCATTCTGCCGACAGAAGCCTCAACCAAACCTACCTTTTCGTTAAAAACAATTATTTCCTCATCAGTCAACATTTCGGTCATCAGCTTATAAAGCAGCTTATCTGCATCAATCAAATTTTCACATATAATAATATTAAGCGGTTTACCGTTTTGAATTTCGATTCTTTTTCTGAACCCGGCAACAATATTCGGAACAATACGGGGTAAAATATTGACACCTACCGCAGTAGCCATTAAATCACAATTTGCTATTGCATCAGCAACATTTCCGGTTTCCAAGCCATTGATGCAGTCAACATTTTCCACCCAAATTTCGCTGTTGCCGTTGTTTGAAACAATGTCCACAGGGTAACGCTTTTGAGTATTCAAGGCATTTATTACACGCGGGTCAACATCAATAAAATGCACAAAATAACTTGCCTCGGAAAAAAGCTGTGCAATGAATCCCCTTCCGATGTTTCCCGCGCCATATTGCACAAAGGTTTTCATTACTCTACCTCTGGTATTCTTTTAATATTTTCGTCGGTAAAAATATCGCCTTCGTCATAACTGCTTGTTGAAAATTCGGAGACCACTGCTCCCTCCAGCCCGGCTTTGAACCAATGTTTCGTGTTTGGGTAAAGCGTATATTGCTGCCCTGCGATTAATTTAATTTCATGGAAAACAGAATAAGCGCCGGGCGGCGGCTCAACAGTTCTTTCAGCCGTAGGCTCTCCCTCAACATAGAGATAAACCGTACCGTATCTGCACCTGAAAGTTTCCTGCTTGCCGATATAATCACCTATTTGCGGATGCCGGTGCTCCGGGCATGCCTGATTAGGCAAGACAACAAGTTCTTTTGCGCAAACTCTTTCTGTATTCACATAGGTTAATATTTCAAGCCCTGTGTTCCATAAATCCCCGAGTCCGAAATCAGCAACTTCTATCTTGTTCTTTTCTTCTTCTGTTATTCGCATGCATACTTTTTAAAGATTATAACAAGTTTCATTTGTTTTTACAACAGAAAGCTGCGCATAAATACAGTGATATGAATAAAAAAGTGCGGCGTTTTTGCCTTGATAAGACAAAAGCCCGCACTTCATTAGAATACTCGGATTGTTTTAATCAAAATTCGCCTCTCAGCAAGGATTCAACCGCGCTCTTAAAGGAAAAGTCAGTCAGCACCTCAGGCATTCTGATAAATTCATATAAAAGCTCTTCAATCTTCGTTTTCATTTCTTCATCCGGATCCGAAAGATACTCAAACCCAAGGTTTAAAATATCAGAGCAAAGAATCATCTTTTTTGACCAGGGCACAAGTTCCCTAAACAGCTTTTTATCTTTTGTTTTTAACATTTCGCAGCAAGCGGTCAGATTCATTTTGTAATCAATGATTAATTCAAATGCGCCCATCATGTTTCCGGTGCGAAGCTCCTGCTCCGCCTGTGAAAATGTTTCGCTGAGCATCGGAGAATTGCCTACTTTTAAACAAGATGTCAAAAGATTGTCGGCAAAATATTTGAATAATTCACTGCCCTCGCCGACAACAGTTTTAATCGCATAATCCCAAGATTCCAACGGTTCATATGCTATTGGATTCCAAAGATAGTTCGCAACTGTCAAGAGCGGAATTTTTGTGCATTCGCAAAACTCCATGCAGTTTGAAATAATTCCTTCGGAGTACCGGTAAAGATCTTTCTCCCGGCCTGCGATATAGCCCAAATGCATTTCGTTAACCATTTCCGCATCGTTCACAGGGAAATTATCCCAGTACAGCGGGCGGTGATTGGTAGAATTGATAAAAGTTACCGCCTCCGGTACCGTTAATTCCTGGGAACAGATGTTTCTGCCTGTCCAAAACAAATCAATTCCGGGTTCAATGCCCTGCCCGAGTTTTGAAATAAAATACTCATTTCCTTTGCCGTTGTATTGCAACGGACAGAGCGTCAGTTTTATCTCCGCGTCAAGCACCTTTAAATCATCAAAAAGCTTGTTGGCAAGATAAATATGGGCGTTGACTGTTTCCCCGCTGAATGCCTCAATATCCTCTTTATAATGCAGTCTCTCGGGAATATCGTCAAGAAGAAGCCCGAAGTTTTTAACTCCGCAATCGTAAATCTGCTTAATCTTTTCAATCAAAGCTTTAAAATTGTCCTCGCTGGTATATCTCATGCTTAATCCTGGAGCAATGCAAAAATAAAAATCAACAAAGCATTCTTTTGAAAGTTCTATAATAATTTTAAGGTCGTCAAGTTCTTTCTCCGGATACAGTTCATCCCATTTTTCTCTATGATACGGGTCATCCTTCGGGCCGTAATAATATGTGTTCATCCTGTGAGAAGCCATCAGCCTAAGCATATCAATTCTTTCTTCCGGCGTCCAGGGCTTGCCGTAAAAGCCCTCAATATAACCTCTCCGATAAAAAAGCGGATAATCTTCAATTTCGCCAATAATAATTTCACCGTCGTCTATCTGCTGCCCGATTTCATTTAAAGCATGCCAAAGGCCGTGCTTTTTTGCGTAAGTAATTGTTATCTTCACAGAACCGTCAATCACTTCGCTGTTAATGATAAACTTTTCGTCCGTTAATCGTCTGCTTTCTTCAACATAGGAAAGGCGTCTGCTGTCATCCGACGCGGCTTCAATAATAACATTCCCCTGTTCCGAAAAAGCCTTTCTGTTTTTTGCGCACCAATCTTCAATAAATAAAGCTTCGGTTCCCGCGGCTGATATTTTTGCATCTCCATTAATGATAAACTTGTTCGCATTTTCTGTTATCTTTTGCGGTCTCGGAAATATCATTTATAACCATCCGTCTTTCTTCATTATTTACCTTTACTTGGATATTTTCAAAAAGCTGTCCAGGCATTCTTTATTTGCTTCAATCATTTCTTCAAACAGCTTAGCGCCTTTTTCTTTACCGATTCTTTTCACGGCGGGATCGTTGCAGAAAACATCACACAATGCTGCTTTATCCTGTCTGAAAAACGCGTCGACGAAGTCCTTTTGATTTTGAGCGTGAACATTCACGATCTTTGCCGTTTCCTCAGTCATAAAACCGGCAGGAATTGCTTCGATGCAGTTATCAGTGAATCGCGCGTTTGTTTCAACGGCAGTCCCTTCAACCAAGTTGGCTGCCTGCCCTTTGTTTGGTAAATTTACATTGCTGATTAAATCACCCAAGCCGCAAAGCGCGGAAATCTGCGCAACACCTTCCTCACCGGATTCTTTAAGCTTCGCTTTAAATAAGGGAGTATTTCTTATTTTAATCTTTGCCTTTAAAATATTGTTGTAAGCTATCCGTCCCCAAACCGGCGTTAAGAAAAAGCCGTTCTTCAGCACATGCTTATCTCTAAGGTACATATCCGGAACGAATTCCGCAAGATGCCTGTCGCCGGCGGCAGCCATTCGGTTAAACTTTTCAAACAGTTCAAACTTCACGCTTTCAACATTTCGCTTGCGTTTAATTAGAGCTGGCACAAGCGGGCCGATCCTTGCTTTGTTATTTTCCCTGAACATTTTAATGAACGCAGAATAAATCGGGAACAAATCAAGATCTTTGTAATTTGCTTTGTCAATCCAGGTAAAATGGTTTATACCCTGAACATTAATTTTTATATCATGGCGGTCAATCTTTTCGCAGCAATACATATTGTTAAAGTTTTTGCCTTTAGACTTAAGTTCATTTTTTACGGCATTAAGATTTGCGGCTAAAAACTCTTTTCTGCCTTTTTCCGGCATTTCAAGATACATTCCGGCTATAGCCGCCAAAATTTCCTGAAGTCCGAACACCTCATGGCAGCAGCCGAAAGCTTTTATCTGAGGGAATTCCTTGTAAAGAGTGTTAACGCACATTGCAAGCGGATTGGTGTAGTTTATTACCCACGCATCCGGGCAATTTGCCCTTATTCTATCCGCAAAATATTTAAAGTATGAAATCGTGCGCAGTGCCCTTGAATATCCGCCGGGGCCGACTGTATCGCCTACCGATTGCCAAATTCCATACTTTTCGGGGTAATGAACATCAATTTTCATGTTTGTCAGGCTGTAAGGCAAAATTGAAATGAGGACAAAATCAGCGCCGGTCAACGCCTCATTGATGTCATTGATTACATTGCAGACCCATTCGCTCTTCACCATTGAGGCATTATCCTGCTTGAGTTTGTCAAAATACTTTTTATTCCGGTTCGCGGCTTCAACATCGATATCATAAAGCCTCAGTTCCCCGCAGACCTTGTCCTTTGTCAGCAGGTCCGCAAAATATTTATGCGCCCAATCCTTTGAACCGCCGCCAATGTAAGCAATCGTGATATTTTTCATCATTCAACCTCAAATCTATTTTATTTCTTTCAATACTTCGTCAATAAATTGTTTTGTAACCTTCTTTTCATTAAGGATAGAATAGGATAAATTGTTTTTTACAACGAAATCATTAACAATAACGAGCGCTTCAGTGACTTCGTCATCACTTAAGCCGACATCAGCAGGTTTTATCGAAAGCCCGATATCTTCAATAAATTTTTTGACAGCAAGCTGTCTGCCCTCATTCTGTAACTTGGACATAATATAAACGCACATGCAAACCAGTTGGCCGTGAAGCAGATGCTTACCGCAGATTGATTCAATTGTGTACGCCAAAAAATGCTCCGAACCTTCTTCGAAAAAGCAAAATTTATTTTTATAGCCTTCAATGCCTACCCATCTGTAGGCGTCCATAATCAACCGAATGCCCTTGTCGGATATCTTCGCGATCTCTTCAGCGCTTTCGAAAAGCTTATCCAATATTTTCGCCGCAGACGAGTACAAATTATCATCAACCGGAACACCTTCTCCTGCAATTGACATAAGCGTCCAGTCAAAAAGAGCCGTATAGCAGGACAAAACATCTCCAACGCCTGAAAGATTCAGTTCGGAAGGTGCGGAATTTATTATATTATAATCCACATAGATTCCTTTGGCAATAACCTCTCCTTCATAAAACACCACATTATTCCTGCGTAACGCAATCGGGTAGCTGTAGCAGGCATCTACCGAAATGGCAGTAGGCACAAGGTAGCATTCAATTCCGCCTTTCCAGGCAAAATACTTCGCGGCGTCGATGCTCATTCCTCCGCCGAAACCAACGACAGCGTCGAAGGTTTCACAATTCTCATTTAACTTTTCAAGATATTTTTCTTCAACATTGTCAACAGAAGTTTTTTATGAAGGAAGCAGGCATTTGGATCGCAACAGTGAGAAACATTCAATTGCAATAATCCGTGCAAACAAAGACAATATTAGTCGAAGCAGTAGCAATAATTTCGCCTAGGAG
>Ga0118677_10013486_pt1 | contig 11734 bp, 4 predicted proteins | sample AliMusrvi5mmetaG_FD_86154 | JGI IMG/M metagenome (GOLD analysis project Ga0118677, IMG submission 86154) | reverse complement strand
ATACTACGGTTAATAATTTCTACCGTTTTACATTAGATTTCTCGGGCAAGATCAATGAATACATCAATTTCGATGCTTTCATTAATTACAATTCCGCCACTGAACTTGAACGCGATCATAACCTTATTTTGAATTCAGCTCTTCTTGCTGGTATCAAAGCTGGTCAGATCAACATGTTCGCGATCAATCAGAATGCAGATAATATCACAGCTGCTAACATTTTCGGTACAGCTTTCGGTAATTACGAAAGTTTTCTACTCGATAAAGAATTAGTATTTCACGGTAAGATTATCGAACTACCAAGTGGAGAAATTTCATATGCAGCTGGTGCAGCATACCGTAAGGAAAACTTAACAGCTTCTGCTGATTATAACTCACAAGTACAACCAGGCGGCGGTTCACTTTGGAATAATGGAACAACCATTAATCCATTCAACCAAGGCTTCAATAACACAAGTACCTTTGCTGAAGTTAAGATTCCAGTTACAAGCCCAAAGAACGGCATTCCTTTTGCATACCTTCTTACTTTAGACGGAGCTATGCGTCATGAAAGCTACTCAAGCGGTAACAAGGTTACTGTACCTAAGTACAGCGTTCGTTATTTGCCAATTAATGACCAAATTGCACTACGTGCTACAATTGGTAAGTCCTTCCAGGCACCTTCGCTTTATGACCTCTATGGTCCTACCAGCTCTGGTTTCACATCAAGCCCAGGTGGTTTGAATGTTTATAACTCATCAGGCGTTGCAACTGGTGCAAAGTTCCCAAATCTTCAAGCTCAGTCAGAAAGTGGATCTAATCCTAACTTGGGACCACAAACTTCCAAGACTAAGACAGCAGGCTTTGTCTTATCCCCTCGTTTCTTGAAGGGCTTTGAGTTCACTCTTGATTATTATACCACAAAGTTAACAGATCAAATTGGAACACCAGCAAGTGCATTAACTATGATGCAGGATGTTGAAGCAAAAGGTACAGCTTCACCTTTCGCTCAGTACGTCACTATTGGTGGCTTCCCTGGCGCAGGTGGTCGTACGGTTACTGCTCCTGGTCAAGTATCTGCTAACATCGTTAACATTTATGTTCAATCCAGCCTAAGCAACATTGCTGGTACTTCAGAACGTGGTATGGACTTCTCCGCTAAGTACACATTCCAAAATGAAACTTACGGACGTTTCACTGTCGCTTCGAATTGGGCTAATATGCGCAGCTACTTTGTTCAATCTGGACCTACATCAACAGGTACAGAATATGCAGGATTTGCTGAAGGTGGTTCACTTGCTAAACTACGCTCGTATTCCACATTGCAATATGCCTACCGTGGCTTTGGTGCTACTTTAGGATACACACATATTCCTCAAATTCCTGACATGTCAGGTGGCTTCGAAAGCCCATGGAATACATTCGATCTCCAAACTCGCTTCGACTTAGGTAAGCTCGTTGATTCTAGCTTAAATGGCGTAAGTGTTAACTTAGGTTTAAATAACGTAAGTAACCAAAAGCCACCAATAGATGCTAACGTGTTTGGTAATCCTCCAGCAGACACTGGAACTTATGGCATATTTGGCCGTCAGTTCTATGTTGATTTGAAGTACAAGTTCTAATTTGAACTAGATTTTACACACAAAAGACGCTCCTTAATTGGAGCGTCTTTTTTTTATTATATTAATTTCTCTAAACGCTGATTACTTTTTTCGACGAGCACATGAACCGCGTTCAATTAAAATTGGTTCGATCATTTTAGTACGTGGTTTAATACTGGGCCGATCAATCTGATCTAAGAGCAAATTTACTGCAGCATCTACTGTTTCTTCAATACCCTGGTCTACGCTTGTCAGTACAGGCTTAGGCATTAAGCAGATGTCTTGATTATTAAATCCAACGATAGATATATCGCTTGGGACTTTAAAACCCGCATCTTGAAATCCGTGGAGAGCACCGATGGCAATCTCGTCATTCAAAGCCACATAGGCTGTAGGAGGATTTTTCGCACAAGAAAAGGCTGAGGCTAGGGCACGGCCATAATCAAAATCATTTTTCCTTATGAATATCGAATCGTGGGTCAGTATAGATTCAGATTTCGAAAGACCATGTTCAGTGAGTGCTGATTCTATTCCCGATAAACGATCAATAATAGAGCGTGTAGATCCAGAAAGACCCAATAAACCAAACCGTGTGTGGCCGAGTGCTATTAAATGCTCGATAACTATTTTCATCCCCTTTACACGGTCTAAAGCTACGCTATTGGCTCCTGGAATTCCTAGCTGATCAATCACTACATGCGGTGTTGATTGTGAGTTAAATTCGTTAACACGCGCAGCAATCTCTTCTTCAATAAAGTGACCTACAAAAACGATTGCATCAACTCTAAGTGAGAGAAAATGACGGCAAACTTCTTTTGAAGTTCCTGGAGTTAGAACTTCTATCAGTGACGAGAAACCACGTTCCTTAAGTTTTTGCTGAAGTCTCGCAAGTTTACGCACTGCTGGAGGCGTAAGTAAGTTTTCCATACATATACCCACAGTAGCTGTTTTTTTACCCTTAAGATGCAGAGCGTAAGCGTTTGGAGTAAATCCAGTTTCTTCCATTGCCTGCTTAACTTTTGTAACTGTTGCTTCTTTTAGACCAGGTTGGTCGTTTAAGACTCGAGACACTGTGGTTCTTGCTAAACCAACATACTTTGCAAATTCTGCAGTCGAGCGTATTCGAGTAGCTGGTTTCCGTTGAGAAGAACTAAAGGAGGATGGAGGAGTGCTCACAGTTTTACTTTGTTGAGTAGCCAACACGCTAGTCGTGTTTTGTGCTAGTGAAATAGTCGAGTATCTTTAATTGAAAATTTAAAACTTATTTATCATTACAAAGGCTCGAAACATCTTGACCAAGACAGGTGTCCCAAGAAAATCATTCTCGGGTTGCTTTAAGTTATTAAATCCACTGCTACTTATTATCCCTTTTTTATGTTTTTACGCCCCTTTTCGATATTGGCACTCCTCGCTCTTACTGTTGGCAGTGCCCTAGGTAGTGCACAGTTTGATGTGCGTGACTATGGTGCGATTGGAGATGGAACGACCAAGAATACAGAGGCCTTTGCTAAGGCAATTGCAGCCTGTGCTGCAAGTGGTGGTGGTACCGTACATATTCCTGCAGGACGGTATTTAACTGGTTCAATTGAGTTGATCAGCAATCTTACACTCGATTTAGATGCCGGCGCGGTACTTCTTTACAGCCCTGATCCTACTGATTCACCTTTAGTGCGTTCTCGCTGGGAGTGTACAACAGCTTGGACACATGCTCCTTTACTACATGCAGATGGCAAAGAAAATATAGCGATTGTAGGACGTGGTACAATCAATGGGCAGGGAGAAAACTGGTGGTGGAGAAGTGGCAAAGAACGCAGTAAGAAATTAACGGGTGATAAAAAAGAACTGCATGATAAAGCCCTTGCATCGTGGAAGGCGCTTATGGATCGCTATGAACATGGGGACCAACCTGGAGCCTCTGAATTTAAACTAGCTGCTGAATACTTAAGGCCTGCGCTCATCGAAACGTATCACTGCCGTCATATTTTAGTCGATGGCGTTACGATTACAGATTCACCATTTTGGCTCTTACATCCTCTGTATAGTGAAGATATCGTGGTTCATGGTGTATCCTTTGTTTCGTGGGGTGTGAATGGAGACGGTGTTGATGTGGATTCATGCAGGAATGTGAGAATCTCAGATTGTTTTTTTAGAACAGGAGATGACTGTATTGTGATTAAGTCAGGGCGTGACGCAGATGGTAGGCGCGTTGCATTTCCAACCGAGCACGTAGTTGTTGATAATTGCGTGATGTACGAAGGCCATGGAGCAATCGTTATAGGCAGTGAAACCTCTGGAGATATCCGTAATATTACTGCGAGTAATATTGTAGCTAAAGGAACGGACTGTGGGGTTCGTATTAAAAGCGATCGCGGACGTGGCGGTGTTGTAGAAAATATTCGCTGTGATAATTTCGTGATCGAAGATGCAGCCAAGCAGGCTATTGAAATTACAACGCTATATTCAAAGACATCTCCTGAACCCGTATCTGTGCGTACGCCTGCCTTCAGAAACTTTGCTTTGAGTAACTTTTCTATTATCCATGCTAAGCAAATTGCCAGCATTCATGGCTTACCTGAGAAAGCGATTACTGAACTGAGATTTAATGACATAACTGCAAGTGGTTCGATTGGCTTTATCTGCGATAACACCAGTCAAATTGAACTACATCATGTACGCGTTGATACCCCAACAGGTAAGGCATTCGAGTTTAATGCTACTCATTTTGTATCTCTCGATGATGTTACTTCCTATACGCCCAAGAAGTCCTCTTCTGTCATTTTACTTAAAGATTCCGACTCTGTATGGCTTCATAATTCACAAGCTCAGCAGGGTACAGGCACATTCCTGCAAGTTTCGGGTGAAACACCTAAACATCTGGTAGTTTCTAATAACGAGTTTTCAGCTGCTGATAGTCCAGTAGCTAACGTTAAGTAAAGCTTCTTCGGGCTTTGTTTTTTTAGTTGGTTTTAGAAGGAGAGGGTGATTCCATGTTGGTTCACAGGAATTAATATTTATGAAAGTTCACTATTCTCCAAGCCCAGCAGCAACTAACACCCTAAGCACGGAAGCGCTGCGGGATCATTTTCTTATTGGGGACTTATTTCATCCAGGTGAAATTTCCTCCCATTATACTGATCTTGATCGTATGATTATTGGTGCCGCTGTGCCAAAGGCTGCTCCACTGTACCTGCCTACAGCAAAAGAAACTGGCACTAGTTTTTTCTTAGAACGTAGAGAGATTGGTATCCTTAATATTGGTGCACCTGGTGTTATCCGCGTCGGGGGTGTTGTGCATGAATTAGGTTCACTGGACTGTCTTTACATTGGGCTAGGGGAAAAAGAAGTAAGCTTTGAGAATGGTTCAACTGGCCAAGCTCAGTTTTTCTACGTGAGCACACCAGCTCATGCAAAGCACCCAACAGCTGTCGTTCGTAGTTCTGCTTTAAAAACTGATCCTATTGGAGATCAAGCGAAAGCAAATCGTCGCAGGATTAATCGTTTAATTCACGCTGATGGTATCAAGAGCTGTCAGCTGGTGATGGGTTTTACTGAATTTGAAGCAGGTAGCGTATGGAATACGATGCCTCCACACACGCATAGTCGTCGTACCGAAATCTATCTGTATTTTGATTTAAATGATAATATTGTTGTGCATCTCTTAGGCGAACCGTCAAAAACACGTCACCTTATTGTGCGCGATAGAGAAGCAGTCCTTTCTCCTTCTTGGTCTATTCACTGTGGAGCAGGAACTGGTAACTACCGTTTCTTGTGGGCCATGGGTGGAGACAATCAGACATTCTCTGATATGGATCCAGCGCCACTGGCAGATCTACGTTAATCTAACATAATCTAAGGCTTATTTTTCTTACTACGTGAATTCCATTTTAGATCGTTTTAAACTTACTGGTAAAGTTGCACTTGTGACTGGCGCTTCACGAGGTCTTGGTGCAGCTATCGCAATTGGACTTGCAGAAGCGGGAGCAGACGTGGCTCTTGTGGGAACAAGTTCTTTAGCTGATACAGAAAAGAAGATAATAGCCTTAGGTCGCAAAGCATTACCGATCAAAGCTGACTTGTCTGACCGCAAAGCAATTCCTGGTATTATGCAAGCGGCGCAAGCACACTTTGGGCACGTCGATATTTTGGTTAATAATGCTGGAATTATACGCCGCGAAAACTTCGATTCGTTTACCGAAAAAGATTGGGACGATGTAATAGGGGTTAACCTCGATGCAGTATTCTTCTTAAGCCAACTCTTTGTTAAGGATGTACTTGCACGCAAAGCTATAGCTTTGCGTGCAAGTACATCCTTAACAAAGAGTTGGCTTAAGAAGAATACTGCATCGAGGTTAACCCCTATTACATCGTCCCAATCTTTTTCGGTAAACGAATCGAAGTTTTCGCGGCGTATAATTCCAGCATTATTAACCAAAATATCGACGTGCCCAAAGTGTGCTTGCGCCGCTTGCATAATACCAGGAATTGCTTTGCGGTCAGACAAGTCAGCTTTGATCGGTAATGCTTTGCGACCTAAGGCTATTATCTTCTTTTCTGTATCAGCTAAAGAACTTGTTCCCACAAGAGCCACGTCTGCTCCCGCTTCTGCAAGTCCAATTGCGATAGCTGCACCAAGACCTCGTGAAGCGCCAGTCACAAGTGCAACTTTACCAGTAAGTTTAAAACGATCTAAAATGGAATTCACGTAGTAAGAAAAATAAGCCTTAGATTATGTTAGATTAACGTAGATCTGCCAGTGGCGCTGGATCCATATCAGAGAATGTCTGATTGTCTCCACCCATGGCCCACAAGAAACGGTAGTTACCAGTTCCTGCTCCACAGTGAATAGACCAAGAAGGAGAAAGGACTGCTTCTCTATCGCGCACAATAAGGTGACGTGTTTTTGACGGTTCGCCTAAGAGATGCACAACAATATTATCATTTAAATCAAAATACAGATAGATTTCGGTACGACGACTATGCGTGTGTGGAGGCATCGTATTCCATACGCTACCTGCTTCAAATTCAGTAAAACCCATCACCAGCTGACAGCTCTTGATACCATCAGCGTGAATTAAACGATTAATCCTGCGACGATTTGCTTTCGCTTGATCTCCAATAGGATCAGTTTTTAAAGCAGAACTACGAACGACAGCTGTTGGGTGCTTTGCATGAGCTGGTGTGCTCACGTAGAAAAACTGAGCTTGGCCAGTTGAACCATTCTCAAAGCTTACTTCTTTTTCCCCTAGCCCAATGTAAAGACAGTCCAGTGAACCTAATTCATGCACAACACCCCCGACGCGGATAACACCAGGTGCACCAATATTAAGGATACCAATCTCTCTACGTTCTAAGAAAAAACTAGTGCCAGTTTCTTTTGCTGTAGGCAGGTACAGTGGAGCAGCCTTTGGCACAGCGGCACCAATAATCATACGATCAAGATCAGTATAATGGGAGGAAATTTCACCTGGATGAAATAAGTCCCCAATAAGAAAATGATCCCGCAGCGCTTCCGTGCTTAGGGTGTTAGTTGCTGCTGGGCTTGGAGAATAGTGAACTTTCATAAATATTAATTCCTGTGAACCAACATGGAATCACCCTCTCCTTCTAAAACCAACTAAAAAAACAAAGCCCGAAGAAGCTTTACTTAACGTTAGCTACTGGACTATCAGCAGCTGAAAACTCGTTATTAGAAACTACCAGATGTTTAGGTGTTTCACCCGAAACTTGCAGGAATGTGCCTGTACCCTGCTGAGCTTGTGAATTATGAAGCCATACAGAGTCGGAATCTTTAAGTAAAATGACAGAAGAGGACTTCTTGGGCGTATAGGAAGTAACATCATCGAGAGATACAAAATGAGTAGCATTAAACTCGAATGCCTTACCTGTTGGGGTATCAACGCGTACATGATGTAGTTCAATTTGACTGGTGTTATCGCAGATAAAGCCAATCGAACCACTTGCAGTTATGTCATTAAATCTCAGTTCAGTAATCGCTTTCTCAGGTAAGCCATGAATGCTGGCAATTTGCTTAGCATGGATAATAGAAAAGTTACTCAAAGCAAAGTTTCTGAAGGCAGGCGTACGCACAGATACGGGTTCAGGAGATGTCTTTGAATATAGCGTTGTAATTTCAATAGCCTGCTTGGCTGCATCTTCGATCACGAAATTATCACAGCGAATATTTTCTACAACACCGCCACGTCCGCGATCGCTTTTAATACGAACCCCACAGTCCGTTCCTTTAGCTACAATATTACTCGCAGTAATATTACGGATATCTCCAGAGGTTTCACTGCCTATAACGATTGCTCCATGGCCTTCGTACATCACGCAATTATCAACAACTACGTGCTCGGTTGGAAATGCAACGCGCCTACCATCTGCGTCACGCCCTGACTTAATCACAATACAGTCATCTCCTGTTCTAAAAAAACAATCTGAGATTCTCACATTCCTGCATGAATCCACATCAACACCGTCTCCATTCACACCCCACGAAACAAAGGATACACCATGAACCACGATATCTTCACTATACAGAGGATGTAAGAGCCAAAATGGTGAATCTGTAATCGTAACGCCATCGACTAAAATATGACGGCAGTGATACGTTTCGATGAGCGCAGGCCTTAAGTATTCAGCAGCTAGTTTAAATTCAGAGGCTCCAGGTTGGTCCCCATGTTCATAGCGATCCATAAGCGCCTTCCACGATGCAAGGGCTTTATCATGCAGTTCTTTTTTATCACCCGTTAATTTCTTACTGCGTTCTTTGCCACTTCTCCACCACCAGTTTTCTCCCTGCCCATTGATTGTACCACGTCCTACAATCGCTATATTTTCTTTGCCATCTGCATGTAGTAAAGGAGCATGTGTCCAAGCTGTTGTACACTCCCAGCGAGAACGCACTAAAGGTGAATCAGTAGGATCAGGGCTGTAAAGAAGTACCGCGCCGGCATCTAAATCGAGTGTAAGATTGCTGATCAACTCAATTGAACCAGTTAAATACCGTCCTGCAGGAATATGTACGGTACCACCACCACTTGCAGCACAGGCTGCAATTGCCTTAGCAAAGGCCTCTGTATTCTTGGTCGTTCCATCTCCAATCGCACCATAGTCACGCACATCAAACTGTGCACTACCTAGGGCACTGCCAACAGTAAGAGCGAGGAGTGCCAATATCGAAAAGGGGCGTAAAAACATAAAAAAGGGATAATAAGTAGCAGTGGATTTAATAACTTAAAGCAACCCGAGAATGATTTTCTTGGGACACCTGTCTTGGTCAAGATGTTTCGAGCCTTTGTAATGATAAATAAGTTTTAAATTTTCAATTAAAGATACTCGACTATTTCACTAGCACAAAACACGACTAGCGTGTTGGCTACTCAACAAAGTAAAACTGTGAGCACTCCTCCATCCTCCTTTAGTTCTTCTCAACGGAAACCAGCTACTCGAATACGCTCGACTGCAGAATTTGCAAAGTATGTTGGTTTAGCAAGAACCACAGTGTCTCGAGTCTTAAACGACCAACCTGGTCTAAAAGAAGCAACAGTTACAAAAGTTAAGCAGGCAATGGAAGAAACTGGATTTACTCCAAACGCTTACGCTCTGCATCTTAAGGGTAAAAAAACAGCTACTGTGGGTATATGTATGGAAAACTTACTTACGCCTCCAGCAGTGCGTAAACTTGCGAGACTTCAGCAAAAACTTAAGGAACGTGGTTTCTCGTCACTGATAGAAGTTCTAACTCCAGGAACTTCAAAAGAAGTTTGCCGTCATTTTCTCTCACTTAGAGTTGATGCAATCGTTTTTGTAGGTCACTTTATTGAAGAAGAGATTGCTGCGCGTGTTAACGAATTTAACTCACAATCAACACCGCATGTAGTGATTGATCAGCTAGGAATTCCAGGAGCCAATAGCGTAGCTTTAGACCGTGTAAAGGGGATGAAAATAGTTATCGAGCATTTAATAGCACTCGGCCACACACGGTTTGGTTTATTGGGTCTTTCTGGATCTACACGCTCTATTATTGATCGTTTATCGGGAATAGAATCAGCACTCACTGAACATGGTCTTTCGAAATCTGAATCTATACTGACCCACGATTCGATATTCATAAGGAAAAATGATTTTGATTATGGCCGTGCCCTAGCCTCAGCCTTTTCTTGTGCGAAAAATCCTCCTACAGCCTATGTGGCTTTGAATGACGAGATTGCCATCGGTGCTCTCCACGGATTTCAAGATGCGGGTTTTAAAGTCCCAAGCGATATATCTATCGTTGGATTTAATAATCAAGACATCTGCTTAATGCCTAAGCCTGTACTGACAAGCGTAGACCAGGGTATTGAAGAAACAGTAGATGCTGCAGTAAATTTGCTCTTAGATCAGATTGATCGGCCCAGTATTAAACCACGTACTAAAATGATCGAACCAATTTTAATTGAACGCGGTTCATGTGCTCGTCGAAAAAAGTAATCAGCGTTTAGAGAAATTAATATAATAAAAAAAAGACGCTCCAATTAAGGAGCGTCTTTTGTGTGTAAAATCTAGTTCAAATTAGAACTTGTACTTCAAATCAACATAGAACTGACGGCCAAATATGCCATAAGTTCCAGTGTCTGCTGGAGGATTACCAAACACGTTAGCATCTATTGGTGGCTTTTGGTTACTTACGTTATTTAAACCTAAGTTAACACTTACGCCATTTAAGCTAGAATCAACGAGCTTACCTAAGTCGAAGCGAGTTTGGAGATCGAATGTATTCCATGGGCTTTCGAAGCCACCTGACATGTCAGGAATTTGAGGAATATGTGTGTATCCTAAAGTAGCACCAAAGCCACGGTAGGCATATTGCAATGTGGAATACGAGCGTAGTTTAGCAAGTGAACCACCTTCAGCAAATCCTGCATATTCTGTACCTGTTGATGTAGGTCCAGATTGAACAAAGTAGCTGCGCATATTAGCCCAATTCGAAGCGACAGTGAAACGTCCGTAAGTTTCATTTTGGAATGTGTACTTAGCGGAGAAGTCCATACCACGTTCTGAAGTACCAGCAATGTTGCTTAGGCTGGATTGAACATAAATGTTAACGATGTTAGCAGATACTTGACCAGGAGCAGTAACCGTACGACCACCTGCGCCAGGGAAGCCACCAATAGTGACGTACTGAGCGAAAGGTGAAGCTGTACCTTTTGCTTCAACATCCTGCATCATAGTTAATGCACTTGCTGGTGTTCCAATTTGATCTGTTAACTTTGTGGTATAATAATCAAGAGTGAACTCAAAGCCCTTCAAGAAACGAGGGGATAAGACAAAGCCTGCTGTCTTAGTCTTGGAAGTTTGTGGTCCCAAGTTAGGATTAGATCCACTTTCTGACTGAGCTTGAAGATTTGGGAACTTTGCACCAGTTGCAACGCCTGATGAGTTATAAACATTCAAACCACCTGGGCTTGATGTGAAACCAGAGCTGGTAGGACCATAGAGGTCATAAAGCGAAGGTGCCTGGAAGGACTTACCAATTGTAGCACGTAGTGCAATTTGGTCATTAATTGGCAAATAACGAACGCTGTACTTAGGTACAGTAACCTTGTTACCGCTTGAGTAGCTTTCATGACGCATAGCTCCGTCTAAAGTAAGAAGGTATGCAAAAGGAATGCCGTTCTTTGGGCTTGTAACTGGAATCTTAACTTCAGCAAAGGTACTTGTGTTATTGAAGCCTTGGTTGAATGGATTAATGGTTGTTCCATTATTCCAAAGTGAACCGCCGCCTGGTTGTACTTGTGAGTTATAATCAGCAGAAGCTGTTAAGTTTTCCTTACGGTATGCTGCACCAGCTGCATATGAAATTTCTCCACTTGGTAGTTCGATAATCTTACCGTGAAATACTAATTCTTTATCGAGTAGAAAACTTTCGTAATTACCGAAAGCTGTACCGAAAATGTTAGCAGCTGTGATATTATCTGCATTCTGATTGATCGCGAACATGTTGATCTGACCAGCTTTGATACCAGCAAGAAGAGCTGAATTCAAAATAAGGTTATGATCGCGTTCAAGTTCAGTGGCGGAATTGTAATTAATGAAAGCATCGAAATTGATGTATTCATTGATCTTGCCCGAGAAATCTAATGTAAAACGGTAGAAATTATTAACCGTAGTAT
>Ga0118677_10013484_pt1 | contig 11735 bp, 12 predicted proteins | sample AliMusrvi5mmetaG_FD_86154 | JGI IMG/M metagenome (GOLD analysis project Ga0118677, IMG submission 86154) | reverse complement strand
ATTCCATATCGCGCTCTTCGCTACGGCGAATCGCTTGTACGCAATGACAAACTTCAACTTTATAAGCACGTTACTTTATATACAGCATCTTCTTTGTCGCATGGTAATTCCCCGTTGACAGCGTGTAAAAATAAACACCGCTTGCCATTTTGCCGGGAGTGATACTGGCTTCATGCGTACCCGCATTCTGATACTCATCAACAACATTCATAACCTGTTCGCCCATCGTATTGTAAATATCCAACCGGGTCGCTCCCGCGTTTTTTAGCGAATACCGGATAACTGTCGAAGGATTGAAGGGATTCGGGTAATTCTGGTGCAGACTATATTCATAGTTACCCGCGATGCTTTGCTCAACTCCACTTATTTTACTACCGATTGAATATGCCAGCGTTGCATCATTAAAATAGATGTCATACGTTCCCGTCGTAGCGATAGTAAAAGTAATGTTTGGTTTTCCGCCTGTTGCCGGCGTTGCGACGCCCGAGAGTCCCGATGCATTTCCCCAATCAATACCGCTCCAGTTATTCGTGTTGGCAAATTTTAATTCGTGATTCCCTGCCGCAATTGAAACAGCTTTTGCCGTCCAGATATCATCAATAAGCGTCATGGTTATATTCGGACTCCAGCCCGTAAAGGTACCCGCGAGATACATTTTTGCCTGGTGGCCGCCCGTTACGGTGAATGACTGCGCCTGGGGCATGGCAGCACTATAAATTCCGTTACCTTCTTGTTTCGCAATAACGGTGACAAGTCCGCTCGAACCTGTCAGATGAACTTTATTATCAATTATGGACGCCGGTCCCAACGCCACCTCATACGTTACCGGCAGACCAGAGCTCGCACTTGCGTCTAAGCTAAAATCAGCAGTGCCGTATGTTTTATTGGGAATCGTGTTAAACGTAATACTTTGTTTAATTCCTTCGCCAACTCCCCCGCTGATCTTGAAAACAAGACATGCGTGCGGAGCAACATTTGCGGTGATGGTATCCATAAATCCCAGATCGGCATGCTGCCAAAGATCGCGAACAATATTGTTTCCCGTAATTCCCAAGGAACTCAACGCGATGCTTCGCTTCATGATTTTGGATTCACGATTAAAAAATCCGATTATCCAATCTCCGTTCGACATCTGCCCTGTCCAAATCTGACTTGAATCGACTGTGGGATTATTGGCAAGCGGTTTACCGACAAATCCATCTGCGTTCAGCGCGAGCATTTCATCATTCTGATATACCCATGCATTAGTACCGATTGTTGAATACTGGTCGGTAGGCGTTACGGGTCCCCCCGCAAGAAGATGCATTGAGATAACGCTTCGCTTTTCCGCGTCGCTCGCAAATGTGTTGATACGGATAAAATCGCCGTCAAGAATTATGTTGTTTCTTCCCGCTATGTATGACCAATACGTGTAGCCGTCCATCGCGTTATCATATTGCGACCATGCCGGATACCGGATACCTCTGCTGAAATCACTGAATCTATACCAAGTACCTATGCCGCAATCGGAATTGATGCGTATCATATTTCCGTATTTTTTTTCAAACTCTGCTTCATTCGTCAGGTTAGGCATAACCAGACTTAAAAAAACACCGTTCGAATCGCACGCATCTTTTATCCACTTCAGCGCTGTTTCGTATGTTGCTCTCGACCTCGCGGGTCCTACCGTTCCCACATTACGGTCATATCCCGTTTCGTACCATGAAAGAAAATCGCATCTATAATATTTAATCCCCATGTCCGCATAAAATTTTATATAGCCTTTTACGTACTGCTCAGCGCCTGGTCTGTCTATTTGCGCCCACGCGCACCATGCATTTTCGGAGGTGTTAAGCAGACTGCTGACATTGATGTTTGTTCCGATTATCTTCATTGTCGTGTCAGTTGAACTCACATGCACCCACAGCGGATCTCCATACATGCCGAGTGTCATGCCCCGTCCCCGCAAATAATTCGACCACCACGCAAAATCATGTGTCCAATGCTGTGAATGTGATTTTCTGTATCCGTTCGTGGTAAGCTGCGTGTTGTCACCCCAGCCATCCATACAGACCATGGTATAGCCATGCGGCTTAAGCGTTGTATCAATCCAGTTAATGTTTGCCAGAAATTCCGATTCGGGAAAATAATTATCCGAAACACCTGCCTGCTCTTTTACATAATGATGTTCGTATACACTCCAGTAAAGGGGCGCTTTATATGGATTGCTCTGGGCAAATGTCTGACTGAAAAGGAAAATAATAAGGAGTGTAGAAAGTATGTATATCTTATAGTGTGCCATAAAAACCTAAAGAAGTCTTTTTAATTGAGAAGTCTTAGTAAATTACGCATAATTACCATGAAGTTAAAGCCTGTAAAAAATGGGGCGTTTTCAAGTAATAATGCAATTGATGTGCCGACGTAAAAAACTGATAATTCGCTAACTTTATCAAATAGAGTAACCCTCGTTTGTCGAACTATTCTTCAGCACACAAGCAGAAAATGTGACTCAAAATACATTCTAAATATTGCTTTCTCAAGTTGTGTTCTGTATGTTATGGATAGTTATTCGGGTTATTTTGGTTGACGAATTTAAGCCACTTGTTTAATTTTTTTAAGGCTAACAATGAAAAACATAGCACGAATTTTTTCTCTTCTATTCATCATCTCCGGCATTATATTTGCACAGGACAACCTCACCAAGGTGAAGGTTGGCATTATGGACAAAGCCGGGAACAAAACATCAACGCTCAAACTACGCGACCGTGTAAAAAACGGAGACGAGTTGAGCATCTATGTTCAGCCCCTGCAGAAATCGTATGTGTATGTTGTCTGTGTCGAGCCGAAGGAAGTGACCCTGCTGAATAGCTCAAAGAAATTCCTCATGGAAAAAGACAAATTAATGGTTCTGCCTTCAGAATCGGAATCTTATAAAACCGATGACCTCTCACCACAAATGAGCATACTGGTTATTTGCGATAAATCCGCCATTAAAGAAATCGAAAATCTTTTTAAGGGGAAACAGAGTGTGACCAACACACAATGGGCGGCAGCTGAAAAGGCTATCGCGGGTAATAAAAAGTCGGGCCTAAAAGATAATTCCGGTAAACCGATAACTATTGCGGGTAACGTCCGGCGTGTTAATCCCGACATGGTTGCGCAGCTTCCCGCTTTTTCAGCCGAAGGTAAGCTGATAAGGAAATATGATATTGAAATTAAGAAGTAGAAAAGTCATTCAATCACTCGCAGTGATTGAAATTGTCTTTGTTGTTCTTCTTTATGCCATCGCCATGATCATCCGCGTTCCGTGGAACACATTGGATAATCAGGCGACAGATGTATTTTATACATTCGCCATGGAACATGGAAAGGGTGTTCCCGTAAGCGACCGTATAGTATATCTCACCATCTCAGATAAGACCTACGCGACTCTTGGGAGCAACGTCCTCAGCAGGAAAATGCTTGCAGAGATGAATAACAATCTCGCCAAGTTTCAGCCCGAGAGCGTTATGTACGATCTTATTTTTGCTCATCCCGGAAACGCAAGCGAGGATTCTATCTTTGCACAGTCTATTGCGAATGAAGGAGCTGTCTACCTCCCTGGAGCGTTTGCGCTCAGCACCACGCAGCGGCGTTTCAAATGGGAAGATGGCGCATTCTTTGAGAGGCTAAATAATGAATACGGAAAAAAACTCAGCGAAACGGGAAAAGGTGTTCCCTACTATGCAGCCAACTGTCTTCCGCAGTTTGACCCATTTGCCAAATCAGCTTTTAAGAGCGGTCATATTTCATCTCTCCCCGATGCGGATGGCACACACCGACATTTCGCGCTCATCATAAAAATTGATTCGTTGTTTTTTCCGACACCAACTCTGCAAATGTTCCTTGATTATAACCGCATTCCATTTGAAGATGTAACGATCAAATGGGGCGAGTCGCTTACCATTCCGGCAATGGGACTGCTTGAAAAAGAAATGAATATTCCCATTGACGAAAACGGCAAGGTATACATTCCTTATCCAGTCACATGGGAAAAAATTCCAAAGATGATTGAAGTGCAAAACTTCAACGAAAAATGTAAGGACGAAAAATACTCAAACGAATTATCCGAATACTTCTCCGGCAACTTCGTTTTTGTCGGTGATGTATCAACGGGTATTTCGGACCTTGGAAACACCACCATAGAAAAAGGCGTTCCGCTTGTTGCAATTCACGCCGCACTGATGAATGCGTATCTTACAAATACTTTTTACAGACAAGAGACCAATCTGGAATTGTTTGTTTCTCTGTTTATCATCGCTTTTGTCATTTTTGTCTCCATCATTCCAAAGAGCAATCTATATTTATATATCACCAACATACTACTGACCACAGGACTGATAATTTTTACGTATACTGAAATAGTGTCATTCAGACTGTTCCCTGTTGTCACAGCCGTTGCTGGAGTGCAGGTTGTGTTTGCTTCAGTGCTCGTCCTGATTCAAGTCATTGCCGCGAAAGATCAGAAATTCATCAGGGGCGCATTCTCAAAATACGTCCCGAGAAAAGTTGTTGACAATCTTCTTGAGAATCCGGAAAAATTAAAACTCGGCGGCGAAGAAAAAGTTCTTTCGGTTATCTTTACCGATATTCAGGGATTTACCACAATATCTGAAAAACTTCCACCGACAGAGCTTGTCCCCTTGCTGAATGAATATCTTACCGAGATGACCGACATAGTTTTGGAAAACGGCGGAATCATTGATAAGTTTTTAGGCGACGGTATTATCGCAGAATTCGGCGCGCCGCTCCCACTTCCACATCACGCCGATGCGGCGGTTGTTACGGGACTGCGCATGTTAAAGCGCTTAGATGAACTTTGCATCATGTGGAAAGAAAAAGGAGTGCCGCAGTTAAAGTGTCGTGTCGGCATCAACTCCGGAAATGTTATCGTCGGCAATATGGGTTCTTCTCAGGTATTCGATTATACCGTCATTGGTGATACTGTCAATCTCGCGTCGCGGCTTGAAAGCGCGAACAAGCAATACGGCACATATTTCATGGTGTCGCAATCAACATTTGAAATGCTAACTCCGGGCAAATTCCGTTCGCGGGTCCTTGATATTATAAAAGTAAAGGGGAAAACTCAGCCGGTAAAAGTTTATAACGTAGTGGGCTATCTGGAGGATGCCGTTCCGCAAAGCATGCTCGATTATTGCCGATTATATGAAGAAGCTTTTGCGTTGTATCTTGAGAAAAACTTTGCCAAAGCTAACGAATTATTTGATCAGGCTTTGCAAATCATGCCCGATGATAAAGCAACAAAAGAAATGTTGAGAAGAATTGCCTATTTTGAGAAGAACGGCATCGCCGATGATTGGGACGGCTCGATGGCTCTAACGGAAAAATAACATTAAACTTGAAATCAATATTTTCTCCACGGATTTCGCTTTTTAATTTCGCAGTGTTGTGCACAATACTTGCCTTTCTGCTTTGTGTTCCTTCAGCCGCGCAAACAAAACTCTCACATTGGGATGAATCCCTTATCCATTATGCTGTCATTGATTCCGCAACCGGCACAAAGGCATCCACGTCTCTGAGCGCAACACTATCCGGCGTCATTGTCGTTCCATATCATATATTGATCTCTGATGTTGACGGCGACCGCTGTCCGTTCACGCCCACATGTTCAGCTTTCCTGATGGACGCGTGTAATCAAACAAATATTTTTCAGGGAGCGCTGATGTTTTTTGATCGCTTCACACGTGATTCAAATGTTTTCGATAGAGATGAGCATTACCCCGTCGCCAAAAAACGCCACCGTTATATCGACCCAGCTTCCAATTACAGGCTGCGCGATTCTCTCATAATTATTGTTCCGGTAAAATAATGCGAGGAATTTTACTTGCGGTATTGATTCTCAGTGTTTGTGCAGTCGCGCAGCAGTCGCCGCTGCAATCACCGGAACAAATAGAAACATTTGCCCGGTATCTTTTTAACAAGCAGGACTATCTTCGCGCGTCCGAGCAATATCAGATTGTATTACGGATTAAAGCAAACGACACCATATATGAACTGCTGTCGGAATGTTACATACAGCTCGATACCGTTGAACTTGCCGATACGTACATTGCAAAAATTTCAAAGTCATCAATTGCAGCACGTGGAACTATTGAGCGTTATAAATTTCTATTTCGTGCAAATAGATTCTCGGAGATTATCTCGGGATTCGAGAACCGCCGCGGATTGAATGATAATACTTCACGATATATACATCCATTGTATCATGCTGCTTGTATCCGTGAGCGAAAAACAACCAGAGATGACGATGTCATATCGAATATCTTTCCTTCGCAGGACCGGGACAGCATAGCTTATTATCGCAACGCGCTTGCACATACGGAGAAACGCAATCCTTATATTGCAGCCCTGTTGTCAACCGTTATCCCCGGCGCCGGTAAAATGTATACTGGACGGTATGGGGATGGCGCGATGGCATGTATTTCCACGGGGTTGTTTACTTATCTATCGATTATAAATTTTCAACATCATCACAACACAAGAGCGTATATATTTTCTGCTTTGGGCGGATTGTATTATGCTTCGAATATTTACGGCTCGGCCGCTTCTGCGCAGGTGTATAATGCGGAGTACACGGTGAGTGTGCAAACTGATTTCGATGCTTTCATTGCCCGCAAAAACTGCTTCATCGACGAAAATGAAATTATGGGATTGCGATGAAGCGAACGGGAATCATTTTCTTGCTCTGCGCCTTTTCGCTTTTCGCTCAGGATGCGAAAGACCTGCTGCGCCGGCAGTATGATTACGCGCGCGCCCTACAAACAGAGGGTAAAATTTTTGACGCTGTTACGGAATATGAGCGCTTGATATGCTTCGACACACTTCGGCTTTATGCTTTTGACGCGAATAAGAATATTGCCGATTGTTACCGGCGCGCCGCTCAGTTTAAAAATGCTATACGATACACCGGGCAATCGATTGTCTGTGCAAAGAACCAGAAGACAATGTATGAACAAAAAACCGAGTTGGTAAAACTGCATATACTCAACCGTTCCTTTGCTTCAGCCGCAAATGTTCTCCATGAGATAGAACAGGACCCCACCTTTACAAACCACAGTAAAGAAATTCATTATTGGCGCGGTTGGATGTCCTTGTTTCAGGATGATTGGGAAATGGCGGCAAGAGAATTTGCCTTTGTTGATTCCGCAGCGGCACTTGGACAATTCTGCCTGCAAATGCAGGAAAAACGCTGCCCGGTCACAACGCTAAAAATATTTTCCGCTATCATCCCCGGTTCGGGTCAGATGCTGACGGGGCATGTGTGGAGCGGTTTACTCTCGCTTGGGTGGAATGTCTTATGGGGATATCTGACATTTGACGCCGCTTTGGCAAACCGAGCCGGCGACGCCCTGCTTATCGGAGATTTGCTATGGCTGCGGTTTTATACGGGAAATATCGAAAACGCGGAAAAGTTCGCAGTTGAAAAAAACACTCTATTATTTCAGGATGCTTTACGATATTTACAGGATGAATTTAAAGGAGCTAAACCGTGACAATTTCTGAAGAGACAATCCGCCAGCTTACCGTCGAAGCAATGGAAGTTCTTGGGGATAAACTTTCTCCTTCGGCTATACAGGAGTATGTTGAAAAGAAATTACAAAACGAGCAGGGCACAGTCCCCGCCGGTATCAATGAGAAATCGGGAGACCGCGCTATTCTTACCGCATTTGGAGCAAATCATCCCGGTGTCGTCAGCAATATTTCAAGCATGCTTGGCAATCACAACTGTGACATTCAGGACGTTTCCCAAAAGATTATGCAGGGATTCTTTACGATGATCATGCTTATCGACCTGGCGAATACGGATGTGAGTTTTAAAGATTTACAGGAAGAACTCGGCGCACTTGCGGAAAAGATGAAAATAAAAATCTACCTCCAGCATGAAAGCGTGTTCATGTATATGCACAGAATTTAACTACTATACCTTACGTATATCTTTATACATGGAATACAGCACCATGTATTATATATATTTTGCATACTATTTCACAGCCCAAAGGAGCACCATATGATAGATGAATTTATGAAAGCCGCGATTGAAGAAGCGCGCAAAGGATTAGCCGAAGGTGGCATTCCTATTGGTTCTGTTATCGTTCATAACGGCAAAATAATCGGACGTGGACATAATCGCAGAGTTCAAAGCGGAAGTCCAACGTTGCATGGGGAAATGGATGCTTTGGAAAATGCGGGCAGACAGCCAGCCTCTGTCTATCGCGAATGTACTTTATATACCACGCTTTCACCTTGCTCAATGTGTTCGGGCGCCATACTTTTGTATAATATACCACGAGTCATTATCGGTGAAAATAAAACATTCCTCGGTGAAGAAGCCTGGTTGCAGTCACGTGGAGTTAATCTTGAAGTTGTTGACAGTAAAGAATGTGTTGACCTCATGGAAAATTTCATTCATGATAAACCGGCGTTGTGGAATGAAGATATCGGCGAGTTGTCGTAATCTTTATCCATTCGGAATATCCACCTACAAAAAGGAGTTTTCATGAAACAGTTCAGCTGCATACTAATACTCATCACCGTGCTGGCATTCCCGGTAAAAAGCCAGATAAGCATAAAAGCCGTTTCTCTACCGGTTGGCGAGTCCTCTTTCTCAGGCAACAGCCCAAGCACAACCGGATTTTTTCTTGATCCTTCAGTTGATATAAGTGCACCCGCCATCAGCAATCTTACCATTCGTGCTCACGCAATGATTATGAAAGATTTCAACGCAATATCTCCTCCCGCAAATTCCAACAGTTATTTTGCCACCCTTTACGGATTCGGTATCGAGATGGTTGATACACAGCCTTTTACCTCAGCCATAACCATGGAATACGGAGGAGGTGCGCTCATGCTCAAGGATAAAACATACAGCGATATTAATAGTTGGTCATACGGAATTGATGTAACCGCGGGTTTGCGAGTCAATGTGTATAAAACTCCCACAGGAGGTCTCTTTCTTGGTATTGGAGGCGGTTACGGACAGACATTCTCGAATACAAATCCCTCTTATTTTGCACTGTACGGACTGGTCAGATACTCCTTCTCGGAATAGTTCTTTTGTTTTTATTGTGTATATAGTATCTTTGCCAAAGAAAAGCACCGGAAACAGGCTTCCGATTTTAATTCTGATGGTTAAATTAGATTACGACACATTATCTCAAGGATACGGATGAGACATTATTATTTATCTCTTCTCGCACTACTTATTATAATCCCAACTTCCGGCATTTTTGCGCAGGATGCCGGAAAATCACTGGCGGTTCTCCCGCTTTGCTCAACCGGAATTGACTCAAATTATGCCCGCACAGCCGAATCAATTCTTCGTGTTGAAGTCAGTAAACGCGCGAAAGCAGTCGTCATTCCCGAAAGAATTACGAAATCAATCGCAGGCAAAAACTGCTGTATGGATGTTGACTGCATCGTTCGAATCGGAAAGGAACTCAACGCCGAGCAGGTGCTCAGCTGCAATCTTTCAGCATTGGGCGAGAAAATTATCGTGCAGTATTATGTTACCGATGTTGCAAACGCCAAACAGATAATCATCGACCAGGTCACAGCGAAAACGATTGAAGACCTTGAACTTGTTATGAAGCGCATCGCAAAAAGCGCGGTCAATAACGAAGCTATCAATGATCGAGTTGAAGTTGGGACAATCACAGCTGTAGAAACAGACAAACCATTGCGTCGGAGTACTTTTAAAAATTGGGGCATCTCCTTCGGTTATCTGTATCCCACTTCCGGATACGACTCTACTAAATCTAAAATCTTTGTGCTGGACGTTCGCTGGGGCTATGAAATTGAAGAAAATTATTCCGCGGGACTATTAGCCGGAATCCGGAATGGATTTGCTCTTAATCTTTTCGGAGATTATTTATTAACTAAAACGGATGTTTGTCCCCAAATAGGCGGTTCGCTAGGCTTTCACTGGGTTGAACATAACGAAGGCATAACATATCCGCCAAGCACAAAGCGCTCAGATGGCATTGAACTCGGCGCGCACGCGGGGCTGCGGTTATTAAGAACGTATTCTTTCCAAATTCTCTTACAAGTCGATTATATACATACGTTTAATGATTATAATGACAATGCGGTTGTATTCACCATCGGATTGTTATAAATATCTATATGCACAACATCAAGGAGAGATGGTCATGGATTCCAATGTAACTGGTCAGGAAAAAGTAATAAGTATCGGTGAGTGGATTGTAACTCTCATATTAACGGCAATTCCCTTAGTCGGCTTTATCATGTTACTGGTTTGGGCATTCGGCAGCAACACACCTCCATCAAAAGCCAATTGGGCAAAAGCCGCGCTTATCATGATGATTATCGGTATTGTATTATGGTTTCTTGTCATCGGCTCAATAGTGGCGATGATCGGCGGATTATCCCATTAGTTACTGTTTATTGAAAAGAGCAACAGGGTTGCCGCATTAAGCGGCAACCCTGTTTTACTTTAAATCAAAAACGCTGATTATTCCCAACGAATGGAATCAAGGGGGTCAACTTTTGCGGCGCGTTTTGCGGGAATAAATGCAGCGACCAGCGATAATCCTAAAGATGCAATTCCAACCGCAAGAAAATCCGTCCACCTTAATTCAATAGGCAGCGCCGAAATTTTAAACTGTGTCGGGTCAAGCGGATAAATAACATATGTAACTTGCAGCCAGTATATAAAATATCCCAAAGCAAATCCCGCAAGTGTACCAACAATGCCGACAAGCAATCCCTGATAAAAATATATCTTTCTGATTTTCTGCTGTTCCATACCCATAGTGCGCAATATGCCGATATCTCTTTTCTTTTCCATAACCGACATGGTGAGCGATGCGAGAATATTAAATACGGCAATGAGAATTATGAGACTGAGAAGCAGGTACGCGACCCAACGTTCAATTTTCATCACGGTGAAAAGTTCGCGGTGAAAATCATACCACGTTTTAACGGAATAATCCGCCCGGTTGATGTGTGAAGCAAAGTCAATCTGCATACCCGCAGCATCCTCTTTATTGTTAAGACGCGCTTCATACCCTTGAATCGTATTGTCATACCCAAGCAAATACTGCGCCGCATCTATGCTCATGAACATAAAATCGACATCATAGTCGTTGCTCTTTGAATAATATGTCCCCGCAACAACCGCTTTTACCGTTAAAGGCATTGCGTGTACCATTATCATCTGGTCAATATTTGCGGATGAAATAACCGTTACCGTATCACCCGGAACAACTCCAAGATTATAGGCAAGAATAGCGCCAATCACCGTCCGCGGTAAGCCAAGAGTTCCATCGCTTTGACGGATATTGTTCATTGACTCTTTTCCTTTGTTCAGATAACTGCGGACATCATATACATTATTTATCTCATGAGGGTCAACACCACGCATGGACACAGCCAGGGTTGTTTCGTCATGCATAATGAGTACTTTTCCTGCAACGTAGGGAGTAAACGCCCGTATGCGGCTATCCTTTTTCATCATATCTTCAAGTTGTCCAAGATTTTGCATTCCCCGTTCCGATGTCGCCTCTATGCGGACATGCGGATCCAAACTTATGAGATACGAGGTTACAAGGCTTCCAAATCCGTTAAAAACCGAGAGCACAACGATAAGCGCGGCAACACCTATAGTGATACCCGCGGTTGACAGATATGAGATGATGGTAATAAAATTTAATCTGTGCCGCGACTTGATATACCGC
>Ga0118677_10013482_pt1 | contig 11736 bp, 11 predicted proteins | sample AliMusrvi5mmetaG_FD_86154 | JGI IMG/M metagenome (GOLD analysis project Ga0118677, IMG submission 86154) | reverse complement strand
AGACTTGGCAGGTCGATAAATTACCATACCCACAAAATGATGTGACGACAGAGTTCTTAAAATAAGCTACCCCATAAAACCACCTTCGGGTGGTTTTTCTTTGGGTGTCTACTATGGGTCGAGAAGCGACCGCTGTACTTAACTAATCCCAACGTCTGCTTCTAGGGCTACCACTGCCCTTGCTGGTAGCTTTAATCCAGCGCAAAGTGATATTCCCTTACACACAAGGAGAACGTCATGGAAATGAGTATTGCAACCCAGCATAAGGAACCCTGGAATAAAGGAAAGCTGACAGGGCAGAAAACACCACTCAAGTTAAAAGACATCTGGGCTATTCGAGTGCGACTTCAACTCAATAACAACAAGCGGGATTTGGCTTTATTCAATTTGGCTATTGATAGCAAGTTACGAGCTTGTGATTTGGTCAAACTCAAGGTGAGAGATATCTGCACTGGAGACCATGTTTCATCCAGAGCTACCATCCTGCAGCAAAAGACTCACCGGCCAGTCCAGTTTGAGATTACAGAGCCTACTAGAGCCGCAGTAGAGCAATGGATGCGATTTGATACCTTGCGATCAGAGGACTACCTATTTCCTAGTCGCATTATTGAATCACCTCATCTATCAACTAGGCAGTACGCTAGGATTGTTCATAGTTGGGTAAGTTCTATTGGTTTGGAATCAGCAAACTATGGCACGCACACCATGCGCCGAACCAAAGTCTCTTTGATTTATCGACGAACTAAAAACCTTCGAGCCATTCAATTGCTTCTCGGCCATTCCAAGCTTGAAAGTACGGTTCGTTACTTAGGCATTGAAGTGGATGATGCTTTGGAGATGGCTGAACAAACTGAGGTTTGAGTTTTAAAAAAAAGGGGGGGAGGGGCAAATAAATGACGCAGATCACTGCGGACCATATTTTGTCGGAAACATTATCTAGCGGTCAACCTGCTTTTCTGTGCTAGTTTTTTTTCCAAGGAATCGATTTCTATCATCAATGCTTGCAGTGATTCTTTAATAGATTGAGTTGTTTCGATAAATGCTTCTTGAGTTTTAATTGCAGTTTTACTTAATTGAGCATTTCTTTTTTCAACGCCTTCAATACTGGGCATCCCCAGGGCATTTAAGTCCAAGTCTAGCCAAGACCTCAGCACCAAAAGCTTATCTAATTCAGGGATAGCCAACCCCCTTAACCAGCGTCGAGCAGATTCCTGGGTAATGGGCTCGGTAACATCTCTGCGAATATTAAATTCTTTAGCTAAAAAAGCGGCGCTAGGTACCTCTTGATAGCGCATCAATAGACCATTGGCCAGCGCTAATGAAAAAGAATCCCGCAGTACTTGTTTTTTAGGCATGACTAACTTAATGTATTGAGGGTTCAAAGAAGATAAAGAGCTTTCACTGATCTAAATCTTTTTTAATGCGAGCCGCTCTTGCTGCTTCAGAAGCTAAGTTGGACATTTGTACCGCTTCAGTTGCTGCTACAGCAGCTATTTTTGTGGCCTCAGCAGCCTGAGCTGAAGCGACTATAGACGATTCTTCTGCTTGCTCGGCAACGGCTGCCGCTGCAGCTGCACTTGCCGCCGCCGCCGCTGCTGCTGCTTCAATCGCAGATTCAGCAGCAGCCGATGCAGCGTCAGCCGCTGCATCGGCTGCTGTTAAAACGGGAATGGCAGCAGCTTCAGTCGCAGCAGTGGAAGCATTTTTAGCAGCTTCTGCTGCTTTAATAGCCCCATTAGCAGAGCGTTTGGCTGCCTCAGTGGCCAGGGCTGTGAGATCTTTTAAGGAAGCAAGCGCATTGCTGTAGCGACGATTAATAATGACGTAACCTTGTCGTAAGTCGCTCACCTCGGTTTCAAGGATCACCAGTTTGGCATAGATATTTTGGAGATCTTTAGTCATGAGCACTTTCGTAAATGCACTTAAGGTTGATTATTCCAGCGGGGTTGTGGTTATCTGGTAAATATAAGGACTATATATATTATAATTTTCATATAATAAGCCTTGAGCCAATTCTAGCTTAAATCAGGCTTTTCAGTTGCCAGCCCCCATTTAGGCTTCAAGCGCGCCATTTACCCCTAATACGTCTTCTGAAACCCTTAATATTGGTGCACATCGGGCCAAACCTTCATGGAAGGGGCTCCTGAAATCGAGGGCTCACGCTTAAGCTTGGACTCTTACTCGGATGTTTATTCCTACTATTTGGTCGTAAGAAGCAGAACACAGACCCAATAATCACAGCTTAAGTCACTTAATTCTGCCGTATCTAGACCACTTTTGAAGTGGTCTTTTTTATCCCGAATTGCAGCTATGCGTCGTTTAGAGCCTATCAGGTTTTATATAGATGAATGGTGGCTAAGCCGCCATTAAGAGACGCTCACGCTTTAACAAAAAGTAAAAATCTCAATTACATCTCCACATTATGCGTGGAGTTATTGCCATTCAGTACACGCTTTAGTTGTAATTATTTAAATCTTCTATTTTGATCTATATCAATTTTTATATAAACTTTATCGAAAGATACTTCGGGCTGACTTATGATTCTGTTCAAATGTTTCCCGAAATTTTTTAGATGATTCAAGTCTACGGGGGTTTCATGGAATGGTTTAATTCAGCAACTCGGTATGCAATTCTTTTGGGTCTATTTTTAATAGTGCTTGTAATAGCTATGGAGCATTGCATGAGGAAAATAAAATACCGCTCTAAATGAACTTTCTTGTAATGCAAATTTTATGAAGAATCCATTTTTAAATAAATTATTTCTATTCCTTCCCAAGAGTTTGGGTAGAAAGACTTTCTCTCAAGATTCGAGGAGTGCTTATAAGAGTATGCGCATATGCACTTCCAAAATGTTGGTGGGCATAGCGATTGTCTTTTGCTCATGGGGCCTGCCACAATTTGTATTTGCGCAAACCCAGTATTTTAGCTTTACAGCTAATTTGAATCCTCTTTTACCTACACCTGGAAGTAGTCATCCCGAATACAACTCAGGATATTTTTCAGGTATATTCACTGGCGTATATGATGGGACCCAGTACAACTTTACGGCTCTGACTGGATCTTATGATGGTTCGACCTTGACTGACATTCAATCTACACAACCAAGTTCCGGCCCCTATTATCTGGGACACGCCAGCTTTAGCTCTGGAAATGCAGTCTTAAATGATCTACATTTTAGTTTTAATAATGCAGCTGGTTTAACAGGTGGGCCATATAAGATGGCCCTCTTACCGAGTTTCGAACCTGCCTTATGTAACTCCTCAACAATCCCATGTACTTGGTCTACCGATGTGACTGGTTACCCCTCTACTGGGGGAAGTGTCGCGAGTTTCACCTTCACTGCTGGCGCTCCCGAAATCGATGGCTCACTCGCTCCGAAGGTTGGATTCTTACTCGGCTGCTTATTCTTGATGTTCGGTCGTAAGAGGCAAAACACAGAGCCGATGATGACTGCGTAAGTTAACCAGAATTTGTAGTTCTCAAGCCACCTTCGGGTGGTTTTTGCTTTTGGGCGAACGACTGCTTAGGGTCGAGTTGCGTCCTAGTGGACCTAAATTGACAGCAGTTCAATCGCGCAGACAGTAAAACCCGCCTCCCATCAGGGCTTGACCATCAGCATCTTGTGCTAAGGGGTGGTAGCCAATGGCCTTAAATGCCATCCGCCCCAGATCATTTTTGGCGCACTCTAGTTCGCCACTGTCTGCTAATTCTTGGGGCACGGGTCCAAATCTAGAAGAGTGATCCCACGTGAGAAACCCACTACCAAAAGAATCGAGCACTAAGCGAGGGGGCTCATCAGCGGGTTTGCTACCCACTTTTTCATTGGCATCAAGCCAGCGATCAAAAGCGATTTGTAAATCATGATCACCGTGGTCTGCCCCAGTGCAGTGAGCCATCTCATGCTGAACAATAAAATCGGGCGCACCTGCCGCTACATAGATATCACAGGTATTTTTATTTAAGTCATAAATAGCACAGCCAAAGGACAGGGCGCCAGCTAACTTGTATGCCACCGGCAAATAGGCGTAGCATTTTTGATTGATCTCTAATAAATGAGACTCATGAATATTCACTTCCATTGCTGGCCAACCTTCTACCCGCCCGGTAATACTTGAGCACCCTGCTAGCAAGATAAGGATAAAAAGAATACAAAATCGACTCATGATGGGGTAATCAGTATTTTTAAGGGGTCATCAACAGTTCTATATTAGCCTTAACCATGCGCCTGCCGAATTCAAAATAGATTTAACATAAAGCAAACTTGCTGTGACCAAATGACAGAAAGAATGGTCGCCCAGCAAACGGGCTGCTCTTCCTAAAAAAGCGTCAATGAAGTTTTAGCCAAATAAAGCTAATGGCTTATTTGTTAGTGTAGAGGGGTAATTAAGAAGTGCTTGACCCACGTTCAAACGACTCGCTTGCATCGCCTCAAAGAGAACTTGTCGATAGTCGGTCGTCACCGCCAAGTCCAAGCCTTGATCCATTTGTAATGAGGAGAGGCCTGGCCACTGTCCATAGAGGTTGCCACCCTTGATGCGATCCCCTAAAGCAAACCAACACGCCCCATGACCGTGGTCAGTGCCATTGCTTTTATTGGAGCGGACGCGACGGCCAAACTCGGTCATCACAATGATAGTCACGCTCTGATTGCTCGCTGCCATATCTTCATAAAAAGCAGTCAGACCTTTTGAGAGTTGTCTCACCATATTGGCAAAGTGACCACTCTGACCTTCGTGAGTGTCCCACCCTCCAAAGTTGACATTGGCTACCTGCAGTCCTACTTGCATTTTAGCTAAGCGAGCAATCGAAGAAAGGGATCGTGCCAGCTCTCCAGCGCCATCATAGTTAGCAGTGCCGCTCGGCAGGTAAGGCAGTACTTTGCCCGTGGCATCGCGCGCAATCGCCAGATTAATATTGTCTTGCATCTGTAGGGCATCACGCATGGCGCTGTGCACTGATTGGGCGTTATTTTTATTTTGAGTTGGGTTAGATTGATCTAGGCCGCTTGCTTGTATAGACATCGCCGTAAGAAATTCTGAAGTGGGTTTGCCCCAAGGCACCCCCAAACCAGCATTGAGATCAGGGGTCACAAGTGCATTGTTAATGCCTTCTAAAGACAGGGGAGCAATCGTGCTAGATGAATAAGCTGGAATGCTATTGCGCAGATGACTGGCAGCGCTGCTAGTCATGATTGAGCGAGACATCCAGCCAGGTATATTTAACATGCCGCGATCGTGCTTTACCGAAAGCGCACCTCTCTCAATAATGGCTTGTGCTTCTTCATGCGAGCGGGTGGCATCAGTAATTCCCACTGCATGTATCACAGCCAAGTGTTTGGCTTGATACAGATCCGCTAAACCTGGCGCATCGGGATGAAGATAAAAAGACGTATTGGGTGAGTTCGACTGTGCTAATACAAAACCAGCGCGCGATCCCGAGTCGACTACGCGCAAATCACTTGGTCTCGCGTCAATAAAATCGAGATCATTGGCAGGGCTCACTAACAGCAGGCCATCTGCGCCGCCTCGCAGAAAAACACTCACTAAGAGTGGTGGCTTATCGGATGCTATGGACGAGGCGATCGTGGAGGAATTGGCGGATACAGTTTGCCCCCACACTAAGTTACTCACACCTGACATGGGCAAAAGGCAGCCGGCCGTACTGGCTGCTTTGATAAATTCTCGGCGACTGAGGGTCAGTTTGAGGCTCATTGGATATTAATCTCTTGCATCATTACCGCACCTGAAAATCAGGCGTCATCGCTGACCATGCCAGCATCCGTTTAGCCAATGCAGCATTGGTCAGTGGGGCGTCGGCTTTTTGCCCTGAGGTCTTGATTAACGATTGATGGAGTAGGTTAGAGAGCGGATTGGTGCTCGGATAGTTCAGCACTTGGGTGGCACATAGGTTGGCCACTTGCTCGGTGGAGGGTTTGGTATTTTGAGCAAGCGCAAAGGCATCGACATTGCCACACTGCCACCAGTTATCGGTCAACCCCGCAATCAGGTTCCAGCGTTGCCACAGAGCATTGGCTCCGAGCCAGCGGGCATTGACATCCGGTAGCCCTGCAGGGGTGGTCCAGCCAAAGAGCGGTTGTCCACAAGCACCTAGGTGATTAACTAAACCCATAGTGGGTTTAAAAACATAGGCTTTGTTCGATTGCAGAGCGCGCGCATAACTGGCCATCAACTCCATGGGGCGTTTTACTTTGGTGCTTTGACTGTTGGCAAACTCTGGACTGAGGGCAATGTGTTCTACGACCTTGGCAATTTGCTTGGGGTGTTGTTGATGGGCCATCCAAACGGCGGCACTACTCTTGACTAAACTTTCTGGGGGGTTATCGCAGAGTAGGCGTGTACAGAGTTTGTGCGAGAGATATAGCGCAGTAGCAGGGTGGTAGGCTGTCAGATCCAGCGCAATGAGCCCATCTTTCAGGGGGCCTTGGTAGGGATCAATCTCCGTAGCCAGAATGCGTTTTTGGTATTGATCATGCCAAGCATCAACGTAGGCAAATTCACCAGTGCGAGGCAAGCTCTTGCCATTGCCGATGCCTGTTCCATCAGCAATCGACCAGCCTGTGAAGGCTCTAGCCGCTTCATAAACATCTTGATCGATGTACCCCACAGGCTTACTATTTAAGGCCCCTGGTACTTTGCGCCATTGGTTATACAGCGTATTGAGATACGCAGGGCTACCCATGGTGTGTAATTCAAACAGTTCGCGTGCGTAGTTTTCATTCGGAGCGCCGGCACGTGAAGAGCGATTATTGAGATAGTTTTGCATCGCCGCACTTTTAGCAACGGCCTCTAACATCTGGCGAAAGTTACCTAAGACATTAGGCCGAATCACGTCGCGGTCATAGACCGGCAACGTTAATAAGGTTGGACCACCAACGCCCACATTAACATTAAAGTGGCTATGCCAAAAATCGGTCAGGACTTCGCGTAATTGCCAGCGACTATAAACTGACCGAATTAAGGTAGCGCACATCACTTCACGCGCAGGGCGCCATTGCTCTTCCCCTGATACCGGTTTGCCTGGTGGCGTGATATTCATGAGCTGCTCAGAAGAGGCATTAAGCCATTGAAAAGATCGGATCTCGTCGACTGCAGGCCAGAGACCGTCTTTATGCTCACCATATTTAATCGGCATCGTAAAGCTGGCTATCTGCTCATCACAGACTGGGTCTAAGGAATCATTGGGCGAAAGCTGCTCCGCTAACCAAGATGTAAAGCCCTGCGATTGAATTTTCAATAAAGACTGCTGATCAGGGCCGTAAGCCAATCGATTTAAAGCTACCGAAGCGCTTAAATGCTCCGGATGCGAGGGTGCCGCAGCTTTTGTTTTATTACTCATCGGTTTGAGGGCTGGCATCAAAAATCATTATGAACAATAGTAGGGTAAAGTAAATAGGTATTATGTTAAAAGTGATTTAATCAACAACTTAAGCATGGTAAAAAGACAGTAATTGCACAGTAGCAAATTAAACTGCAGTAAATCGACTACCCCTTCTCGCCCTTTTAGTTTGGAGTGGTAAAAAATTGCCTATTAACATTGTCTACAGTGAAGACCTTAATGAATATACCCGCTAAAAACCCCTTCCAAAATTTTAACTGGTTTGATGGACAGCGAATTGGCTTTATTGTGGCCTTTTTGGTTGGCGCGATTGGCACGATTTCTCTAAAAGAGAATGGTGTGCCAGCCGTATATTCGATTGCCCTATTCTTTTTCGTGGTACTTGCCTATATTGTTTATTGCAGTCACTCTGCTGGTCTAGTCCGCCCAGAAATACTCGGTGACAATATTTATTACTTGGGATTTTTGCTCACCCTGGTGAGCTTGTCTTATACCCTTTATAAATTCACCTCATTGAATAATGAAATCGATCAAATTATTGAAAATTTTGGCATTGCTCTCTCCTCCACTTTAATTGGAGTCGTCGGTCGGGTTTACTTTAATCAAACGCAAGATGATGGTGATGAAATCAGCGCTCTGAGCACCCCTGCGCTCGATAAAAATTTACGACAAGAACTAGCACTGCGTGAGGAATTAATCTCACAAGCAAAGGCCTTGGCTCATGAAAGCAGCTTGCTAAGTGCCTCGCTGACAGAGTCAACTCAACAGCTTCACCAAAAAATTCAAGAAACTGCACTGGCTTTAAGAGAGCTTACGGAAAGTTTGAAAAATAATGGTAAAGAAATGGCCGTCGTCTTTGATGAGTCAAATAAAATGTATAACAGATCACATGAGCTGAACCTTCATATTCAAGAGGATTCCAGAGCCACCATAGATGCTGTTCGCTCACTGAGGCAGGGTCTTGGATTCTCTGACAATAGTGCCTCCGAAGAGGTCAATAGTGCAGCGGGCAAACGTGCGGCGAAGTAATCAAAGAGCCGGAGAAGAGGGCCGCCGTAAAGGTGTTGTTCTGGGCCTCACTATTGCCGAAATCATTTTATTGATTTTGTTTGCAGTGGTTTTGGCAATGGCTGGCGTGCTCGTGAAGCGTCAGGCAATTACTCAGGCTGAGGCGAATGCCAAAATCCAATCTGAGAAAGTTGAAAAGTCGATTCCGCTCGATCCAGCGGTGTATCAGACGGGTCTTGATTTTAGAAAATTATTTGGTCAAAAATCAGCACAAGAAGTATGGAATGAGCTGAATAAATTACAAACGGATTTTGACAAATTAAAATCAGAGATGGCTAAGCTCAGTAACACGGAAGTGTTACCACCTTGCTTTCGCAATGCCAATGGCGGACAAGTTCCTTACATTTATGAAATCCGTTTAAAAAATGATGGCTATCTTTTGGTTGATACCGCTCCAGAGAAAATTAAAAACCAATTACGCAATGAGATTCCAGGGCAAGTTCCTTTAGAGAGGGTATTGAGTACCTCTGAATTTAAGACGGCTACTAATGGGTATATTAATTACGGCAAGCGTAATCAATGTAAGTTTTACGTTAAGGTCTACGATGACTCTCAATCTGGTAGGGAGAAAATAAAAAATCAACTCAAAGTGATTGAATCAAACTTTGTGTGGACATTTATATTGACGATTAAACCAGGCGCTCAAAATCCGGACGATTTAAATCTTTTCCAAACCAATCCGACCATTCGATAGATGGGTATAAGTGATTTTGCAGTTAAATCATAGGTTTACCCTAAATAAGGACCTATTTTTGCCATTTTGAATATATTTTGGTAAATTACTCAGCATGAATATATATCAAACTGCTCTGATCAAACCCTCCCTGATTGCCCTTACTTTAGCTTTGGGTGGAATTGTGACTGCCAATGCACAAGGAAGATTGCCGATTTGCCCTAGTTTTGGCGTTAAAAATAATTGTTCTGGGGATATTCGCTATCCCAATGGACAAAAATACTCAGGTGATTTTGTCAATGGACAGCGTAGTGGTAAGGGTACTCTGAGCTATCCCAATGGCGAGCGCTATACCGGTGAATTTATCAATGACATGCCCGATGGTTATGGTTCTTATCTCTACTCCGATGGAAGTCGTTACGAAGGTGGCTATAGCAACGGTCAGCTAAACGGCCAGGGTACTTATATCAACAAAAATGGTGAAAAGTTTGTAGGTCAATATCGCGACGATGTGCGTAGCGGTGAGGGTACTTTATACCGCCGTAATGGCACCGTACTGAAATCAGGGTATTGGGAAAATAATACGCTTGTGAGTTCTGCGCCTGAAGTTACCAGGTCATCTGCCATGGTGGGAACAGCGGTAGTTGCTGGGACGGTGGCTTCGGCTGGCGCAGCAGGCATCTCTACTCAAGAGCTCGAAAATCTGAGGCGCGAGTTAATCGATACGAGACTCAAGCAACAAGCGCTGGAGTCTGCGCAGATTAAAGAGCGTCAACAAATCAATGAAGAATTCGCTAGCCTGAAAAAAGAAATTCAGGAGGGCAAGAGAAAACAACAGCAATTAGAAGCAGAACTGGCTAAAGAGCGCCAGCTTGAACCTCAAAAACAGGCCAGTACACCCAAAAAAGGAAAATCTTCTAAGAAGATGGCTGAAGTAGCTGCTCCGGCAGCCGTAACTGCTGGCACGATTATTGTGACAGAGACCATCATTACCGACGAAACTCCTCGTGCAACTGGTTCATTACCTCCGGTTGTGCCTGCCGAATCCTCTACTCCTCAGCAAAGGGCCATAGCGCCTGCAATAGTTGCTCCAATGCCTGCTCCCGTTGTGGCTTCTGCTCCTATGCCCGTTCCAGTAGTAACCGCTGCGGGTGTGGCTTCTGTTCCAATGCCGGTTCCTGTTGTACCTGCTCCAGTAGTGGCCTCTGCACCAGTTGCCCCAGCGGCAACAACGCTTGTGCCCCCCAACCTCAAAGGCGTGGCAGCTTGCCCATCAGCTGGTGTTAAAAACAATTGCTACGCTGATGTAATGTATGCCGACGGCGGGAAATACCAAGGGATGTTTAAAAGCGATCAACGTACTGGCGAAGGAACTTATCTTTTCCCCAATGGAGATCAATATTCTGGCGAATGGCGTGATGGCCAACGTGACGGTAATGGCAAATTGGTTCTGGCATCTGGAGAAACTTACACAGGTGCGTTTAAAAACGGTAAATTCAATGGTCAAGGCACTCTGAATTTAAGTAAGACGGAGTCCTATACCGGCATGTTCTCTGATGGTGTATTTAATGGAGAGGGTAGCTTTAAGTTTGCTGATGGCGGAATTTATGTGGGCCAATTTAGGGATGGCAAATTTAATGGCGCTGGAACGTACTCAAATCCATCGGGTGAGAAGTATGTTGGTAGTTTTGTAGCGGGAAGCCGAAGTGGCAACGGTACTTTGACCTATCCTAGTGGCGAGAAATATGTTGGCGAATTTAAAGACCATGTACGTAACGGTAAGGGTAAACTTTACTTGGCTGATGGCACATTGGTTGAATCGGGAGTTTGGGATAAAGACGTCTTTACTTTAGCGACTTTTTAATGGGCTAGGGATGGAAACTTCTCCCAGTAAATCCTGGACTGAGAATGGAAAAAACCCGTAACATTGTTACGGGTTTTTTTATGAAAGCAAGCAACAACGGGGACTGCCCGTCAATTCATAGGCTTATTTAGAAACAGTTACGGTGTTGTAGTTTGAATTGTAATTATTAACGACCACGCCAGCAGTACCACCATCTACAGCCATGCCAGAACCTGGGGTCACTGGAGCATTCGGACGCTCTTGAACGCTAGCGGTATTGGTAGAGCCAAAGGTACCGTTAATTTGATTGGTCGAAGGTGCTGGGCGCTGCTGCGCCGACTGAGCGAGGACACCAAAAGAAGTGGCAGCGAGCGCTCCTGTAAAACCTACAACCCCAAGCATTTTCAAGAATGTTTTGATCAGAGTGTTATGGGATGTACGCATGTTGCAGCCTTTCAAGGGGGTATTATTTCTAATAGGTAAATTTAAATGGAATCTGTAATTATATTGACACTAGTAAGTCTCTAAAACAATAAAGCTCTCAAATGGGGCAAGGCTGTAATTTCAAGGAGTATAGCAATTTTTTAAGTCGTAAACATGTCGCAATGAGAGAAATTTAGATAAGCAATTTAAATGCGTCCGCAGAAATAACCACCGCCTGGGATGGCTTTACCATTTTGATCCAGAGCATTAGGGTTATAACCAATAGCAGTGATGTCTTTGCCTAAAATTGAACACACGACATTGCCACGAGATTGCAAATGTGCAGGCACACGTCCAAAGGCAGCAGGACGAT
>Ga0118677_10013481_pt1 | contig 11740 bp, 9 predicted proteins | sample AliMusrvi5mmetaG_FD_86154 | JGI IMG/M metagenome (GOLD analysis project Ga0118677, IMG submission 86154) | reverse complement strand
TGACATATAGGATCCCGGGTGTGCTGAAGGAAGCAAAATCAGTAATGAAATAAATCTTTCCGGCGCTGAAGCTCCAGAAAGGGAAAAACATACTTCCTGCAGCAAGCAATCCTGCAAGAAACAGGTAAAGATTCTGAATTCTGGCTACCATGGTTTCAGACAGTTAAAAGTCATTAAAATAAGTAGCATCAATATACATAATCAGCTGAAAAGAGTCCTCTCAGAAAAATGGGGATAGCTTGATTGCGTGAAAACTTGACCGTTTTAGTTGATCGAGGTCGAATAGTGTGGCTGATAACTAATTTATGGTATGAAATATGCCTTTAAAACGGGATTTGCTGAGTTCTGTTAATTGCTGATTTTAAGCACAGTAATACACAGAAGAATGATCCGCTTGTGAATGATCACAGGAAGCCGATTCAAGCTGTCAAGGGATCGGCTTTATTCGTTCTCGGAATATTCACATCAACGTTTAAAGACAAGGAGACTAAACATGAGCCAAACAGAGAACCTGCCCGAAATTCTGACATATATTCTGGATTCCAAATATGCACTTCTCACCTATGTCCGTCGCGATCTGACCCCCGTTTCTCGGGCTATCGGCAGTTTCGCACCTGATGGAGATGATCTCTATTTTTCAACTGGTAAAGAGAGCTCAAAAGTGCAGGAGATAAAATATAACAAGCGCGTATCGTTTTACTTTGAGCATGACAATCAGGTACTTGAAAGCTGGAAAAGTGTTCTTTTGATCGGTGATGCTGAGCCGGTCAGTGCCGGTTCAGCAGATTATGATAAGGCAATTGAACGTCTTGGTGCCAAGAGTCCCCGTTTCAGGGAACGTGTTGCAAACGGTGATCTGGACAGTGCGGTCATCTACAGAATTAACACACGTGAACTTGAATATCTTGATCGCAGTAAAGGATATGGCCCGCCTCTGAAGATCTCAGTTAATAAGCACATAGGATAGATTGAATATCATGTCCGGATTACGGATTGTCGGCTCTTATTTCAGAACAAACTGGGTGATCTATGTATTTGGCATCGGTATGGTGGCTTTCGGCAGCCTGCTCGCTGCGCAGATTCCAAGTGTGTTGGGCCGTGTGACTGACTGCTTGCGGGATGGTAAGCTGGGTATGTCGGAGATGGCTGGATATGTTTGGCTGATTGTTCTTATTGGAGTGGTTCGGGTGGCAACAGGTTGGGGTGGGCGTGTTCTTGTACACCACAAGGGGCGGGAGCTGACCTATCGCCTGCGTAAAGAGTTGTTTGCAAAATGGGGTACACTTTCACCCTCATACTATCATCGTCACAGTGTGGGTGATATGATCTCCCATGCGTTAAGTGATGTCGAAGTAGTGCGTGAACTTGTTTCTCAAGGTCTTAATCAGGGTACAAGCGGGATGGCTATGTTGCTTGGCGCCTCTTATCTGATGGCTGTTCATGTGGACTGGCGATTGACGTTAGCCGGACTTGGTCCTCTTTTGTTTATTCCCCTCCTTGTCAAGTGGCTTGGTCCTCAAATAAGGCTCCAATCCCAGCGCTCACAGGAAGCTCTTGGAGCTATGGCACAAACGACGGAAGAGGTTATCGGTGGCATTCGAACAGTCAAGGCTTTTGGCACAGAACATGTAGTTATCAGTCGTTTTGAGAGTAGAGTAGATGCAATTGTTGAAGAAAAGATGCGCTTTGTCCATCTCTCTGCTTTGTTTGGTGCGTTATTGCCATTACTGGTTAATCTCGGCTTTATTTTTGTATTGGGATACGGTGGCTTTTTGGTGACAGTGAAGACCATTTCTCTGGGTGATTTTGTGGCCTTCACCCTTTATGTGGCTATGTTGCGAATGCCTCTTGAGCAATTAGGTAACGTTATCAATATTGTGCAACGGTCGATTGCATCGTTGAACAGAATTGATGAACTCCTTCATGTAGTGCCTGACGTCATTGACAGGAAGGGGCCGCTCATCGACATTCCTCTTCAAGGTTCCATAACTGTCAAAGGACTCTCGTTCAGTTATCCGGGCAGTGACAGAGATGTCTTGAACAACATATCCTTCTGTGTCAAGCCGGGCCAGACACTTGGTATAATAGGTGCTATGGGAAGTGGCAAGTCGACGTTGGCCAATCTGCTGCTGCGTTTGTCTGATCCTCCGGAAGGTACCGTTTTTATTGACGACAGGGATATCCTGCACTATCCGCTTGCGCGTCTCAGGGACGGTATAGCCTATGTCCCTCAGGATGGCTTTCTGTTTTCCAGTACTGTGTTGGAAAATATTGCTCTCTCAGACGAATATCCTGATCGGCGGAAAGTCGAGCGTTGTGCCGGGGTTACTGCAGTTCATGAAAATATTCTCACTTTTCCCGAGCAGTACGATACAGAGGTAGGTGAACGGGGAGTCCGTCTCTCAGGAGGTCAGAAACAGCGTATAGCAATTGCCCGTATGATTTACAAAGATGCACCTTTTCAGATTATGGATGACGCATTGAGTGCGGTCGATACCGCCACTGAACGTCGTATTCTGGACAATCTCCGGGAATTGTCAAAATCCTGTTCCGGTTCTGAAGAGGGACACGACAAAGCTACCATAATTATATCTCACCGTTTGAGTGCTGTCCAGCATGCCGACGAAATCCTTGTGCTTGATGAGGGAAGCATCATTGAACGAGGTAACCATGCACTGCTGATTTCTCAGGATGGGATATATGCTGAACAGTGGTTCATGCAGGCTGGTCAGTTTGAGGAAGGTGAGTCAGATAAATCTGATGCGGATGAAACAAGAGATATATCCCCGCTTGATCTCGATGTTGAAATGGAAGCCCTTGAAGCAGGTCGTTTAGAGGAGGCGTCATGAACGAAAAATCTCAAGTACGCGGTTCTCTTGCGACGTTGATCCCCTATATGAAGTCTCATCGGTTAAGGCTGATTCTGGTGTGTATACTGGTTGTGGCAGTTGTGGTCATTGATCTGATACAACCATGGCTGGTCAAGGAGGTCATCGACCGCTATGTTACAGTCACCCGCCCGGATTCCGGAGCAATCATGCGAATGGCAGCGGCCTATCTCGGGCTTGTATTGCTTGCCTTTGGCCTCACCTATTATCAGGATATTGTGCTGCAGCGGATAGGGCTGTCAATCGTGCGCTCTATTCGAATCGATCTGTTTACACACATTCAGCGTCTTTCCCTGCGCTATTTCGATCAGAACAGTGCCGGTCGCATCATCACTAATGTGGTCAGCGATACCGAAGCGCTCAATAACTTTTTTACCCAGTTTCTTTCGAATACGCTCAGGGGTATATTCTCACTTGTGCTGATCATGTTTTTTATGCTGCGGTTGGACGTCATAATAGCGCTCTACTGCTTTCTGCTTCTTCCACCGGTCGTACTGTTAGCCATCTATTTTCAGAAGCAGATCCGAGCGGTTAATGCAGAGGTCCGTCATCGCCTGGGTGTGGTCATAGGTTTTCTGGCCGAGAACCTGAGCGGAATGGCTATTGTGCAGATTTTCAACCAGGAGGTAAAGCAGCAGAAACGTCTTGACGAACGGAACAAGGCTTTGCTGGAATCGACCATCCTTGAAAATCGGTGGTTTCTGCTCTTTTTTAATATTACCGAACTATTGGGAGATCTTGCAATTGCAGCACTTATCTGGTTCGGCGGTAAAGGCGTGATTGAGGGAACGATCTCGTTTGGCGTATTGTATGCTTTTGTAGGGTATATAAGGCGCTTTTTCCAACCGATTAATACCATATCACAGCAGATGAATCCGTTACAGTCTTCAATCGTAGCTTCCGACCGTATCAGCAGAACCCTTCAGGAATTGCCCGACATTAAAGAGGTGGTTGGTGCTGAAGCGCCTGAGGTGTCAGGACTGATCACATTGGCTGGCGCTTCATTGGCTTATCGCTCCGGACATACGGTGCTGCACGATATCAGCTTGACTATCCGTCCGGGTGAACGAGTAGGGTTTGTCGGAGCAACCGGTGCAGGCAAAACCTCAATTATGAATCTGATTACAAGGTTTTACGATGTCTCAGCCGGGGCGGTGATCATCGATGGAAAGGATATTCGTGAATGGCCATTAGTTGCGTTACGGCGTACCGTCGGAATAGTTCAGCAGGATGTGACACTTTTTTCCGGCACTATTATTGATAATCTGCGATTTTTTCAAAAAGATATTACTGATGAATGCGTCAGGGAGGCCTGTCAGCTTGTCGGAGCAGAGCCCTTTATCCTTCGCCAGCCTCAAGGTTACAATACCATGTTGTCGGAGCGAGGCAGCACCCTGTCTGCAGGCGAGCGACAGCTTCTCTCATTTGCCCGTGTCCTGATATTTGATCCCCGGATTCTGATTCTTGATGAGGCTACGGCCTGTCTGGATTCCAGAACCGAAGAAGTTCTTCAGCGGGCAATTCACAGGGTATCGGCTGGCCGAACTCTCCTGGTGATTGCCCATCGATTGTCCACGGTGCAGCAGATGGATTCCATTTGTGTACTGGAACTGGGAATGATCGTAGAGAGAGGGACTCATAGCGAATTGCTCAGGCAGCGTGGTTACTACTGGCGACTGCATGAGTCAGGGATGTTGCTGGAAGAGGCGGCCTGATCTTCCTGGGCTGTGAATTCAAAATACACTATGCATAAACAATAAAAATGACAATTCTTCCCCTGCAAGCAGCAACTCTTGCCTATAAAATCCGGAACTCTCTTTATCTGAATATCACAAATCGATGTTCCAATGTCTGCATATTCTGTCCTAAGTTTAAAGAGTATAATCTGTATGGCAACGATTTACTTTTGAAGAGTGAACCCTCCTTCGAAGAAGTTATGTCTGCCATTGGTGAACCGGCTGGAATTGATGAAATAGTTTTTTGCGGGTTTGGCGAATCTCTGCTCAGACTCGACCTTGTTGTGCGCATAGCGAAAGAAATCAAACGTCGATACAGTTATCGTATTCGCATCAATACCGATGGACAGGCTAATCTTGTATATGGTCGTAACATCATTCCTGATCTTGTAGGCCTGGTAGATTGTATTTCCGTCAGTCTGAATGCACCTGATGCCGCTACTTATACTCGCTTATGCAATACCCCTTTTGGAGCTGATGGATTCACAGGTGTATGCGATTTTATCCGTGCAGCACAACAAGAGATACCATACGTGATAGCAACTGCAGTGAATGTTCCTGGAGTCGATATGGATAAATGCAGGTTACTGGCGGAATCGCTTGGGGTGTCGTTTAGAGTAAGAGGATTTACAAGCGAATAAATAAAGCGCATTTACAAAAGAGACAACACCCAGAATTGAAAGCCCTGCCTGACAAGTTAGCCTATTCACGGTATATAATATCCCGCTTAAACGGGATGTTATAACTCATTTTTATTGTTGACCTTAATAGAACAAATCCCTTAATTTTCAAAATAATAATCAGGTTACGATTCGGAAGTTACCGATGTACCATTTGGCGTAATTATGGCCTTTGTGATTTTTGCTGCTTAAACTCAAATAAAAGTAATATCAATGAGTAAAATTCCGGACGAACTGCTTAGTCTTTTGAAAGATACTGAGACTACAAAAGTTGTTGGTACAATCGATGACAATGGTATTCCACACCTTGTTGTCAAGGGGTCATTGACAACCCTTGATAATGAAACTATTGTTTTTGTCGAAGGGTTTGAGGGTAGCCTTACTAATGAAAACCTGATCAGAAGCATCAGGCTTAATAAAAAGGTTGCAATTAACGTTACAAAAGGCTTGATAAGTTACCAGATAAAGGGTTTCCCGCATAAATATCTCAATACAGATACTGTTTTTAAACAATTGTTAAACCGGGTTCGGGAGAAAAGAGGTGCCGATGCTGTTATAGCTGGAGTATGGGGTGTAACTCCTGAAGAAGTTCGCAATGAATCCCCGGCTTATCGAAGTGCATTGGCAAAGGAGACTTCTGTTGGGCAGGAAATATGAATAAGGTGAACTACGAAAATAAGCTTCTTTTGCAGTTCATGTTTTTCTCCCTCCTTGGGGGAATGGGAATGGGTGTCGCACAGATTGCTATCACACTGTATGCGGTTGCGCTTGGTGCAACCGCTTCTCAAATTGGTTTGATCGGAGGAGTGCAGGGTATTGGGTTGCTGTTAACTGTTTTACCAATCGGTTTTCTGGTTGATTATGTCGGACCGCGGAAAGTATTTATTTTCGGCGTACTGGCAAGCTCTATAATCTTTCTTCTTTTTCCCTTCGCACATTCGGCTAATTCTCTGTTATGTTTTGCTGCCCTTATCGGCTTTTTTTCTTCGTTCAGATTTATTCCCATGACCAGTGCTTTTCTCGAATTTGTGAGGAAGGTTGGCAGTCAAAAAGCAGGGTGGCAAAGAGGATCACTGTCATTTGGACTGGTTTTTCTTGGTCCATTGTGTGGTGCATCCATTAGTAAATACTGGGGGTTCACTACTACCTTTTATGTAGTAAGCGCATTGGTTTTTCTCCTGATTTTTGGTGCTTCTGCGATTTTCCAAAACAGTAAAAGCTCAGGAGCCATTACACCTGCTCAGAGCTTTTTAAATATGAAAGAGTTCTTCAGGAACCAGAACATTTTAGAAGCCTCCGTTGCTGAAGCTTTGGCATTGGCTACGTTTTCCTGTTTCAATGCATTCATTGTTGTTATTGCCATCCGGGTATTTCATTTCACGCCTCAAGCCGCATCACTCTTTGTTTCATTCGAAGGCATAATGTTTATAGCAGCACTTTTTACGTTTGGCAGGATTTTGGAGAAAATCGGACAGCGTTATTTCTACCTCACAAGTTTTGCTGTTGTTGTTTCAGGATTATCTCTTCTTTCATGCTTTTCGCAATCGGCACTCCTTGTCGCCGGGACACTTCTTATCGGAATAGGGCTTGGGATGTTAAATCTTGTTAATGTAACCCGTGTTGCCAATGCAAATGCTGAAAAAGGGAAGACAGCCGCAGTTTTTTCCATGTTCACCATGTTAGGCGCAATTATTGGTCCAGTAATAGGTGGAATAGCAGGAGAACTATTGGGAACTTGGTCTGTATTTCTGGTATTTATTCCACTGTATATAGCTTTCGCAATAAAGATTTACTTTGGCAAGAAAACTCCGGAAGCAGTAGAAATTTTCGATCAACCCCTTGAGAATTTTGCGTAGTAAGATTATCTGTCTACACAACATGAGAATGCATAAGTTGTGTTGATAGATATTAAGCCACGTATTGTGGTTATAAGCATGTTTGGTACAATGAATATTAATAAATACTCTCAATTAAATCAAAGTCAGGAAGGATATAAAGATGAGCACTCTTAAAGAAACATTGTACAAAGAGCTGAAATTGAAAATTGCAACCAGTGTTGAGGGGATAAGTTTTGATCCTCATATTTTTAAGCATATAGATCTTGGTGGCCGATATCAGGAGCAAATTCACTGTCTCTTTGAAGGCGCATATGAGACACATGTTGGTATTAAATTTCCCACTGGCTTTAATTCTCCTCATGGCTTGATTTTTAATGTCAGGTGGGATCGAAGGTCGCCATATTCCTTTATTTACGATAAAGGCACCTATTACCTTTCCCATTATAAAGAAGTATTGTTTCCCGTTGAATTTCATGAACGTCCGAAATATTATGGATTGAAAACATCCGACGGCGCCAGCATGTCCGGTATTGCGAACTATGTTCAGGAGGGCAAAGTTCTTGTAGCCTACAGTAATGAGTGCGCACTTAAAGACAAAGATCAGGACTGTAAATTCTGCAATATCAATGCAACAAAAGACACGTATGGTGAGGCAGAAGGTCTGGGATGGAAATATCCGAAGCAGGTTGGTGAAAGCGTTGCTGCAGCATACAGGGAGGGAGGACGTAAAGTTACTGTAACCGGCGGGTTTGTTGCAGAGCGTCGTGAAGTGGAGTATTACCTTGATGTGGCCGACGCAATTAAGGAGCAGACAGGACTTGACGATTTCAATGGTACGGCAACAATTGGCGCTCCTCATGACCTTAATATTATCGAAAAATACAAAGAAGCAGGTTACCGAACCGTTGCTACCAACATCGAGGTCTGGGATAGAAATATATTCAAGGCAATCTGCCCCGGAAAAGAACTGCAGTGTGGTGGTTGGGATCACTGGGTGAAAGCGTTGGAGTATGAAGTCGAAGTTTTTGGGAAAGGACGGGTAAGATCCAATATAGTTGCAGGCCTTGAACCAAAGGATTCAACGCTTGAAGGGATCGAATACCTTGCATCAAAAGGGGTTGTCGCTGTGGCAACAAGTTGGAATCCAAACCCTGGATCAGCTTTAGAAGGACATCGGTCACCTGAGCCAGCCTGGCATTTTGACCTGTATGAGAAAATTGCAGCAATCCATAGAAAATATGGTTTTACCGATGAGCAGATCTATGATTGCACTGCTGGTCCCACAAGTGTGTATCAATATTTCAATCAGATAGAGGATGAAACACTGCCGATATTCAAAGCTAACGTCGCATAATAATTTAATCAGGGGAGTAAAGTCATGAACGATCTTAATGAAATATTGTACAGGGAACTGGAACTGAAAATTTCTACAAGTGTTGAAGGTATCAGCTTTGATCCTCAGATTTTCCGCCATCTTGATCTTGGCGGTCGTTATCAGGAGGAAGTGCATTGTCTGTTTGAGCATGCCTATGAAACGCATGCAGGAACAAAGTTTCCACCCGGCTTTAACTCTCCGCATGGTTTCATCTTTAACCTTCGCTGGGATCGCCGCTCTTCGTATTCTCTCATCTATGAAAAAGGAACCTATTATCTCGCCCATCACGGAGAGGTATTGTTCCCCGTCGAGTTCCTTGAGCGTCCTAAATATTATGGAGAGAAAACCTCTGACGGCACAAATATGTACAATGTGGCGGCCTATGGTCAGTATGGGTCATTGGCGGTAATTTACAGTAACGAGTGTGCGCTTAAAGAAAAAGATCAGGACTGTAAATTTTGCAACATTAATGCCACGAAAGACACCTACGCAGAAGCAGAAGGAATTGGTTGGAAATATCCTAAACAGATAGGTGAAACGGTAGCGGCAGCATACCGGGATGGAGGACGTCATGTTACAATAACCGGTGGGTTTGTTGCTGAGCGTCGAGAAGTTGAGTACTACCTTGATGTTGCTGATGCAATCAAGGAACACACTGGTTTGGAAGATTTTAACGGCACGGCAACTGTTGGCGCTCCTCACGACCTCAGTATCATTGAAAAATACAAAGAGGCTGGATATCGTACTATTGCAACCAATATCGAAGTCTGGGACAGAAATATATTCAAGGCAATATGCCCCGGAAAAGAGTTGCAGTGTGGTGGTTGGGATCACTGGGTGAAAGCGCTGGAGCATGAGGTTGATGTGTTCGGAAAAGGGCGGGTGAGATCAATCATAGTGGCAGGTATTGAACCAAAAGAATCAACGCTTGAAGGAATCGAATACCTCGCATCAAAAGGAGTCATTGCTATTGCGTCAAGTTGGAATCCAAATCCAGGATCAGCTTTGGAGGGACATCGGTCACCTGAACCAGCCTGGCATTTTGATCTTCATAAGAAAACCGCTGCAATTTACAGAAAGTATGGCTTTACTTTTGATCAGATATATGACTGCTCAGCGCCAACAGGAATAGCTCTGGATATATACAGGATTGAGGATAAAGTCTTACCGATATTTGATGCCCAGGTTGCATGAAGAATACAGGTTGTTTCAATGAATTCTAAATCAGGGAGAGGACAAACATGAGTGGACTTAAAGAAAAATTGTACAGTGAACTGGAACTGAAAATCGCAACAGGTGTTGATGGCATCAGCTTTGATCCTCATATTTTCAGACATCTGGATGTAGCAGGTCAATATCAGGAGGAAATTCACTCCGGTTTCGAGATGGCCTACGAAACTCATGTAGGAATAAAGTTTCCGACTGGTTTTCGATCTCCTCATGGCTTGGTATTTGTCCTCAGATGGGATCGCCGGTCGTCATATTCGTTGATTTATGATAAAGGGATTTACTACCTCACTCATCATGGAAAAGTAATTTTTCCTGTTGAATTCCTTCAGCGGCCTGATTATTACAGCAGGAAAACCTCTGACGGGACGCGCATGTCCGATATCGTACGCTATGGTCAGTATGGAGCGTTGACCGTTTGTTACAGTAATGAGTGTGCACTAAAAGAAAAAGATCATGACTGTAAATTCTGCAACATCAATGCCACGAAGGATACGTATGCTGAGGCGGAAGGTTTAGGATGGAAGAATCCGAGACAGGTAGGAGAGACTGTTGCAGAAGCATACCGCGAAGGGGCTCGTCACCTTACAATAACAGGAGGATTTGTTGCCGAACGCCGTGAAGTGGAGTACTACCTTGATGTAGCTGATTCTATCAGGGAAAATACTGGACTTGATGATTTCAATGGCACCGCCTGTGTGGGTGCTCCTCATGATCTCAGTATCATCGATAAGTACAAAGAGGCCGGTTATCGGACTATTGCTACAAACATCGAGATTTGGGACAGAAATATTTTCAAGGCAATCTGCCCCGGCAAGGAGTTGCAGTGCGGCGGATGGGAGCATTGGGTGAATGCTTTGGAGTATGAGGTTGAAGTGTTTGGGAGAGGAAAAGTGAGGTCAAACATTGTAGCAGGGATTGAACCAAAAGATTCAACTCTTGAGGGGATTGAATACCTGGCATCAAAGGGTGTTATCTGTTTTGCGTCAGGATGGTGCCCAAATCCAGGGTCAGCTTTGGAGGGCCATAGATCACCGGAACCTGCCTGGCATTATGATCTCTATAAAAAAGTTGCAGCAATCCATAGGAAGTATGGCTTTACTTATGAGGAGCTCTATGATTGTTACGCAGCGCCAACAAGTATAGTTCATGATATTTATCGTATTGAGGATCAGATATTGGAGGTTGTAGAAAGTGAGTTCGCTTGAATATAGCAAATACCTTTAGCCGATAATTGAGCCATACTATAACAGAAATGGTCATAGATACTTGTTTATCTATGACCATTTCAGTTATAACCTGTTTACGGTATGAAATATGCCGTTTAAGTGGGATTTACAAATCGATGGTTATTGTTGATTTTATGAAAAGAAAAAAAAGTTAAGCTTTGCTTGAGTGCCTGTCCTGTTGTTAATAAATCGAGATCTATAATTTATTGAGTTGAGTGTGATGTCTATTCTTTATTGTTGTTGTTTAAAAGAAAAGTTTGATAAAAAAGTTATCGTTTCCATGTAGGCCTTGATTATATCAAAGGTGATAAAGAGTCGATTCTTATTGTCAGAGAATCGGCTTTTTTGTTTTCAAGACTCCTCCAATTAATAAAAATCATTTCATTAATCATTGAACGTCTAAAATAATGGGCTATCCTACGGTTTTTCCAACAGGGGTTACACTCTATCTTCCCGATCTTGCCTGGAGCGGGTATACGCTTCTTCAGGCGGCTGAAGTCGGAGCACTTCTTATTGATCCCCTCGGACGTGAGGTGCAGTTGTGGAAAGGGTTGCAGGGCTGTCCAAATAAACTGCTCCCCGGTGGCCAGGTTTTTGGCAGCAGGGGGCAACGAGCGCCATACCGGCCCTGCCGGAAACGGCGCATACGGCCGTGTATATTGAGCTGGCGACCACGGAAGCGGAACTGGAGTCGGCGCTGGCGCGCATCATCGCGCGGCTGGACGAGTTCAGCGGACCGGTGCTGGCCATGGCAAAGGCCGTCATTA
>Ga0118677_10013480_pt1 | contig 11740 bp, 9 predicted proteins | sample AliMusrvi5mmetaG_FD_86154 | JGI IMG/M metagenome (GOLD analysis project Ga0118677, IMG submission 86154) | reverse complement strand
CGTTGGTGCGCGAAACCCGCACCAACGTCTCCATCATCTTCAGCGACACCGACACCGCCGGGCAATTTGAGCTCCAGGCGCGCGGGGAAATGCAAATCGCCATCCTGGTGGAGCAAATGCGCCGCGAAGGGTTCGAACTGCTGGTTTCCCGCCCGGAAGTCATCTTCCACCGCGACGAAAAAGGGAACGTGATGGAGCCCATCGAGTCCGTCTACGTGGATGTGCCCACCGAGAACCTCGGTGATATTCTGCAATCGCTGGCCGGCCGCAAGGGGACCATCGTGAGCATGCACCACCAGCCCACCACGGTCACCGTGGAGGCGGAGGTGCCGACGCGCGGCTTGATCGGCTTTGAAACGGACTTGATCAACGCCACCAAGGGCCTCGGCATCATGTCGCACCTCTTCAAGGAATACGCGCCGCACAAGGGGGATATTCCCACCCGTTACAACGGCGTGCTCGTTTCCATGGAGCAAGGAATCTCCATGGCCTACTCCCTGGAAACCATCCAGGAACGCGGGCGGCTCTTCATTGGGCCGCAAGAGGATATTTATGCGGGGATGATCATCGGCGAAAACGCCCGCCCCGACGACATGCCGGTGAACCCGTGCAAGGCCAAACGGCTCAACAACATGCGTTCCAGCGGGGACGGCAAGGGCCTCACGTTGGCAGCGCCCGTTGTGATGACGTTGGAGCGCTCGCTCGAATACATCGGGCCCGATGAATACGTCGAAGTGACGCCCAAGAGCCTGCGCCTGCGCAAGAAGATCCTGGACGCCAACCTCCGCAAACGGGCGGCGAAGACCAGCTAACGCAAACGGCAAATATTCACCCAAACGGCGCTCCGGGAAACGGGAGCGCCGTTTTTTGTCTCGCGCAAAGGACGCAAAGGGAGGAGGTGACTGACTCTAATCTTCTTTGCGTCCTTTGCGCTCTTTGCGCGAGACCTTTCAAATTGCTCGCGCTTTCTAGAGCGTTTGCCTAAAACCCTTCACATGCAACTGATCGACGGCAAACAGATCGCAAAGGCAGTCCACGCAGAAACCCGCGCCGCAGTGGATGCCCTCAAAGCCAAGGGAATCACCCCCGGCCTGGCGGTCGTCCTCGTGGGGGACGACCCCGCTTCACGCTCCTACGTCCGCTCCAAGGACAAAATGTCCAAGGAACTCGGCATCCACTCCGTCAAACACGAACTCCCGGCGGAAACCACCCAGGAAGAACTCGTCGCCCTCGTCCAAAAGCTCAATGCCGATCCCGCCATCCACGGCATTCTCGTGCAATCCCCTCCTCCCAAGCATATTGACGAAGCCGCCGTGATCGCGGCCATCGACCCGCGCAAGGACGTGGACGGCTTCCACCCCCTCAACGTCGCCAAGCTCGCGCTCGACGACCCCACCGGCTTCGTTCCCTGCACCCCCCTCGGTTGCCAGCGACTCCTGCTCGCCAGCGGCATCGATCCCGCCGGGAAACACGCCGTCATCCTGGGCCGTTCCATGATCGTCGGCAAACCGATGGCGCTCCTCCTCATGGCCAAAGGCAAAGGGGGCGACGCCACCGTCACCGTGGTCCACTCCCGTTCGCAGAATTTGGCGGAACTCACGAGCCAGGCAGATATCCTCATTGCCGCCATTGGCCGCCCCGGATTCGTGAAAGCCGAACACGTCCGCGAAGGAGCCGTTGTCATCGACGTCGGCATCAATCGCGTGGAAGACCCGTCCACGGAAAAAGGCTACCGCATCGTGGGCGACGTGGCGTTTGAGGAAGTCGCCCCGAAGTGCTCTCACATCACCCCCGTCCCCGGCGGCGTCGGCCCGATGACCATCGCGATGCTGATGGCCAACACCGTCAAAGCCTGCCGCCAGATCACGGGCGGGTAGGGCAGGCGCATGGGAAATAATGGGTGGATCGCGACCTCATGGCGCGATGGGAATACGCCCACCAAGTCTCTCTCATCCGCACAAAAAAGCGGAAGGCGTCGTTGTTTTTGCCCTTTGGACTTTTCCTCCAAGAATCAGCGGCGTCTTCCTGATGGTAAAATAGCCCAGCTCTTGGAATCTGCAAGGGACAGGTAAAACGCTGCTCAGCGCGAACTTCCGGCGATAGCCTATAAATCCTTTTGTGCAGCCTTCAATCTTTCCAGTTCTTTCCGGCCAATCGGATCGAAGGTATAATAATAAACCGTTTCCTTTTTATTGATCGTATTGGCGTCGATGGCAGCCTCGGGAATCCCCCAAACCACCGAAACCGGCCAACAAAGCAGGTTCAGACAACCGTAAAGCCATTGCTCGGATTCGTCAGTACCCACCGCCAGATAAAAATTACCGATCCCGGGCAGAATATTCAAAGCCCCCGCCGCACCCGGATTTTTGGTCTGTCGGTCATTCGCTCTGACTCCCAAACCTTGCAACTCCCGATAGCGCTCCTTATCAGAACGGCTCATCGTAGTGCATCCCACCAAAAGAGTGAGGAAAGCGCAAGCGAACATGCAGGGGAATTTCATACCGGATCATATGAAGAAAAACCTGATAGTGAAGCAAGCGAAATCCCGATGGGTCAGGTGCGGTTGTTTCCCTCAGCCTCTTCACTCCTCTTGCAATTTTTCCAGCGGGAGTTACGCTTTCCGCTTCTCAGGAGTTCCCTTCTATTTATGAGCACGACCCATGACGGTGGCAGCCCTCCCCCTCTTGTTCCCTTTTCCCCGCGCCACATTCCTGGCGGTTTGCCTCCACTTGCAGGCATGCTCCCGGTATTGGCGCTTTTGGGCGCGGCGTTTTTCGGCAGCATCTTCTATTGGACCGCCTGCCGCATCGAGCCGGGTTCGGATGAGATCGCCATCCTGATCCACAAAACGGGCAAAGACCTGCCCCCCGAGCAAATCATTGCCACCGAACCTGACCAGAAAGGCATTCAACTTGAAGTGCTCCCCGAGGGCCGCTACTTCCGCAACCCCTATTCCTGGGAATGGAAAATCGAGAAAATCACCGACATCCCAGCGGGTAAATTTGGCGTCCTGACCCGCCTCTACGGCCAGGACCTGCCCGAAGGGCGCATCCTGGCTTCCGAAGGAACCAAGGGGATCGTCGCGGAAGTGCTTCAGCCAGGCAAATATCGAATCAACCCCTATGCCTGCCAGGTTGAACTCTTCGATGCTACCTCCATCCAGCCCGGCCACGGCGGCGTCGTGACATTGCTGGTTGGCGACGATCTTTTCAGCAAAGAAATCCCGGCGGAGATGCGCAACAACTATGTCGCCGCTACGGGCTACAAAGGCGTGCAACCCAAGGTTCTGGAGCCAGGTACCTACTACGACAAAAACCCTTACATGTATAGCATCGCCGAGGTGAATCTCCAGAGCCAGCGCTTCGAGATGAGCGGCGATGACGCCATCAACTTCCTCACTGTGGACGGCTTCACGGTACATGTGGAAGGAACCATCGAATACGCCCTCATCCCTGCACAGGTCGCCAAACTCACTCAACAGGTCGGTGATATGGACGACATCATCAAGAAAATCATCATGCCGCTCGCCCGCGGGTTCAGTCGCATCGAGGGGAGTAAAAACCCTGCGAAAAACTACATCACCGGCGAGACCCGCCAACGCTTCCAAGACAACCTCGAAGATCATCTCAAGGCCAAGTGCCTCGAATCCGGTGTCGCCATTCGCTCCGTCCTGATCCGCAATATCACCCCGCCGGATGAAATCGCCAGCGTCATTCGCAACCGCGAAGTCGCTGTTCAAAATGCCCGCAAAATCGAGCAGCAAATCGCCCAAGCCAAATCCCAGGCCGAGCTGACCCGCCAGGAAGCGCTGGCCCAACAGAACAAGGAAAAAGTGGAAGCCGAAACCGCCGCCATCCGCGCATTGATCTCCGCCAAGCAAGACCAGGAAGTGCGACTCATCGCCGCCAAACAGGATCTCGAAGTGGCCAAGCTCGAAACCGCCGCCGCGCAAGCCCAAGCCGACGCCATTCTCCTCAAAGCCGAAGCCGAACGCAAAGTCATCGCGCTCGACAACGAAGCCACGGCGAACGTCATTTCCAACCAAATTCAAGCCTTCAACGGCGGCATGAATTTTGCCCGCTACGCATTCTTCCAAAAGGTGGGCCCCCAGATCCAGACCATCCTTACCAACGACGACGACACCGGCTTTGGTGGCCTCTTCCGCCCCTTCCTCACCCCTTCCAAGGAGCAATCCAAATGAACAAATACACTCTCACCATGTTGGCCGCCGTCCTGGTGGTATTCTTCGGCGTCTGGGAGTTCTGGCAATGGAGCTTCTGCCGGTTTTACGTTGGCCCAGGCGAAATAGCCGTCATCACCGCCAAAAACGGCGCGCCCTTGCCGCCCGGTCAGATCCTCGCCCAAAAAGGCCAGCGCGGCGTGCAGGAGGATGTGCTTGCAGAAGGCCGCCATTTCCTGAACCCCATCGCCTACGACCACGAAATTCTCCCGGCAATCTCCGTCCCACCGGGTAAAGTCGGCATCGTCACCTCCAAGGGCGGCAAAGACCTCCCTGCCGGGGACTTCCTCGCCGCTGCCGGGCAAAAAGGCATCTGGAAGCAGGTGCTCGGCCCAGGCAGGTATCGCCTCAACCCCATGGGCTATGACGTAAAAATCATCGACGCCATCAGCATCCCCATCGGGTATGTCGGCGTGGTGACTTCCCTTTCGGGCACGCAGGCGCCGGAAGGAGAATTCGCAAAAGCGGGTGAAAAGGGCATCCGGGCAGATATTCTTCAGCCGGGCCTCTATTATGTGAACCCGAGCGCCTTCAAAGTGGATGTGGTGGAAGTCGGCGTGAATCAAGTCTCCCTCGTCGGCAAAACAGGCGGCAACGTCATCACCAAAAGCCAGATTGCCACCAGCAATGCCGCAATGGATGAACTCCAGCGCAACGTCCTTTCGGAGCAGCAATTAAAACGCAAAGAATATTTCGATGCAGAAAAGAGCTCGTCAGGCATGATGAGTTCCCTGCCCGCGTTGAGCCAAAAACCACAAGCCGCCAACGCACCGCAAGCCAAACCCATGCGCACGAAGGAGAATGAAAAGCAGGGCTACCGTGACGCTTCCGCTTCATCCTCTCCGGGCAAGGCTGGGGAAATCCCCAGCCAGGCAGCTTTTGTCCTCAACCAGTTCGTCGAGTTCCCCTCCAAGGACGGCTTCGAGATCAGCCTCGATATGACCGTGGAGTTTGAACTCCTGCCCGAGAACATCGCATGGGTGTATCGCAACTACGGCGATCTCCCGGCAGCGGTGGACAAAGTCATCATGCCGCAAATCCTCTCCATCTCGCGACTCAAGGGCTCTGCCTACGGCGCGCGCGACTTCATCGTTGGCGAAGGCCGCGAAAAATTCCAGAGCGACCTGACGGAAACCCTGGCCAAAGTCTTGGGTGAAAAGAAAATCGTTGTCCACAATGCCCTCATCCGGCACGTCAACGTCCCGATGCAAATCCTCGATCCAATCCAACAAGCCAGCGTCGCTCAGGAGCAGGACCTCACCAACCAGGAAAAGCAGAATACCGCCAAAAAACAGGCGGAACTCAATACGCAACTTAGCCTCATCGATCAGGCAGGACAGGAAGTCAGCCAGGAAACCGAAAAACTCCGAGCCAGCATCAAGGCTGACCAGAGCAAAGAGGTTGCCGAGATCGGTGGCGAAACCTTACGCCAGGCAGCGGAAATCGAGAAAGCGACTGCTTCTGTCCGCGCCGAAAAAACCACCACCCTAGGCAAGGTCAAAGCCCAAGTGGTCCGCTTGGTTGAAGGAGAAAAAGCCCTCGGCTACCAGATGAAGATCAAAGCCTTTGGCGATCCCACAGCCTACAATCTCTGGACACTCGCCACTTCCCTCGACGACAACATCAAAGTCAATATCCTCCACAGCGGCTCCGGCACCCTCTGGACCGATTTGCAGAAAGCAGGCATGGGCGACCTCGGCGGCGCAAAACTATTGCAAGGCGGAAAAAAGTAATGGGGACAAATGTCGCCTTGCTCTCTCTCCGATTAGGAAATTCACTTTAGCGATCGGCAATTACGCGATCTCCCCCGTTGCCGCTCCGGCGATCTTCACCCGCTCCTCCTTGTCTATTTGCAGCGGCGGAAGGTCGTCCTCAAAGAGCGTTCGCACGATGGTTTCCGCCGCATGGGGCCGTCCCATCTTCAAAGCGCGCTCATGCATGGATGCCAGACGCTGAGGGTCGTCCAAAAGCGCGTCGATTTTGAAGGCAATTGTCGTCATTTCATTGCACTTGATCGCCACACCCTCTTCCAGAAGATGGTCGCTATTGCGTTCTTCCTGGCCGGGAATCGGTGACAGGATGGCCATCGGCAGCCCGCAAGCGAGGGCTTCCGCCGTGGTCAATCCGCCCGGTTTGCCGAGGTAGAGATTGGACGCCTTCATCAGGTCGTGCATTCGGCGGGTGTAGCCGAACACTTTAAAATGCGGATTCCCTTCACCCACAAGGGTCTGCACGCGCTCTTGGAGTTCCGTATTCTTCCCGCAGATGACGAGCGTCTGGATAGGGTGGCGCATTTGCTGGAGCCGCGTGACGATGAACTCCGCCGGGCAGACGCCATAGGCTCCCGCCGAGAAAAGAAGCGTAAAACGATCCGGGTCCAGCCCAAACTCCCTGCGCAGTCCGCGCCGATCGGCGGGCTCCGCAAAAACCGGGTCCACCGGAATGCCAGAAACAGTAATCCGATCCTCCGGGAGACCGAGCGCCATCAAATGCGCCTTGGTCTCCTCCATGGCGACAAAGTAACGGTGGAACGTCCGGGAAAGCCACATCGCATGCATGTCCATATCCGTCACCACTACGGAGAGATGAGTCTGGATGGCTCCCTTTTCGATCAAATGCGCGATGATGCCCGTGGGCATGAAATGAGTGCAGATCACGATGTCCGGACGGAAGTGGCGGATGAACTTGACGAGCTTTTGGGACTGGAGCCGGTCGAGCCGCAACCGCATGGCGTCAGTTTTCCACGGCTCGTCGCTGGCCTTGTAGGCCCAGCCGAGCACCTCCGGGGCGGACTTGACCAGCCGGAGGTAGAATTTCGAATAGAAATTGTGAAACAGCTTGTTGGTGTAATCGAGAGCGTCGAGATGTTCGACGGCTTCGACCCACTCCTGCCCGGCAAAGCTCTTGGCGAGGGCATCGGCAGCACGCACATGGCCGGTCCCGGCGCTGGCGGAAAGAATGAGGACCCGTTTCTTCATGTCGGTTCGATTCTTGGCTTGGTTGATCTCCTTATTCTGGCCATTCTGGATACCGTTAACAACTCCGCATTGCAATAAGAGCCTTTTTTTAAAAGGCTCTTAACCGAACGCTTTATGAACCAGAAAATTGAACGGAATTTTCTTCTTCGGCCCCTGCCTGCCTCCCTCCGCCTGCACCGCCACGAACCGCTCGCCAAAGAGGTGCGCCGCATCGCGCGAGGGCAAATCGACACCGCCTGCCGTGCCTTGGAAAGCCAGGAAAATCCGGATGGGGCCTTCCATGAAGCCCGCAAGGCACTCAAAAAACTCCGTGCCCTTCTTCAACTTGTCGCACCGGAGTTCGGGCCCACACAGCTCAAACGGGAAAAAACGCGATTCCGCGATGCTGCGCGACTCCTCGCTCCAGTGCGGGATGCGCAAGTGAGAATCAAGACGCTCGATGCATTGCTCCACGGGGTGGAGTTTGCACCGGAAGAATTTGCCCAAGTGCGTTACGATCTGCAAGCGATGGCAGACCAGAACATCCTCCATGCGGGTCTCGCCACACGCCGTGCCGTGGAGATTCTTCGCCAGGCGCGCGAGTCCGTCCAACGCTGGCCACTGACTGATCTCAAATGGAAGCCAATCCAACGGGAAATCCAGCGCTCTTACCGCAAAGGGCGGAGGGCATTGCAAAGATACCAGCGCCAACCAACCCCAGAGACATTTCACACCTGGCGCAAACACCTCAAGGAAACCTGTTATCATCTGCGAATCGTCCGGAATTTACTGCCCGGAACGGCAAAGCAAATCAACGCGTTGAAGGAGTTGGGGGAACTCGCTGGAAACGCACAAGACCTGACCGTCCTGCGGGAGACCCTGGCCGATAGCAAAGCCGGAGTCCAAACCGCCCGGCTAATCGGAGAGATCGACGTCCGCCTGCCAGCTCTTTACCAAGCGGCGCTCGAACGCGGTCGCCAGATTTACGCCGGAAAACCGCGCGATTTTGCCACGCGGTAGTGCCCTGAAGATTCTCGCGCAAAGCCGCAAAGGACGCAAAGAGAAGAGCAAAAAACACCCTCGTTCCCAAGCTCCAGCTTGGGAACTCCCCTGTCTGCGAGGCTCCAGCCTCAAAAACGTGGATACGAAATCTTGCTCGATTTCCAAGCGGCGTTCACGAACTCAGTATTTCCCTTTGCGTCCTTTGCGGCTTTGCGCGAGACCAAAAACGCTTAGCGGATTTTCACCGTCGGCTGCTGAATCACTGGAACCAGCTTCTGGACGAATTTTTGGAGAATGACGTCGGTCTGCGCTTCAGTGCGCCCAAATTTTTCCATATTTGCTGTGATCCGACTCATCACGGTCACGTAAGCCCACGGCTGATTTGCCCCCTTCAAGAGCCGGTCGCGGGAGTCCATAAGATAGCGCGCCGTGTGGTCGGCCGTTGTTTCCGTGCTACCGACAAACCAGTAATAAAGGAGGGTGAATTCATTCGCCTGCTTGCCATCAGGCAACGTCACCGGCTTGTTACCGGACTGAAAAAGCGGACGGATATTGTGCAGCCGCATCGTCGTCAGAGGTTGCCCTTGAAGCGTAACTTTAACGGCGTGTTGATCGACCACCGTGTAGCCTTGGGCCGGGAGACAGCGCTCCGGCCGGTGAATGCTCGCGCTCATGTCCTCGCCCGCCAGCACGATGGAAACGAAAATCGCATCGCCCTGTCCATTGGTATATTGCTTGCGCGCAAACCGCGTCTCGCTGCCCAGGACGGTTTTTTCTTTTTCAGTCACAGTGGCATCCTGCCCATACCATTCGTCGATAAAATCCGGCAAAGCCATGATGACGCCAGGAGGTGGCGGTTTCGGGGCCTTCGGGAGTAGAAAGAGAGAACTCAACCCCAGAAACAGTACCGCCAGCAACAGATAAAGGCGATTGGTGAGGCTAGTAATCATACGAAGTAGGCTTTTTTTCCAGTGCCTTGGCTTTCGCCTCGACGGAGGATGCCAGTTTTTTGAAATCAAAGTTCACCATCTGGGCGAAGAAAAGCATGGCCAGGATGGCGACGGGGAAGAAAAAGTAACCCGAGTTGTCGTGATAAATTCCCAAAGCCACCTTTGGATCGTAATACTTTGCCACCAACTCCACGGAAAAAACACGACCGATATTGCCGATAATGGCAAAAACAAGCGAACAACCGAAGATGACCAGTTTCTTCCAGAGCCGATCCTGCGTAAGGTGGACGAATACGGCGGTGAGCATCATCATCGCCATGAGGGAGTGAATACCACTGCACCCTTCGGCGATTTCGAAATTAAACGATCCATCGGTGGACATCAACGTCGTCCCACTCCCCCCTATGCCGATTCCGCACAGGGGCGAAAGCACTTTGATCACCCCAATAATAATGAATTGCAGATGGTTGGTCGCCTGCTGCAAGGCTCCCACGGGGATCATAAAAACCAAAAACGCGCAGGGAAAGAGAACCACCCTGGCCTTTGCCCGCCCCCAGACGGAATGGACCGCACCGTAGAGAAGGAAAGGAACGCTCGCCAGCCCCATGCGCGGATTGAGGCACCGCACCGAAAGAACAAAGAACAATATCCCCGCCAGCAACGGAATCCACCCCCAGGCATAACCGCCCTCGGGCGCTTTCCTCAACGCCTCGCGGTGATACACAAACAGCCCGATCGCAATGAAGGGCACCATGCGCCCATAAGACTGATCGCCTTCCGGGTTCCACGCCATCCAAGCCCAGCGTGCGGTGGAAATCTGCCCGTAAGCGTAAGGGTGCACCCAAGCGAAGAAATAACCCAGCGTGGCCACAATCCCGGCCATGGCCAGGGCCGCCAGCGGATTTTGCGCGCACCACTGACCGAACCCCGCCAACTCCTGCAAGAGTTTCCACCCTTCCTTCAAGAGATAAAGCAGATCGTCCAAAAGAGACGGCGGAGCCTTGGGCTTTGTTGAAGAATCGGGTTTTCCTTCAGGGTCGCCTCCGCTATGCTGGGATGAACTGGTCGGGATAAGCTCGGCCATAAGGCGTGACTATTAGCCTCATGCCGGGGGCAATGCAAACTTTGAACACTCCAATCTTTGAAACCGTTCCGGTGCTGGGGATCCCGCTGGCAGTGACGGACTATGCCCGCGCCGTCGCCCTCACGCTGGCGTGGACCCAAGAACCCCGCGTGCGGGCCGTTGCGGCAGCCAACACGCATGTCATCACCCTCGGTCGGCACGACCGGGAATTTGGCACGGCGCTCGCGCAATTCGACATGATCGTGCCCGACGGAATGCCGCTCATCTGGGCCATGAACCGGCGTGGTGCGGCCCTCAGCGACCGGGTTTACGGCCCCACCCTCATGTTGCATGCCCTTGCCCAACCGGGCGTCTCCCACTTTCTGCTCGGCGGCTCGGAGCAACTTTTGGAACGCCTGACCGCCCGCCTCCAAGAACGCTTCCCCGGCATCCACCTCGCCGGGAGCTATTCCCCGCCCTTCGGAGAATGGCCAGAAGGGGAGGACGCGCGGATATTCCAAAAAATCGCCGCCTCTGGAGCCCAATACATCTGGGTGGGCCTCGGCTGCCCCAAGCAGGAACGCTGGATCGCCCGGAACAAAGCGGCCCTGCCGCCGGGAGTCTACTTCGCCATCGGCGCGGCCTTCGCGTTTCACGCCGGGATGGTCAGCCAAGCCCCGGCCTGGATGCAAAAGCGCGGGTTGGAGTGGCTCTACCGCTTCGCCGCCGAACCCCGCCGCCTCTGGAAACGCTACGTGGTTTATAACACCCTGTTCTTGTGGTATTTGACGACCGAAATGCTTTTCACTTCCAAACGCAACCCCTAGCGCATTACCTTTTCCTTACTTCCTATGAGCGCATCCACCAGCCAGCTTGACCTCCTCAAAACCTTCACCAAAGTCGTCGCCGACACGGGCGATTTCGAGTCCATGCGGCAGTTCCACCCGCAGGACGCCACCACCAACCCGAGCCTGATCTACCAGGCCACCCAGAAGCCGGAATACCGCTACCTCCTGGATAAAGTCCTCACCGAGCGCCGCAATTCCAGCCTCCCCAAGGCCGCGCAGATCGAAGACATCATCGACCACGTCCTCGTCGCCTTCGGCCTCGAAATCCTCAGCATCGTCCCCGGCCGCGTCTCCACGGAAACCGACGCCCGGCTCTCCTTCGACACCGAAGGAACCCTCGCCAAAGCCCGCCAGTTGATCGCCCTGTACGAAGCCAGCGGCGTCTCCCGCAGCCGCGTCCTCATCAAGATCGCCTCCACCTGGGAAGGCATCAAAGCCGCCGAAGTGCTGGAAAAAGAAGGCATCCGCTGCAACCTGACCCTCCTCTTCTCGCTCACCCAGGCCATCGCCTGCGCCGAAGCGGGTGTCCAGCTCATCTCCCCCTTCGTGGGCCGCATTTACGACTGGTTCAAAGCCGCCAACAAGCGCGACTACGTTGGCGCAGAAGACCCCGGCGTCCAGTCCGTCACCACCATTTACAACTACTACAAGAAATTCGGCTACAAAACCGAAGTCATGGG
>Ga0118677_10013478_pt1 | contig 11744 bp, 9 predicted proteins | sample AliMusrvi5mmetaG_FD_86154 | JGI IMG/M metagenome (GOLD analysis project Ga0118677, IMG submission 86154) | reverse complement strand
AGTGTTCATCCGTTTGAGAAGGTGCCTATCCATGAACTACTTACAGAAGAAGACCTCAAATCTTATATGCCTCAAAAAAATAACCAATTGATGCTGTGGGACTTATAACCGGACGCTAGTGTAAAACAACACAAAATAATCACTGTGGTGAGATGATATGTTGTTATATCCTTCACCTAATAACCAAGTCATCTAGCCTCTCATCCTTTTCCAACCATGGTAGCTGGACCTAAGTTTTGAAGAGTTTTGCCCAAAGTGCGGAATGCAATCTTTGGCACAACAAATCTCGATGCGGCATTTGGACAGTAAAAGATGGAACTCAATTCCAAAATGATTGGATAACCCGTAAATCTGAATCTACTGCTTATTTGATCTCCCTGATTTCCTTTGGAGAATGGTTCCTGTAGTAAAATGTGCACATGCATGTCCGTCTTACCAAGGATTTCACATTTGAGGCCGCCCAAACCCTTCCCAGAGTGCCGTCGGGACACAAGTGTGCCCGAATGCATGGGCATAGTTTCAAGGTCGAAATCTCGGTCGAGGGCGAGGTTGATTCAACGACAGGATGGTTCTACGACCATGCGATGATCTCGCGGGCTATGAACCCACTTCTCGAACAACTTGACCATTCATACCTGAATGAGATTCCAGGTTTGGAAAATCCGACAATTGAGACAATGTGCGCTTGGTTTTGGCGGCATCTCAAGCCACACCTGCCTGGTCTGGCTGAAATTGTGATTCACGAGACCCCGACGGCACGTTGCAGTTACCGCGGCTTGTAGTTGATCAGAGCAGATGAACCCCCGTGTCAGGATTGTTAGCGCGATCTTTCTTATCATTCTGGCAACCCTGACGATCTGGGCTTGGAGAGCGAATGCAGGAAAGGCTGAAGCGGATAGTCAGTTCGCTGTCAGTAGCGCCTCGGCTGTAATCATTTCCCTTGATTTAAAACGCGGAAAATTTCCCGTCCGATGTTACGAGCCGCAAGGAGCTCCCAAGGCTATTCTTGTCTTCGGATCTGGAGACGGAGGATGGAAATCCTGGGAGGAAAAGGCTGCGCGGGGGCTGGCATCAGCGGGGTTCAAGGTTATCGGCTGGGATTGTCGAGCCTATGCAGCCAAGCCATACGACGCCTCCGGACTTGGCGCCGATGTAGCCCAAATGGCAAAGGAAGGCTTAAAAAGGGCTGCTCGTGACGGCATTACCGGCGAAAAGGTCCCCATCCCGTTGTTCTATGGCGGTTATTCGACTGGTGCTGAGCAGGCTGTTGGCGCTGCTGCATCGAATCTTCAACATAGGGAGAGTTCAGTGGGAGGGGCTAAGGAGGAAATCTCACAGTATTGCCCATCAGGTCTTTTACTCGTAGCCCCCGGAGAGCGTGGACGTTACGGCATCACACTTGCTGATCTGTTGGGTAGAACTCCCAGAGGACCAACAAGTTTCGCATTGAAGGAACTTGCACCCATATTGGGAACTATTCCGGTTGCACAGATTCATGGCTCTCTTGATCCGCTAGACTCCACGGAGTGGCTCCAATTCCTAAAGGGTCCCCATCGCCTTAACACTCTTTCCGGATTTGGGCATTTTTTTGGGGATGCTGGAACCGACCTCAGAAAGACACTTGTCGAAGATGCGGAATGGCTGGTTCGGCAATCCAGTTCCAGTCATTGAGGAATGAAGCCGATCCATCACAACGCCCGTCTTTCAAAACCCGCCCGATATTTGCTCGGAGCTCTTCTGTTCTTCTCTGGGGCGGCAAATCTGATCGATGCTGTGATCCCCAAAGGTCAGACCGTCGTGGACTGGATGGAGCAGTGGGTGCCCTTCGAAGTCTCACAGGGAAGCCGTCTGCTGATATTTTTCTTCGGATTAGTCCAGATCGTGGTGAGTCGCGGACTTTTCCGGGGGAAGCGTTCAGCATGGATGGTGGCATCGGCGGCCCTATCCTTCACGGTGATCCTCCATCTCGGTCGTGCGTGGGATTGGGAACACTCGGCCTGTTCCCTTGCCTTACTTGGGGTCCTTCTCTGGAATCGTCATGATTTTAAGGCCGCTTCCGATGCCTCGTCTTCTTTCCTTGGGTTCCTGATCGGGGGAGCATCAATGGCTGCACTGATGGTCTATGCCTATAGCACAGTCTGGCATTATGCCCCCGAGGCGCGACTGCGCCGTGATCCCGATGTCGTTTTCCGAGCGGCGTCCGGCCTGATCCTTTTCCAGAGCATTGCCGCTGAGGGACACCATTCCAAGAAGGCGCAAAGGGCCTTTCAAGGCGTGCAACTCGGTTCCCTCCTTGTGCTCTTGGGAACACTGGCCCTTGTGCTGCGTCCCGTTCTGGGAAGTCGCATCAAATCATCGGAGGAGGAACTTGCTCAGGTTGGGGAGTTGATTGCACGATACGGACGGGATCCGATGGATGGTTTTGCACTCATGAATGACAAGAGGTGGTATTTTCACGGGTCATCCGAAGGCGAACGATGCGTGGTTGCCTTTGGTCTCTGGAGAAACTATGCCGTCGCGTTGGCTGAACCGATCGGACCGGAGGCAAGCCGCTCGCAGGCAATGGATTCATTCCGGGATTTTTGCAACCAGCAGGATTGGCACGCCTCCTTCTATTGTTGCCCTGAGACAAACAGACCTTTTTGGGAGTCTTCCGGTTGGCGTTGCATCCAGATTGCAGAGGATGCCCGGCTCTCGCTTGGCAACTTTGAACTCAAGGGGGGCGCTTTCCAAAGCCTCCGGACCAACCTGAACCATGCCAGAAAAGAGAGTTGGAGTTTCCGTTGGTATGACGGCGGACAGATTGATCATGGTCTGGAGGCCCAGATGAAAGTGCTTTCCGACGGATGGATCGCGGCAAGGGGAGGGACGGAAATGGGATTCGACCTTGGAACCTTTTCCCTGCTGGAAATCCGCCGTCTCGGTGCCGCCTGTGTGCTGGATGACGATGGGCGACTTCTGGCTTTTGCCACCTGGCCGGCATATGAGAGGGGTAAAGGCCGGGTTATTGATCTGATGAGAAGCGCAGAGGGAATCCGCGGTGCCATGGATTTCCTTATTCTAGAAAGTATCGCCCGTTTCAAAGCAGAGGGCGTTGAAGAGGTGTCCCTTGGCAACGCACCGCTTGCGCGCGTAACCGCCGAGGGTGAAAAGTCCGGGCCTGGGGATCATGTGGTGAAATATCTCTTTGATCACTTGAATCGCATTTACGGCTACAAACCTCTCTTCGAGTTCAAAAAGAAGTATCATCCCGACTGGCGAGGGCGTTGGCTTGTCTATGAGCGGCACTCGGATCTTCCATCCCTAGCTGCGGCTCTTGTGCGACTGCATGCCCCTCGGGGGCTTTTCCAGCTGCTTAGATCCTGATCTATTCGGCAGCATGATCCTCGACACTCTCGATCGCTCCCCGCTTTATCACGGGCTTCACCCCGCTTTTTCGGTTGCCTTTGCATGGCTTGCCTCCATCGACCCTTCGATTGCCGATGGCCGTTACGAGATCAACGGTCCAAGACTTTTCGCTCTTGTCCAACATTATGTCACTGCTCCCTCAGGAGAAAAAAAATGGGAGGCACACCATTTGTATGGTGACATCCAATATCTCGTTTCAGGCAGGGAAAGCATCGGTCATTCAAGGTGTAATGGACTCAAGGTTAGGCACCCATACAGCCCGGATAAGGATGCAGAGTTCTACGAGCCTCCCGCCTCTCACTTTTCAAAACTCGTTCTCGAAGCAGGTTCCTTCGCCATATTTTTCCCCCAGGACGCCCATCAACCTGGAGTGATGATAGACCAACCCTCACCTGTGCTCAAAGTGGTCATCAAGTTCCGACTTGAAGGTCACCCAGAGTGAAGAATCAGGCTAAAGCAAGTTTCTGAGGCATGGCTCCAAGGAGAGGATGGTGCTTGGAGGGATTGAGCCGTTTGGGCCGTGAAACGAGCATGTAAATTGAAGGGACCACGAACAGGGTGAACACGGTTCCAATGATCATGCCTGAGACCAAAACGATTCCAATGCTATTACGTGCTCCCGCCCCAGGACCGCTTGCAAGGATCAAGGGTGTGTGTCCAACAACAGTGGCCACTGTTGTCATAAGGACAGGTCTCAGACGGGTGCCTGCGGCGCCCAGGATGGCATTCCACTTGTCCATGCCCCCTTCCTGCAGATTATTGGCAAACTCCACAATGAGAATGCCGTTCTTGGCCACGAGGCCTACGAGGGTGATGAGCCCCACCTGACTGTAGATATTGATGGTCGTTGCTCCAAGGAAGCTGAAAAGCAAAGCCCCCGAAAGAGCCAGGGGAACCGAACCAAACAGAATGATGAAGGGATCCCGAAAGCTTTCGAATTGGGCAGCCAGGACCAAGAAGATAAGGATGCAGGAAAGCATCATGGTCAACACGAGCGAGTTGCCCTCATGACGGAGCTGGCGTGACTCTCCTGCGTAATCGATGACATAACCGCGGGGAAGAATTTGTGCAGCGCGGTTTTCCAGAACCTTGAGCGCCTGGTCAACTGTGATCCCAGGGGGGAGAATCCCGGAGATCTTGGCGGAATTGAGCTGTTGGAACCTGTTGATCTGACGCGGTTCGGTACTTCGTTTGAGCTCTGCAAAAGTGGAGAGTTGGACAAGCTGGCCGCCGGGACCGCTGACATGGATCTCCCCAAGGGAGTCCGGATCGAGGCGGTTCTCGCGCTTTAGTTGAGGGATGACCTTGTAGCTACGTCCCTGAATACTGAAGCGGTTTACATAGTTGCCGCCCAACAGGGTGGAGAGATCCGCACCCACCTGTTGAAGGTCGAGACCGAGAGCGGAGACCTTGTTTCGGTCGAAGGCTATTTCGACCTGAGGCTGGTCATATTTTAAGTCACTGTCTGCGAAGATAAAAATGCCGCTCGCAAACGCTGTTTTTACGAGGTCGTTTGCGGCCTCTAGCAGTTGTCGTGGTTCCACGGTGGAGGAAATCACAAACTCGATGGGGAAATTACTCCCTCCCGGCAGTGCAGGAGGGGTTGTGGCAATGACTCTCAAGCCGGGGATGACAGCCGTCTTCTGGCCAAGTTCGGCCGCGATCTGGTCACAACTGCGGGTGCGCTCGCTCCACGGTTTTGTCCTGATACCTCCGAATCCTCCGCTCGGGTTCATGATCTGGAAGGTGTGCCACGTTTCAGGCATCGAAAGGAAGGTGCCTCGTACTAGGTCTGAATAGAGAAGCGTCTGGTCGAGCGTGGAGAAGGGGGAAGCTTGAAAGATCGTGAAAACGATCCCTTGATCCTCCTTTGGAGAAAGCTCCTTTGGGGAAAATAGATACAACACTGGCAGGATCAACATCCACAGGCCTGCGACCGATAGGACAGCGCCCCGGTGCCGAAGCATGGAGGCCAGAAGACGAACATAGCCGTGTTGAATTGAGGTGAAGCGGCGATTGACCCAGCCCGCATATCCCCGAGTGTCGTCTCCACGACGCAGCAACCGGGAGGACATCATCGGCGAAAGTGTTAGGGCAACGATACCCGAGATGATGACCGCTCCCGCCAGAGTGAAGGCAAACTCCCGGAATAGCGCTCCGGTGAGCCCCCCCTGAATGCCTATGGGGGTGTAGACGGCAGCCAGAGTGATGGTCATGGCGATGATCGGACCGAAAAGTTCGCGCCCGCTCTTCAATGCGGACTCCATGGGTGTAAGGCCGCTGTGCAGATGGCGCTCGACGTTCTCGACAACAACGATGGCATCATCGACAACGAGGCCAACGGCCAACACAATGGCAAGCAGGGTCAGAAGATTTACCGTGAAGCCGCAGAGAGCCATCACGAAGGCCGCCCCTATAAGCGAGATCGGTATGGCGACAACAGGGATGAGCACGGAACGAACCGATCCGAGGAAGAGGAAGATCACCAGAACAACAATGCCCAACGTCTCGCTGAGGGTCTTGAACACTTCCCGGATGGACTCACGGATGAAGTCGGTGGAATCATAGGGAACCGCGAGAGTCATTTCCGGAGGGAGGAGCTTTCGAAGTTCCGGCAGTTGATCCCGCACGCTTTTGCACACATCAAGAGTGTTCGCCGTGGGCAGGCACCAGATGCCGATGAATTTGGCATTTTGACCGTCAAATCGGACATCAGAATCGTAATCCTCAGCCCCGAGTTCCACATCCGCAATATCCTGAAGGCGCACCAAGATGCCTCCTTTTTGCTTCACCACGAGCTGTCGGAACTCCTCTGGGTTGGTCAGGTTGGTATTGGCAATCAGATTGATGGACGTCATGGTCCCCTTGGTCTTGCCGACGGCGGCAAGGTAGTTGTTGGCCTGAAGGGCCTTACGAACATCGGAAGCGGAGATGCCAAGGGCGGCGAGACGATCGGGCTTGAGCCAGATTCTCATGGCGAAGACGCGGGCGCCGAGGATGTCCGCACGCTGAACTCCGTTGATTGCTGTCAACTTTGGCTGGATGACTCTCGTCAAGAAGTCAGTCACCTGATTGGGTTGCATTTGGGGAGCGGAGAAGCCGATATACATGGCCGCACGCAACTCATCCGCGTTCTGGAGCTCGATAATGGGGATTTCCGACTCGGGCGGCAGATCGTTGCGAACCTGAGCAAGTTTTGCCTGAATCTGGGTAAGGGCGGCGTTGGGGTCGTAATTCAGCTTGAGATGGATCGTGATGGTACTTACCCCCTGCTGGCTGCTGCTCTCGATGTAATCAATCCCCTCTGCTGCAGCGATGACACGCTCCAACGGGGTTGTGATGTAACCACGCACCAAGTCAGCATTCGCCCCGACATAATTGGTAGTGACCTTGATGACTGCGATGTCGCTGCGCGGATACTGGCGGACATTCAAGACATTGATAGACTGGAACCCTGCCAGAAGGATGACCATGTTGACGACCAATGCCAAAACGGGTCGCTTTATGAAGAGGTCGGTGATTTTCATCAATGATCCGATGTCTGGACGTGCTTGCCTGAGTGCAGTGCTTCCCTAGCTGTCAGATGGCTTGGGAAGGGGATTATTACCAGGCTGGACGGCGTTATTAATTTTCACGGCCCCGCCCTGACGCAGTTTGAAAATGCCAGAGGTTGCTATTTGGTCTCCCTGTCTGAGTCCCTCAAGCACCTCGACCTGATCGCCCTTGGTATTGCCGAGTTTAACAACCTGTTCGCGTGCACCGAGATAGGCATTTCCATCCGCATCCTTCATGTTCTCGATCACGAACACAGAATCCCCGTACGGAGCATACTGGATGGATGATGCCGGGATCATGACAACCTTCGTTTTTTCCGGGAGCAGAACCTGGACAGCGGCGAACATGCCGGAGCGGATCAGATGTTCAGGGTTCCGTATTGTGGCCTGCAGTTGGATATTGCGGGTTGAGGTGTCAACCATCGAGTTGATGGCGGTGATGGTCCCTTCAAAAATCTTGCCGGGAAGTCCGTCCGCCTGGACACGCACAGTTTGCCCCAGCTTCAACTGCGAGAGATTCTGCTGCGGCAGGGAAAAATTGACGTAAATCGGATCAAGCGACTCGAGCTCCACGATGGGATCTCCGCTCTTGAGATACTGACCTACATTGATCTGTCGAATGCCAAGCTCACCCGCGAAGGGAGCGAGGATTGTTTTCCTGTCGATAGTCGCCTGAGTTTCATCCACGGAAGCCGTGGCAGCGTCATAACCGCTCTTTGCCTCATCATAGGCCGATTGGGCGATCACGTGTTTTGCCCCCAGATCCTGAGCCCGTTCGAGATTCTGCCGTGCAAGCTCTAGCTTGGCCTTGGCGGTCCTCAACTGGGCCTCCTCCTGTCTGGTATCGAGTTGCACAAGAACTTGGGCGTTCGATGCTTCACTTCCCGATTCAAAGCGGATCGCCTTGACGATTCCCGGTAGGTCTGCGCTAAGCATCACCCCCTGGGGTGAGGACAGAGAGGCCACCGTTTCAAGTACCGGGGACACCGTCTCTTCCACCACTGCAAGTGACGTCACGGCGTCGGGAGGCATTTTGAAAGTTTTTCCCTTCGCAATTGCCTGCGAAATCTGGGCAGCCTTCCAGCCTCCGATCGCAATGATAAAGAGAAGCATTCCGATGACCGAAATGATGAGTATACCGCGAGGATGTCTGGGGGGTAATGACTCCTCCGGAAGGACGAAGCAATCGGGTTTGCTTTGAGTAATGGAATTTTGCTCGGAAGCCCCGGATGGAATCAGGTCGGTCATGGAGTTGGAGTGAACATCAAAATTACTTAATGACATTAATCAAATCAGCCGCACTTGCAACCGGTCAAGGCAGAAAAGGGGCTTCCCAGGATTTTAAAAACCGTCCCGCTGTTGGAGCAGCGGAATTCCACGGGTAGAAAATGGGGCGAAAGGTTTTACCCGATGCGGGAAACCTTTTTACGCTGTATCACTCGAGACGCTCTGGGCGCTCGCTGAGCATGTTCCTTTTTTCTGTCAGCGGGTCCCTCCCACATTCTGAAACCGCCAAGGAACGCGTTCGAGTTATTTCCTTCGACACACGCAGGGGGAAGTTCTTTCAATTTTTTCACATTGCCTCCCCCCAAGACTAGATAATCGGGAAGAATGGCTGCTGTCAGAATTTTCACGGCATCAAATACATGCTTTTGCCATTTGGAAGTTCCATTTTTTTTGAGTCCCTTGATGCCAACGTAATCTTCAAAGGTTTTTTTCCTGTAAGGAAGATGGCCCAGTTCAAGGGGAAGAAGCACCCCATCGGCGACGATTGCGCTCCCAAGGCCAGTACCAAGACCCAGAAACAGCATTTTCCCCCCGTTGTAGCTTCCCATGGCCTGCATGGCGGCATCATTGATCATTTTAACCGGGCACCCGAAAGACTTTTCATAGTCGAACCCAACCCAACCTCCGCCCAGATTGTAGGGTTCAGCCACGGGTTTATTGTTTTGTACTGGAGCAGGGAAACCGATGGAGACCACGTCGAATTTCCATTCGGCAGCAAGTTTCCGGACATCCGTGACCATCATTGCCGGGGTAAACTCTGGACCTGAGGGCATCTTACGCGGTTCCTTCTCGCCACTCAGAAGAATCTTCACGTTGGTTCCGCCTACATCAATGGAGAGAACGTTCATTTTAATGGATAGTCCGAGGCTGGGGGGAGAGTGCCATGGGTGGAGGGTGATTTGATTGTCGTGGGAGATGTGACCTTTCCCAAGCACTTGGTCAAGGTGGATTCCATAGAAATAACCGCCCCGGATTACCCATCTGACCGGCAGACGTTCTTAAAAAACCTGTCTATAAGATCAAGCGCGGGGAGCCGAATGGAATCCCTTTCCATAAGGATTTCATGCTTGGAGTCTGGATAGGCGACCATTCTTGGGTTCGTGATGAGTGAAGAGATTGTTGACTCCGAAGGATTGCGGACTAGGCGATCCTTGCCCGCCATGAGAAGCAGGATTTTTGTATTGGCAGAGCCGATCGAGTGACTTGTTTTGCGGATTTTCTTCGTCATAGAGAGGGATTCATCGACCCATCCATTGGAAGCGCCCCCGATAACCGCCTCCGGATGCTCCTTCCAGATCTCCCTGCCCTGATTCCAGCGCGAGTGGGAGCTGGTCACCTTGTTTGACTGGTAGCCTGACGGGTCAGGATCATAATCATGCTCACCGATGGCATAGCTTCGGCCCAATCCGATCCCTTTTAGTATGCCGACGATCCCATGAGCCAGCCAATTTGGATAAGGACTGGTGTTGATCTCAATCATCGGGGAGCAAAGGACGATGCCTTGGAAAGGTGAGGAATGTTCCCCAAGATACTCAAGCGATACCGCCCCGCCCATGGAGTGAGCGATCAAAAAGAGATTTTTTCCCCGGCTTCGTTCCTTTCTCGTTACTTCTTTTAGGAATGCGTCCAAGTCGCGGGCATATTCTCTAAAGTCGTCTACATGTCCCATCTGAGTGTTTTTTCCGCCGAGGTGAGGTGAAAGTCCCTGCCCCCGATGATCATAGGAGTAAAGAGTGTATCCCCTGAGATGGAGGTCGTAAAAGAGCTCTCCGTACTTGAGCCATGATTCGGCCCGGCCGTTTAGGATCACAATCACTCCCTTATCGTCCCGATGACCAAAGCGGATTGCACTCAGGTTGAATTTGTAATCGGCGCTTTGAAAGGTGAACTCCTCACCCTCCTTCATAAAGGGAATAACCCGTTCCCGGTAACCCTGCTCGTAGTTTGCCTCTGTAATGGCTTTTGAAAGAGGGACTGTCAGCAAGGAGACGACCATGATAATCAGAACCCAACAATGTTTCACCCGGTATTTATAACACGTGAAATCATGAACCTACGAGCAACAAGGGAGCGCTTGAGGGAAGTTTTCAAAGAGTTTCCTCAACACCTTGGTGTGCTGGGAGGCCTGGAGGTCGGTGCCGTTTAAGGATCCGACCCCTGAGCACCGTTGACATTTAAACATCCCAACTTACCCTCGCTTCCCTATCCATACATGGATTCACCAACATACGAAACGTTACCTGAGTCGGAGTTTTTGACTTACGCCCCCGGCCGATGGCCTGATGTAGCTGCTGCCCAGTGGAATGATTGGAAGTGGCAGCTCAAAAACAGGATCACCACCCTTGAGGGACTGGAGAAGCATCTCGTTCTGACTCCTGATGAGAGGGCCGGCGTGATTCTTTCTGGGAACAAACTCGCCCTGGCGGTCACCCCTCACTACTTCAACCTCATTGAACGTAATAATCCTTCCTGTCCGATCCGCCGACAGGTCATCCCGCACACGGGCGAGGGGGTTGTTACTACAGGCGAAATGGCCGATCCTTGCGGCGAGGACGATCACATGCCGGTACCCGGTCTGGTCCACCGTTATCCGGACCGGGTGCTTTTTCTAGTCACGGATCGCTGTGCTTCTTACTGCCGTTATTGCACTCGTTCGAGGGTTGTGAGCGGAGCCGGGGAACAAGAACTCCAAACCGACTTTGAGCAGGCATTGGCCTATCTGGAGAAGCACACCGAGGTTCGAGACGTACTTCTTTCAGGCGGGGATCCCCTCCTTTTTTCCGACGACAGGCTCGATGCCCTGCTGACTCGCCTCCGAGCCATTCCTCATCTGGAATTCCTGCGCATAGGCACGAGGGTGCCCATTTTTCTCCCTCAGAGGATCACTCCGGAATTCTGTCGCATGCTTCAGAAGCATCATCCGCTTTGGATGAGCGTCCACACGAATCATCCTCGCGAGTTGACCTCTGAGGTCCGCGATGCACTGGCAAGGTTGGCCGACCATGGAGTTCCTTTGGGCAACCAAAGCGTCCTTCTTGCGGGTGTGAACGACACATTGCCGGTCATGAAGTCTCTTGTCCAGAAGCTGCTCCGGTGTCGTGTCAGGCCGTACTACCTCTACCAGTGCGATCTGATTCAGGGATCTGCGCATCTCCGAACCCCTGTTTACAAGGGAATCGAGATTATTGACGGGTTGCGCGGACATACCAGCGGATATGCGATTCCCCAATTTGTGATCGATGCACCCGGGGGAGGTGGCAAAGTGCCGGTCAATCCCGGTTACGTGCTCTTTCATGACAAGGAGAAGGTGGTGTTCCGTAACTTTGAAGGCCGCGTGTTTGAATATCCAGAGGTCGGTCCCTCCGCTTCGACGCCTAAGGTTGAACCGCTTCCCGAGGAGATCCTCAGCTACTGAACGGCATGGCTGGCCTGATCATCCGTCCCCGTGCTCGAATTCTTCACGGGCATGATTGGGTTTATGGCACTGAAGTCCTT